>JAEEGL010739570.1_pt1 | contig 21264 bp, 21 predicted proteins | sample 9134231 | NCBI WGS metagenome assembly JAEEGL01 (sample SAMN16246548, study PRJNA631951) | gut metagenome | biome: gut microbiome; feature: rumen; material: fiber-attached | host: Bos | place: Iran: Karaj | collected 2018-10
CGGAGGGATGACTGTTTGTGAATGATAAATCTTTTTTGAAAACATAGGTCTTGCCGTTTTCAAGCAGATAACCCGATTTGCTTCCGGCCACAACATCAACCGTGTTGTTTTTTGCCTCAAGCGCGCGGCCTTCCACAGTCGTCTGCCCTGCCGCCTCCAGAATCTGCTGATTCGCTTCAATAGCGTCAACGGCCTCATCCTCAGCTGAAGCCTGAGTTTCGGCGTGAGCCGATATGGGTATCACAGACACAAGCATGGTAACCGCGAGAAAAATCGACAGCGCCCGTTTCACCGATTTCATAATCTTTCCTCCAAATATAAAAGTGTTTATTCGGCGGGTGATTTATTTTTCCAAAATCAATTATAATAAATCAAAAGCTAAAAATCAACAATCAAACATCAAGGTTATGAAATAATTATTTAACATCAGCACGCTTGAAAAAAACGGGCAGATGATATACTATTAAACACACGGCAATAACGCCTGAGACAACACAACAAGAAAGGAAAAGCAACATAAAAAAAGATTTAGGCCTTGTATCGGCTGTGTATCCCATGCCCGTGCTCATGGTCGCGACCTACGACGAAAGCGGAAAAGTGAATGTGATGAACGCGGCGTGGGGTCAGATATGCGATGAGGACAAAATTATTCTCTTTATCGGAGAGGGCAAAAAGACGTGGCTCAACATCAAAGCAAGCAAAGCCTTTACCGTAGCGCTTGCGGACGAGGCTCATATGGACGCAGCCGATTACTTCGGAATAGCTTCCGGCAATAAAATTGATGACAAGTTTGAGCGCACGGGCTATCACGCTGTCAGGAGCGGCAAAGTGAACGCTCCGGTAATAGAAGAATTCCCCGTTGCTATGGAATGCGAACTGCTTGAATTCCTTCACACGGACTATGTGGACGGCATAGTTGGAAGGATAGTAAATGTGAAAGCGGAGGAGTCAGTTCTCTCAGACAACGGCAAGATAGACCCCGCAAAGCTTCACGCAATTATGTTTGACACATTCCAGAGCGGATACTACTCAACAGGCGAAAAGGTCGGCAAGGCGTGGAACGCCGGTGCCGCCCTTATGAAAAAATAATAAAGCGCCGCATAAAACACGCCTCTCAGGGCTCATACCCGGAGAGGCGTTTTGCTTTATCTGATTCACTTGTATTTCCGGTTTACCGCCGGGTCATATACTGCTGAGATAAGCGGTGAATTCAACAGTATCATCCTGCGTGCGGGCGGCTTTTATGTATCCCTTATGATTTTCGCATATTCCCCTTGCTACCGAAAGCCCGATGCCGAAGCCGCCGCTCTCGCTGCTGCGCGATTTATCGGCCCGGTAAAAGCGGTCAAACAGCTTAGGAAGGTCTTCGTCAGCCATTGAGGCGCACTTGTTTGACGCTGTGATAAGAACACCCTTTTTGTGCTTCCTGAGCGAGAACGCGATGCCGCTGCCCTCGTCGGAATATCTGACCGCGTTGTCGGCAAGGATTGAAATGAGCTGCCTTACGCCGTATTCATCTCCGCTGAGAATCACTCCGCTTTCAATATCGGCTGTGATCTCGTGCCCCTTCTGAGCCGCGAAATCGGCAAACGAGCCGACAGTTTCGGCAACGGCATCGCTCACGCAGAATTCCTCCGCGTCAATCTCACGCCCCTCGTCAGATTTTGCAAGCGTGACAAGCGAATTGACGAGGTTTTTGAGCTTCTCTGTCTGAGCGCCCGCCTTGTCAATCCACTTCTGCTTACCCACTTCCATTTCGAGCACACTCAGGCAGGTATTTATGACCGTAATGGGTGTTTTAAGCTCGTGGCCGGCGTCGGTAATGAACTGCTTCTGCTTAAGGTCGCTCTGAATGACCGGCTCCATCGCTCTGCCCGAAAGTATAATGATAATCACGCAGATAAGCGCAATGCAAATCACCGTGACAAGCACGGAAACAGCAAGCAGATTTGCGGCGGAATTCATTTCTCTGTGGCAGTCCAGGAAAACAGCGAGGCCGGAGCCGTCATCCTGCTTTACGACCTTGTATCTGTAACCGTCCTTATAGCCGAAGCCTTCGCCGTGGCTGAGGGCTATGCCGGCAAAATCATCAATCTCATCATCTTCAACCGCCGCGATTTTATCAAGATTATAGTTTACGACCTGTCCGGAAGAGTCAAAGTATATCACAAAAAACCTCGTCTGAAACGGCGTTTCTCTGTCAAATCGTGCCCTGTCACCGGGGGCGGAAAGCCTGTTTGACTGCGAGGGCGGGATATCCTTTTTTTCCGGCTCCGGCATCCTGCCGCGGTTATCAATGATTGTATTTATAATCCTGTCAAGCCCGGATGTTTCGGAAACATAGTTTGCGGCATTTACTCCGGCACACAGCAGAATCATAACAGCAGAAACGGTCACCGCTGAAATGAGAATGAATTTTTTGCGCAGGCGCTTAATCATTTTCAACCTCCAGAATATAACCGAGGCCCCGATTCGCGCGTATACCGACCTTTGAGCCGAGCGAAACAAGCTTCTTTCTCAGGTTTGATATGTGAACCCATACAACATTTATTTCTGCGTCGGAATCCCAGCCCCATACTCTCTCCATAATCTTCTCGGCGGAAAACACTGTTTTTGGGGAGCGCATAAAAAGCTCCATAACCTGAAACTCCCTGCCGCTGAGTCTGGCGGACTTACCTGTGGCACACTCAAGAGAGGCGGTAACCGGGTTTAAGGTCAGGTCGCCGTATGACATCACGGAGGGCCTGTATTCCTCGCGCCGCCTGAGCATCGCGCGCACGCGGCTGAGCAGCTCATCCGTGTCAAAGGGCTTGGGCAGATAATCGTCCGCGCCGGTATCGAAGCCGGTTATCCTGTCATTCTTTTCTGCTTTGGCGGTCAGCATCATCACGGGAGTTTTATTGCCGTCGGACCGAAGGCGGCGCAGGACTTCTATTCCGTCCATTTTAGGCATCATTATATCAAGGATAATCGCGTCATAGTCATCCGCTCCGGAGTACTCGTAAGCGGAGAGACCGTCATTTACCGTATCAACAGTAAACTGGTTTCTTTCAAAAAACACAGTCAGCGCCTCGGCAAGGTCGGGCTCATCCTCGGCAATAAGCAAGCGCATTTATATCACCTCTGCGGTTATTATAATATAAAAGACGGGCAAAATCAACAGTTCTGTATGCCCTGACGCGCTGTCAGAGAGACTCCCCGGAGGAATATCTGCCGCAGGAAACATTCAGGTTGCCGTTTCTTACTCTGATTTCGTCAATGAATTTTTTGGGAACCCTGTCGCTTTTGAGAGCGATTGTGTACTGCAGGTCAAACAGAGTGCCCATATTTGAGGTTTTCACCTTTTCAAGCTCCGCTTTTTCGGTGTACTGCGCAAACAGATCGTCAAACATTCCCTCGTAGTCAAGATTCTCGGGTATGGTTATTTTAAGAGTGCGCAGTGTATCCTCCCTGCCGCCGAATCTGACGGCGCTGAGCACAAGCATACAGGCGGCAATGATTGCAAACAGCAGCACGGCGAGCGTGATATAGCCCATGCCGGTGGCAAGACCGATTGCCATAGCCAGAAAGATTGTGCCTATTTCTTTTGCCGTGCCGGGAGCGGAGCGGAAACGCACGAGCGAAAACGCGCCGGCAACCGCAACGCCTGCCCCGATATTGCCGTTTACAAGCATAATCACGGCCTCAACTATAGCTGGAAGCACGGCGAGCGTTACGGCAAAGCTCTGTGAGCAGCGGTTTCTGAACATATACACAAGAGCTGTGAGAATGCCGAGGACAACCGACACAGCCGTGCAGATTAGAAATGACGCGGGAGTAATTGTGTTATCTATTATTGACGAAAATCCTGTTATAGTTTCAAGCACTTAAAAGCATCTCCTTTTTTACGGCTGTAACACCGCTTTTACATTTCAAAATGTGATTTGTGTAGCAGGTTCCGTATTTTGAAAATGAAACGGACCTTATACCAAGCGAGCTCAGTATATCGCACAGCCACAGCGGGCAGGCACCCGGAATCTTTATTTCCATAAGAATCATATCGGTGTCAATAATCGGCAGGCCGTCATCACCCTCGCTCAGGCTCAGCCGGTCAAGCCGGTATCTGAGGCCCGTGTCAAAGGTGACTCTCAGGTCCGGGTTATCAATGCCCTGAAACGCTTCTCTGTCATAAGCGATATACACTTTGGGCACGGTATGATAAAAGCTCTGGAAATATTCTATTTCCCTGCTTATCTGACCCCCGTCCTCACGGCGGCCGATTCCGCCGAGGAAGCCGGCGCAGTCACACTCGGGCAGAGTAATGCGTCTTTTGTAAACCACGCCATCATATTTCTTTTTAATCTCCGCAAACACATTGTCTTCAGGCCCGGGAACACCGTAGCTCCTTACACGGAGTTTTTCTTTATAGACGGGCTTTTCGAGCGACGCCCTTATCAGGCGGTAATCATCGGTATCATAATATATATTACCTAATGTGTATCGTCCGTAGTCATCCGCTCTGAGCATCGGCGCCGCCATCTGCCTGAACGCTATGTACTGCTCAATGGTAAGAAAATACTTTTTTTCGTATCTTCTGAAGCAGGTCTGAATCTGCCCGCTCATCCGGAATCCCTCCTTTTCGTTTGCTTCACCTGCAGTATAACCCGCCATCCTAAAGATAACCTAAAGGAAAAAAGAATTTTTCTTTAGCTTTCCTTTAGGTTCGCAATGTACAATGATGCCGTAATCAAAGCACCGGCGCATGCCGGAAAAGGAGGATTAACCAATGAAAAGGAATAAAAGATTATTGATTATCGCGGCAGTATTATCCGCCGTATGCCTGCTGCTCACCGGCTGCGCCGCAAAAGCACCCTCTGAAAGCGAAGCTGTAACGAGCGCGGCTGAAACATCGGGATCTGAAGAAACAGCGCGGGACGCAAGCGGCACAACGCTGATTGAAATGAGCGGCACTTCAGCGCGAATAACCGGCAACGGAGCAAAAAGCGGAAACGGAAATATAATAATCGTCAGCGCAGGCACATACACACTCAGCGGCGAGCTTGACGGTAGCGTAATCATTGACGCCGGGGATGAAAGCGTGACCCTGGTTCTCAGCGGCGCAAGCGTAAGTTCATCCGGCTCAAGCGCTGTTAACGCGGTGAAGGCAGGCAGCGTGACCCTTACAGCGGCAAACGGCACCGTAAACACACTCACCGACACTCCGGAATACATTTTCGATAACGATTATTCCGACAGCGAAAAAGAAGAACCGGACGCTTGCGTGTTTGCAAAATGCAATCTGACCGTAACAGGCGGCGGAAAGCTGACTGTAAACGGCAATTACAAAAACGGAATAAAGAGCAAGGATACGCTGACGGTTGAAGGCGCCGACATAACAGTAAAAAGCGAAAATAACGCTCTGACCGGCAGCGATAAAGTGAGCATAAGCGCTTCAGCCCTTGATTTAACAGCGAAAGGCGACGGAATTCACTCAAACGGCGAGGCGGAAATAAACTCCGGAGAGATTACCGTTAAATCCGATGACGACGCGATTCACGCCGACAGCAGCGTAACGGTAAACGGCGGCACAATAAACATCGATGCCCACGAGGGTATTGAAGGCACCCTGGTCACAATCAACGAAGGGAACATCACCGTGAATGCGAGCGACGACGGAATAAACGCAGCTCAGAAGGTTGACGGCGTAACGCCCAGAGCCGAAATAAACGGCGGAGAAATAACAATCACAATGGGCGCGGGCGACACCGACGCCATAGACTCAAACGGTGACATTGCAATCACCGGCGGCACAATAAACATCACTGCGCAATCCGCGTTTGATTATGATGGCAAAGCTGAGCTACTCGGCGGCGAGGTTTATGTAAACGGCGAAAAGATATCCGAAATCACCAACCAGTTCGGCGGCGGTATGCCCGGCCCCGGAGGCGGCAGAGGCGAAAACTTCGGAAATGTGCCTCCCGATGAAAACGGCGAATTCGGAAGAGACAGAGGCAACAGAGGATTCGCCGGCGAAAACACAGACATACCGCCTGAAATGCCCGGCACCTCCGCGGCATAAATCACCGTATTTTCCCCGCTTGATAATAAACAATACTCCGGCTGATGCCGGTTGTTCATAAACCGGTAAAATCAGTATAACTTGAATAAAACAAATGCGGCTTTGTCAGGCAGAGTCGGTTAATTAAAAAAGATTTAACAGAAAAGTCCCTGCATACTCTTAATGGTATGCGGGGACTTTATTATTGATAAACTTCGGGTTTTGTATTTACCCGAGGGCGACATCAAGCGCCATCATAACGGTAAAACCGAACGCGAACATCACAACACCGGTGTTGGAATGCTCGCCCTGTGACATTTCGGGAATAAGCTCTTCCACAACAACGTAAATCATTGCGCCCGCGGCAAACGAGTTGTTTTCATAAAGGCAGCTGTAAATTATCAGTAAAAATCCGCCCCGGGAAGAGAAAATAAGGGCAAAAACCACGCAGCCCGGTTTTTTTATATTTACGGGCGGCAGATAAAAGAAAAACTACCGGTCAAATCGTTTTTTTGGCCTTTCAGACAAAAAACACTTGACAATATATGTAAAAGTTATTAAGATTATATACATAATATTGTAACAATCATGTAACAATATTGTTTTTTTGCTCACAAATCTATAATCGAAAGGATTCTTTTTTATGAAGCGGATTCTGGCTTTTTCATTTGCTGTTATAATTGCTTTTTCATTCGTGACAGCCGCGTTTGCCGATAATCTCGTAACCTGCGGCATCTGCAAATCCACCTTCACCTCTGACGCCGCTTTGCAGGAGCATATAAGAGAATGTCACTCCTACAATGTGCTTGTCTGCCCCTATTGCAGCAATACATTTGCGGACGAAAACGCTTACAACGACCACATTGCCATCTGTTCGGAGCAGCTCAGGGCAGGCGCTTACGACACCAGCTTCTCGGCGATAATTGACCGCCTCATAAGAGTTTTCGAGGGTAACTCAAGCTGGTGGGATTCCATAGAGGATGTGCTTATACGCCTTATAGACCTTGTGGAGAATCTCGGATTCATGACAATATACAAAGCCGATGTTGCAGGGGCGGTAGCCGACCTTGATAACAGAGTTGACCTGCTCGGTCTGCCGGCTGACATACTCAGCTATGTCAAGGACTGCATAAACACCCTGAAGCAAAAAATCAAGGATTTCTACTCCAACTGCGCCGAGACAAGCGCCGAAGAAACTCAGCCGGAGGCCCCCGCTTACACGGGCTCGCCTTCCTGCGCGGCGGCGGTACTCGCGACCGCTTGCGCGTGCGTCTGCGCGGCATTTGCCTGCAGAGCAAAGAAAAAAGACGAATAAAACCCGGTCATTTCTTTATCCCCGTGTGCTTTTTGCATACGGGGATTATGTTATTATTGAAAAACAAATTCCGTTGGTTTATAATACGGCTATAAAAACAAATCCGGAGGTACTTATGAAAAACAAAGCTCTGAAAAAGATACTCTCTGTTATGCTGGCCGCCGTGCTTGTTACCGGCTCATCATCGCTCATTTTCAAAGCCTTCGCCGACGAAGGCAAAGTGGTTTTCACCGTCGGCACAGATATTCACATTGACACTCCGCAGGAAAAGCTTGAGGTGAATTACCCCGAAAGCGAGCTTTATTTCCAGGCCTCAGGCTCGGGCAACATCTATGACCAGGCTGAGGCGCTCACAAAGGATTTCCTTTCAAAGAGCGTTTCCGACGGCGCTGATTTCATACTCATATCAGGAGACCTCACAAGGGCGGGAAACGAGCAGCAGCACAGGCAGGTAAGCTCCCTTCTAACCGCGTTCGAAAAGAAGTCGGGAGTGCAGATATATGTTGTGCCTGGCAATCACGATTATTACAATTCCACAAGAGAGGAATTCAAAGAGTATTACGCGGGTCTGTGCTATGATGATGCGCTCACTGTGCACAGCGCCACAGCCTCTTACACAGCTGACCTGTGCGGCAATTACCGCCTGATAGCCGTTGACTCAAACAACCCGGGCGAGGACGGCGACGGCATAACCAAAGAGCTTATCAGCTGGATTGACGCTCAGGTGAGCAAGGCGCACGAGGATGGCAGAGAGATTATCTTTATGATGCATCATCCCCTGCTTGAGCACCTCTATCTCGGCCACATTATTATGAAGGATTTTATGGTAAGAAACAGCAAACAGCTTGCCGAAAAATTCTGCTCCTGGGGCATTAAATATGTATTCACGGGTCACGAGCACGGCAACGATGTAGCAAGCTACACCGGCAAAAACGGCGGCACGGTCTATGACGTGCTCACCACAGCGCTATCAGCATATCCGCTCGAATACAGAAAAGTCACAATGACTCCCGAAGGCGCCGACCTTGTGATGCGCAAAATGGAAAAATGCAATATGGGCGCGCTGATCGGAGGTTACACCGACAGGCAAAAAGCGCTGCTCAGAAGCGATTATGAGAAGTTTGCATACGGGCTGTTCAGGTATTCGGTTGAAAAGAAAATCCTTAAATTCACAGATCCGGATTTCATCAAGGGCAAGCTCAAAGTAAGCGGCCCTCTCGCGATACCCGTTGACAATCTTTTCAACGCGGTCAATGACGCTCTGACAATGCCGCTCTATGATGACGGCGGTAAGGTGAGCATAGAGAAGCTTGCCGCCTCAAAGGGCGTTTCAATTCCCGAATCGGATTACGGCTCCCTGCTTGAACTTGCGAGCGCTATGGTCGCGATGCACTACTATGGCAATGAGAATATGCCCGCCGGCACAAACCCCGAGTGCGAAATCCTTATAAAAGGGCTTAATACCGGGCTTGAATACGTGCTCACCAAGTCCGGCAGATCAGGGCTTAATCTGCTGCTGAGCGTGTTGGGAACCGAAATCGACACCGAGGTGCTCAGCCCCCTCTTCCGCGCAGTAATCGCGGGCAAGGAGAACTCCTATGTGACAGCGGAGAAGGTGCTCTACCCCCTGCTTGATAAATTTGCGGTTGACTTCAGCCTGCCCGACAGAGATGTATATCTTGCCGCGTAAAACAGCCCTCTGCAATAAACAAACCGCCGCCTGCAGATTTGCTCTGCGGGCGGCGTTATTCTGTTTAAGAGTGCGGACCGGTCACAAGAGAGCGGCGCTTATCTCTGCTTTATTTTAAGGCTTCTGAGGCAGTCCTTGCGCGAGGGGGAAATGCGCAGGCTTTCAATCGCTTTCTGAATGGTTTTATTGTGAGTTTCGCGGTCAAGGCGGCGCTCCTCAAGATACTTAACCGCTGTATCATACTGCTTGGCGAGTGCCGTTGCGAAATACCAGGCAATCGTCATATTGATGTAATACTCATCCGAGCGGATTTCCGACACTCTTTCAGGGTAAGACGGGTCAAAGTCATCGTCAAGATAATGCTTCATAAGCATGCCTACGGCAAACCTCACCGTGTATGTGTCACCGCTGCCGAGCCAGATATCTATATAATCCTTCAGGTGGTCCCTGTGCTTTGCAAACACTTTCGGCGAAAGCTGGTCGCAGGTTGCCCAGTTGTCAACATAAGGCAGAAAACGGCACACCTCATCGGCACAGCGGTCAAAATCCTTAATCTCCGAGATAATAAAGGCGTGAAGCTGGTTTTCATCAAAATACCGGTGCGGCAGCGAGCCGAGAAATTCCTGAGCCTCACCCTGCTTCACAAGCCTTACGGCTAATGCGCGCAGGGCGGGAGTCCTCACCCCTATTATGCTGCCTGGTTCGGCAGTCGGTATAAGTTTCGCTTGGAAAGCACTGTATTCCTCATCCCGCAGGGAGAAAAGCTCTTTTCTTATTTCATCTGCAGTCATAATAACCCTCAAATCTTTTTTTTTATGATTATAACATTACAGTCAAAATATATCAATAAAGACAAAAATATTAGATATGATTCCGTCTTGATATTAATCCGGGGTGGGAGTATAATTCAATTATAATAATACGGCCGGGGGGATACACATTGACTGGTTTTATCAATATTCTGCTCACCTTCACGGTGCTTTTTTCGGGCATTTCATCACAGATAGATTTCATACTGAACCCCGCGAAATACAACTGCATAACGCTCGACACCTCATCTCTGCCCTCGCCTGTAACAGAGCCGGAGTATGACGGGTTTATTCAGCTGTCTGAGGTGAATATGCACTATCTGGTATTCGGCAGCGGCAAAAAGCCGCTCATCCTTATTCACGGCAACGGCGGCAGTGTGAACTCGCTCAAAGAGGCGGCACAGTACCTTGCGAATGATTACACGGTGTATCTGCCGGAGAGCCGCTGCCACGGCAAAAGCAGCGACCCCGGTGAAATATCATACGCCCTGATGGCAAAGGATCTGAAGGAATTCATCGATAAGCTCGGTCTTGTCAAGCCCTTTATAATGGGGCACAGCGACGGAGGAATAAACGCGATTCAGTTTGCGGCGGACTACCCGGATGTGCCGGGAGCGATTATATCCTGCGGTGCGAATTCACACCCGAAGACTTTCAAGATTTATTTCCCGCTCGGCGTTGCGATAAAAAACATCTTCAGCCCCGACAAGCTTAATGATATGATGCTCACGCTCCCGGATTTCACGCCCGATTATCTGGCAAAAATCAGATGCCCCTCATATATCGTAAGCGGGCAGTTTGACATTATGTGGATATCCGACACGGTCTATCTGCACGAAAACATAAAAGGCAGCGATATGGCGATAATCAAGGGAGCTGACCACAGCTCATATATGTCGCACGACGGGAAACAGGCCTATGTCCTTGCGTCACAGTGGCTTGACGCTCACGGTGAATGATTATGAGAAGAAAAAGTATAGTTGAAATACTTATGGAGCGCGACGGTCTGACAAAAAAGCAGGCAAAAAACAGGCTTGAAGAGTGCCGCGAAGCAATCTACGCGGCCCTTGATGACGGCGCCGACTGGGAAGTTGAAGACATAGTTGAAGATTATCTCGGGCTCGGACCCGGGTATGTTGACGAAATAATATAACAACGGAGGTACTGTTATGAAACATATAAAGAAAATCACCGCGATTGTTTTATCACTGCTTATGCTGTCTGCATCGGGCATTTCATCGGTCGCAGGCGTGGCCGCAGAGGATGAATTTGTGCCGGTGCTCAGATTTGTCGCCGCGAGTGACACTCACGTTAAAGACGATTCGGATGAAAACTACAGAAGAATCGGCATAATGACAGACATTGCCTACCGCACAGCGGAGAGCGACGCGAATTACAATAAGCTTGACGCCCTGGTAATAGCCGGCGACCTTACTAATGACGGCACAAAAACCGAGTTTGACAGATTTGCCGCCACCATAAAAAGCTGCTTGCGCGAGGGCACGAGATTTCTGGGAGTGGTCGCGAAAAACCACGACGGATATGAGATGAGCCGCACGGAGCTTCGCGATTACTACAAAAACGGCACCGGTAATGACGCGGATTTTCACACAGTGATAAACGGCTATCACTTCATCGGCCTCTCAGCTTCGCCCAGCGACCTTAAGCATTATGATTCAAACCAGCTCAAATGGCTTAAAGACCAGCTTGACGCAGCCACAGCCGAAAGCCCCGACAGGCCCGTATTCTTTATCCATCACGAGCATAACAGAGACACCGTTTACGGCAGCTCTCTCTATGACGGCTGGGGTGTCACTTTCTTTAATGATATTCTTAAAAACTACCCGCAGGTGGTTGACTTCTCGGGGCACTCACATTACCCGCTCAACGACCCGCGATCATTATGGCAGGGAAGCTACACGGCAATAGGCACGGGAGCAATCTATTACTCCGAGTTTACAATCGACAAAGTGCGCACATATCACCCCGATGATTCAGGCGAAACCGCGACCTTCTGGATAGTTGAGGTCGATAAAGACAATCGCATACGTCTGCGCGGAATGGACGCACTTGCGGACAAATGCCTTGTGGAGTATATTCTTGACAACCCCGCAGACCCCGCCAACAGGGAATACACCCCCGAAAAGCGCAAGGCCGCCTCAAAGGCGCCGCTGTTTGACGAGGGCGCCGGAATAACAGTCACCCCCAAAGCGGGCGGCTGCATAGCGAAGGTACCCGCGGCGAAATCAGCCGACGGAATGCCCGTGGTGCTCTACAGAATCAAGGCGGCAGATAAGCTCGGCGTTACAAAGGCGGAGAGCTGGACACTGCCCAAATACTATATTGCAACCGAGCAGAATGAGATTGAACTGGATATCAAGGGACTTTCCAAGGGCGAATACAGCATTTCCGTTGTCGCGGAAACAGCTTACGGCGTTGACTCCGATGCGCTGACTGCCTCTCTCACCGTAACTGAAAACGGCTGCCCGTACTGCGGCGAAGCGCACGAGGGTATAGGCGGAGCGTTCATGCTGTTTTTCCACCGTGTCGCGTATTTCTTCGCTCATCTTTTCGGTCAGATGTAATGAATACTTAACAAGGAGCAAATCAGATGAAAATAACATTTATGGGTGCCGGCAGCACCGTATTTGCGAGAAATGTAATAGGCGACTGTATGTGCGTTGAGTCGCTGCGCGAGAGCACATTTGCCCTCTATGACATTGACGGCCAGCGGCTTGAAGAGAGCAGAGTAATCCTTGAAGCCATGCGCAAGGCAAAAGGCGGCTACGGTAAAATAGAGTGCTACCTCGGAGTTGAAAACAGGAAGGAAGCGCTCAGAGGAGCAAGCTTTGTAGTAAACGCGATTCAGGTGGGTCTCTATGACCCCTGCACCATTATTGATTTTGAAGTGCCCAAAAAGTACGGCCTTCGCCAGACCATCGCTGACACCCTCGGCATAGGCGGCATTATGAGAGCGCTGCGCACGATTCCGGTGCTGGACGATTTTGCAAAAGATATGGAGGAAGTCTGCCCGGACGCGCTCTTCCTCAACTACACCAACCCCATGGCAATGCTCTCCGGCTTCATGCAGAGATACACAGGTATTAAGACAGTGGGTCTGTGTCACTCGGTGCAGGTGTGCTCCGAGTCGCTCCTCAATGAGGTCGGTATGCAGGACAGGCTTGAAGGCAGGAAAGAGCTTATAGCGGGCGTCAACCATATGGCCTGGCTGCTTGAAATCAAGGATAAAAACGGCAATGACCTTTACCCCGAAATCAAAGCCCGCCTTGAAGAATGCAACTACAAGCTTGACGACCCCGAATGCGGCAACAAAGTACGCCTTGAATACATAAAGAACTTCGGCTACTATGTTACCGAATCGAGTGAGCACAACGCCGAATACAATATGTTTTACATCAAGTCAAAATATCCGGAACTCATTGAGAAATACAACATTCCCCTTGATGAGTATCCACGCCGCTGCGTAAACCAGATTGAATCATGGAAGAAAGAATACGCCGACCTGTTTGAAAACGGCGTGAAGGAGCACGACCGCTCCAATGAATACGCCTCACGCATAATGGAGGCGGTAGTTGAATCAAAGCCGATACAGATAGGCGGCAATGTGCTCAACAGCGACCGTCTTATCGCCAACCTGCCCGCTGAGGCTTGCGTGGAAGTACCCTGCCTTGTAAACGGCTACGGCATTAACCCCTGCCGCGTCGGTCCCCTCCCGGTGCAGTGCGTCGCAATGAATATGACAAACATCAATGTGCAGCTGCTTACAATTGAAGCGGCGGTCACGAGAAAAAAAGAGCATATTTACCAGGCGGCTATGCTTGACCCGCACACAGGCAGCGAGCTCGATATTGACACCATAAAGAAGATGGTTGACGAGCTTATCGAAGCTCACGGCAGTTTCCTGCCGGCATACAACTGACAAAACAGCACAAAACATATTTAAAATTACGGAGAAGGATAATATGAATAAACAATACAGCGGTATGCCGATGAGATTCTCTCACACCGGAGTAACCCAGTTTGCCCCCGAAAACACTCTTGAAGCTTTCAAAAAGGCGGCGGAGCTCGGCTGCGAAGGAATTGAGCTCGACATACAGATAAGCGGAGACGGCGAAATCATAGTGACTCATAACGGCAATATGGCTTATATGACCTTTGAAAACCACCGCGATGTGCTCAAGGACATGACAGCTCAGCAGATAAAGCAGTTTGACATTCCCTACCGCAACGCGCTCAAGCTCAAATACCCGCCTTACCCGTGGACTGAACACTTCGGCGGCAGGCGTATGATAACGCCGCCCGATTATGTTGAAGACAGAGTGACTCACTTGATTACCTTCCCGGAGTTTGATGAATGGCTTGCGACGGTTGACTACGACCTTAATGTGGAGGTTGAGTTCAAGTGCAAGGGTATGTGCCCGCGAATGGATGAAATACTTGCCTGCTCGGCAAATGTTTCAAGGTATATCCTCTTTTCCGGCGATTGGGATGTGCTGGAGGAAATGCAGGAGCATTACCGCGCAAAAGGCAAGCCCGAAGGACTTCGCCTCGGAGCGAACATACGTTTCATCAATGAAAAAACAATGGATTTCGTAAAGCGCTCCGATTTGTGGGAGGTCGGGCTGAACAATGAGGCGTTCACCAAAAAGGACGTGGAAATGTTTGAATCCATGGGCATAAAGGTCTTTTCGAATCTCGGCGATTATCCCGAATGGTGGAAGCAAATATGTGAAATGAGTGTAACAGGCTTCAAGACCAACTACCCCGACGCCTACACGGAGTGGTGGATGACCGAATACGCCCGCTGAAATAATGAATACTATGATAACAATAATAATAAAAAGGATAATGGTGATAATAATGTCATTGGTCAGCGTCTTATCTGCCGGTGATAAAAGCAGCTTCGGCGATTACTGCGGGGGCTGTGATTTCACGCGTATTGAAGCTGAAAAGCAAAGCCCGGACACACTCAGAATAATGTCTTTCAACATTCGCTGCGCGGATGTAAACGGAGTAAATGTGCCGGAGCGCATTGACATAGCCGTGAGACAGATTCTTGAGATTATGCCCGATACGCTCGGAATACAGGAAGCTACTCCGCAGTGGATGAAGGCCCTGGACAAACAGCTCGTTTTTTATGATTGGGTCGGAGTGGAACGCGAAACAGGAGGCTCTCCGCTTGATAGCGGGGAATCCTGCCCGCTTTTCTACCTGAAAGCAAGGTTTTCCCTTGAAGACAGCGGCAACTTCTGGATATCCGAAACGCCCGACACCCCATCACTCGGTCCCGGGGCAGGCTGCAAACGGATTTGCACCTGGGCAAAGCTGAAGGACCGCGCAAGCGGCGATGTGTTTGTACACGTAAACACACACTATGACCATATTTCCGAGCAGGCAAGAGTCCAGGGAGCAATAATAGTAACAGACTTCATCAAAGAAAACTTTGACGGAATCCCGGTTGTGTTCACGGCGGATATGAACACAACCGAAAAGGGAGAGGCATACGCCATAATGACAGAAAATCTTGCCGACGCAAGATTCGCCGCGTCGGATGTGAAAACATACGGCACATTTCACGCGGGCAAAAACCCGGCTGACAACGCGGATTATTACATTGACTTTGTGCTTTTCTCAGACACCTTTGAAGCCGCGGCATACCGCACCGTTACAAAAGGTGTTGACGAGCGTTTTGTTTCCGACCACTTCCCGATATACGCGGACCTGAATCTGAAATAATAATCAGCCTGTAGAACACGGCGCCCTGCAGACCAATCTGCGGGGCGCCTGAGTTTTTAACCTGAGTCTCCTTGCCGGATACGGAAAAGCCGATGAATCGGACAGCTACCACGGTGAGTTTATGAATCAATACAGCTGGGCGGAGTCGTTTATTTATTCGCTCGAAAACTATTGAGGAGAGAGCAAAAAAATGCATTGATATATGACGTCACCCGGCGGGAATTCCGCCGGGTGATGATTTTATATTTCTCAGTTTTTCCGTCTGACTGTCAGCTATACCGTAAACTCCTCTGAGAGTGTTTTTGTCCGCTTTGGGATTCTTTCTTTATACTGCTCTCCGGAATAAGGGCATCAGGCCGGGAAAAGTTTTTTCGCAGTACGGTCTAATGTGAATGGTATAAAGACAAAGGGGTACTATAATAAATAATTAAGATTTTACTTATATTAACAGTTGTGTTTTAAGCAAAAACCATGTTATAATAACTCTGTATTCAAAAAACATATTACGGAGGATGAAAAAATGCTGAATATTGATAAAAAAACCGGGGACAATGTTCTGACCGTATTACTTGACGGAAAGCTTGATACAGGCACAACCCCGGAGCTTGCCGCCGCGGTTGAGGAGGACACCGAAAACGTTGATAAAATCGTGTTTGATATGGAAAATCTCAAATATATTTCATCCGCGGGTCTGCGTCTTCTGCTTTCGCTTCACAAAAAGATGAGCGGCAAAGGCGGCTTTGTGATTAAGAATATAAATGAAACCAATATGGAAATCCTTGAATTCACAGGATTTGCCGATATACTCAATATCGAATAAAGAATATGAAATTTTTAAAAAGCATATTTTCCGAAGAACCTTGTAACACAGGACGACAGTTTGAATTTGACTGGTTCAAATTCATTCTCATCTATCGTCTTGCGGTTGTGCATGTCTTTGTCGAAGCAACGCCTCCGGCAAATCTCGACGTGCTCGGAATTCCCTATTATTTTGACTCTATAGTCGGCGGTGTGATAGGGCCCACAAGATTTATGATTATGATGGGCTTAGGCCTTGCCTATACGCGCCACGGCACTCCCAGAGAAGTGTTTCACAGGGGCGTCAAGTTGGGCATAATAGGCCTTGTTCTCAATGTGTTCAGGTTCCTTATCCCCTCCCTTATCGGCTATGCCGTTACCGGCGACTCTGTAAGGTACCTTTCGAGCCTGCCCTATCTTTTCTTCGGCAACGATATACTTCAGTTTGTTTCGCTTGCCATAATGTTTATGGCACTGCTGCTTCATCTGAAACTGAATCCGCCGAAAATCTTTGCCGTTTCGATTGTTATGAGCATAATCGGCACTGTTTTCAGCAGCGTTGACCTTCATAACAATGTGCTGAATGTAATGCTCGGCCACATAACAGGCGTTGAAAACGCCGCAGGCAATCCGTATATTGTTTCGGATTTCCCGATTCTTACCTGGTTCATATTCTACGCCTTCGGTTATATTTTCGGATATTATTACCGCAGGCTCAAAGATAAAAAGAAGTTTTATCTCACCTTCTCAACCGTCTGTCTTGTTGTTTCAACCATATTCTGTATATGGGAAATCAAGGCCGGCATCGGCATGATGATGGGTCCGGGTGCCAACGTCTTTTATCATATGAACACAGTTGAGGCATTCATCTGCATAATGGCGTGCCTCGGCACTATGATGCCGTTCTACTATGTTTCTAAGATTATCCCCCAAAAATTCAGAAAAGCAATTGAAAGCGTAAGCAGAAACGTTAACATTGTTTACTGCATTCACTGGGTGCTTGTGTGGTGGACTGTCGATCTCGTGCTTTACTGCGTGAGAGGAACATCCTACCTCGGGCCCGTTACCTGTTACCTGCTGGGACTTGCGCTGAGCATTATCTCAATACTTCTTGCGGAGTTATGGTCCAGGTTTAAAAAGAATTATAAAAGGAAAAGAGAGCTATGAAAAACAGGGGAAATATCTCAAAGCACACTCTGATATATGTTTCTTTAACGGCCGCGGTACTCATTCTCTCAATCAGCGTTTCAACTACATTTCAGATTGCGAATGTGCTTATAGATAAATACACGGCTTTCGCACTGTCCTATGCCAAAGCGGCAGCAGATTTCATTGACGGAGACAAGATTGAACAATACTACACTACAGGTCAGAAAGACGCCTATTACGAGGAAATAAACAAATATCTCAACTCTACCGCAAACTGCAGCGCCGAGGATGCCAACATCAGGTATTTTTATGTGCTCGTTCCCGACTCTGTGCCCGACAGCGATCTTTATACATATATCTGGGATGCTGAGCCCTATGAAGAGCCGATGGATCTGCTTGAGCAGTATCCCTTCAGCGAGGGCGCAAAGGAACAGGCGCAAAAGATATACAACAAAGAAATCACCGAGGACTCTCAGTATTACATTGACGCGGAGAACGGCACCCACATTCTCACCGTTTCCGTGCCTCTTATGGACAGCAAGGGCAATGTGGCCGCTATAATCGCCGCAGACCTCTCTGTCAGCGGAATAAATAAAGCTATCGTAATCATTCTCATCGGAATTCTCATTCCCGTTGTGGGAATAATGCTCCTTACAATGGTGCTTTATTACAGTGTAATGAAAAAGAGGGTTATTCAGCCGATAGTCAAGCTCCAGAAAGCTACAGACGATATCGTTGAAAACATTGAGAGCGACAAGCGCATAAATATCGATATAAGCACAAATGATGAGATAGAAATGCTAGCCGATTCATTCACCGGAATGGTTGATAAGCTTCGCGACTACATTAAGCAGAACGCTGCCATAACGGCCGAAAAAGAACGAATCGGCACCGAGCTTGAACTGGCGACAAAAATACAGGCAGATATGCTGCCCAACATTTTCCCGGCCTTCCCCGAAAGGGACGATTTTGACATTTTTGCATCAATGGATCCCGCAAAAGAAGTCGGCGGAGACTTTTATGACTTTTTCCTGATAGACGATAACAAGCTTGCGCTGGTTATGGCCGATGTTTCAGGCAAGGGAGTTCCCGCGGCGCTCTTTATGATGATGAGCAAGATTCTCATACAGAATCAGGTTATGAGCGGCAAGAGCCCCGCTCTGGCGCTTGAGACAGTAAACAATCAGATTTGCTCAAATAACCGCGAGGAAATGTTTGTTACTGTCTGGCTCGGTATTCTAGACCTTGAGACAGGCCTTCTTACCGCGGCAAACGCCGGGCACGAAAAGCCCATGGTTATGAAACCCGACGGCGAATTTGAGCTGTTTACGGACAGGCACGGGTTTGTTGTCGGCGGTATGGACGGTATCAAATACAAAGACTATCAGATTCAGCTTGAAAAAGGCTCGAAATTATTTGTATTTACCGACGGCCTGGTTGAGGCAAACAACGAGAGCGACGAGCTCTTCGGCTCAGACAGAACCCTTGAAGCTCTTAACTCCGCCAAAGCCGGAACACCTGAGCAAATTCTCGGAGCAATCAAGAATTCCGTTGACGGATTTGTCGGCAGTGCCCCGCAATTTGATGACCTCACAATGCTCTGCCTGCACTATATAGGGCAAAATAAAGAATCAGACTCCGAAAGTGAGCTCACAATTGACAATGAGCTTGAGGAAATTCCCAAAGCTGTTGACTTTGTTGCCGAAAAGACCGACGGACTTCCTTTCTCCTTTAAAGACAAAAACCAGATAGAGGTTGCCGTTGACGAAATAATAAGCAATATTGTCCATTATGCCTACGGCGACGGAAAAGGCAAGGCATCACTCAAGATACAGGCCGATAATGAGGGTATTTCAATAACCGTTGAAGACAGCGGCGTGCCTTATAATCCCCTTGAAAAAGATGATCCGGATGTCACGCTTTCCGCCGAGGAAAGAGGCATAGGCGGCTACGGTATATTCATAGTCAAAAAAGTTATGGATGATCTCACTTACAAATATGAGGACGGCAAGAATATCCTTATAATGCGCAAATTCTTTTCAAAATAAGGCGCCGTAAAAAGCAAAAAAACACCGGGTCTGAAGGCTAGCCCTCCGGACCCGGTGTTATTATGCGGTTTTCAGTTTGCTTTTTTGCCTACTCTCGTTTTGTTGTAAAGCTGAATGAGAATAGGAATATATGTTACGGCGGGGAGAACAAAGCCGAAGTATTTATACTCGGACTGAACGAGCATATTGAATATGCCGTGGTAGGTGCTCGCAAACGCAAGCAGCGCAAAAGTGCCGCTGAAAAACAGTTTCCTTCTTTTCCTGATGAAGCTCATCCCGTAGCCTATGGAAGAAGTGCAAACCCCGTGCATAAGCGCTGTGGAGAAACCTCTGATAAGCGCCCAGCCGATAGAAACATTCTCGATATTCTGCACAAGAATAACCATATTCTCAAACATGGCAAAACCTATACCGGCGGAAAATGCGATGGTAATAAGCTTTTCGCGGTCATCCGAAAACATAACGGCGTAAACCAGCACCGGCAGAGCCTTGACTATTTCCTCGGAAACAGGGGTGATGGCTGTGGTCACATAAAGTATGTCACCGCCGAAAAGAGTAAGCAGAATGGTGTTGAGCTCCGAAACAAAAAGAGAAACGAAAATGCCGATAATCATATATCCGACTATCAATTTCGAACGCTTCTTAAGAAGCAGGAGCATGAGAACAAGCGGAGCGACAAGACATACAAAAAGCGTGTAAATCAAGTTGTCCATTTCTTCATCCCCCTTTCAACCGCCGGAGTTATCGCAATAAGCGTTATGCCCATAAGAATGCCGATTACAAGCACGGCAACTCCGTTTTCAAGGTTGCAGGCAACCATATCGGCTATGCAGAGAAACTCATATATCAGCGCAAACAGATTATAAAGCTTAAGGCAGTTTATAACTCCGAAATCCACATCGGGAAATATAAGATGCTTGAGATTGAAGTAAGATGCTCCGGAAACGGAAACAGTAATCAGACCGGCTATAATAATATTGTACAGGCTCGCCTCTCCCAAAAGGAAAAACACCGCGAAAAGAACCACAGCGGCCAGCGGAGCCAGCAAGGGTATAAGCCTGAACTTCAGATACTGTTTTGAGCCGTCATCCGCAAGGCTGTCCATAAGACCGTAGTTGGCCGAGAACAAAAAGACAAGGCTTCCGATAACGCCGAGTATACCGAGCTGAAAGTTGCCGAAAATATCCTGCCCGGTTATAAGCCTGACTGCCTGATAAAGGCGGCCGAAAGCCATACAGCCGACTGCAAAGGTAATCATTTTGGCATAGAGTGCCTTTTTGTCGCCGGAAAACTTCACGAGACCGAATATAAAACCGGCGAATGCACAAACACAGGTTATGATATTTGCTGCAATGAATACATCCAAGCAACCGCCCCCTGACATATTATAATTATTGTCTGCTGTTTAATAATACCCTTAAAGTTGCCCGAGGTCAACCGTGGGTTTTGATTGCAAAGCGTTTTATTAAGAACTGTTTCTGAACACCTGAAAAAAACAGAGCACGCAAATGCGTACTCTGTTTTTTGCCCTTACTAGACAATTATGCAACTTATAATATCCTTTATTTTTCAAGGAAAAATGCTGTATAAAACGCTCTTTATAATATATATTGCAGACTTCTTGTGTATTTTCCGAAATGTCCTTCAAAAAAATTATTTTA
>JAEEGL011659683.1_pt1 | contig 21264 bp, 19 predicted proteins | sample 9134231 | NCBI WGS metagenome assembly JAEEGL01 (sample SAMN16246548, study PRJNA631951) | gut metagenome | biome: gut microbiome; feature: rumen; material: fiber-attached | host: Bos | place: Iran: Karaj | collected 2018-10
AGCACGTCATAGAAGAAACCATTCTCGACGGCAGGTCCGAAACCGAACTGAATGCCAGGATACAACTCCTGCAAAGCCTCTGCCAACAAGTGTGCCGAGGTGTTCCAGAAGGTATGCTTACCCTGCTCGTCATCCCACTTGTAGAGTGCAATGGTAGCGTCCTCCATAATAGGACGGTTCAACTCTACTGTCTCACCGTTCACGCCACAGCTGATGACGCTGCGTGCCAGAGCCGGCGAAATGCTCTCGGCAATCTGAAGTCCCGTCACGCCCTGCTCATACGAGCGAACAGATCCGTCGGGAAAAGTAATTTGAATCATATTTACAATATATATTTGTTATAACTTATTGATATTCAATAGCAAAGCCCACACGAAACTATAAGCTGGTAACAAGATAGTAACAAAACGGCATTTTTATTGCTCGTCTGTGGGCTTTTTGCGCTGCAAAGGTATAAAAAGAAACTGAATTGGCAAAGAAAAAGTACATATTTTACAGTTCAACTTTATAACGTTTCTTTCTTGGTGTGGGGGTCGTGTACTCATCCCCTATATTATTGTTCCGCTTGTAATGTGTATCGTTGTTCACTTTCTCCCCTGTGGCGGTTCGTTCATCTGTGAACATTTCAGCAACATCCTGGCCTATCGTGTCGGTTGGGCTGTCTGTGTGCTGCATAACAAGTTCATGCAGGGTGTGGGCAATACTGAAATAGCCCTGCTTCTGTTGCTCCCTGATAAGTGCTTGCAGGGCTTCAGGGTCTAATGCTCCCATGAAATCAGAAAGCATGGTATCTAAATTATATGATTCAATCAGGTTGCCGCAATGGTCTTTGCTTACTGCCAGCAATTGCGGCTGCTTGTGTGGTCGCTGTTCCACTAACAGGAAAGCGTGGCTAATGGTTCGCCTCTCATGGCCTTTGATAGAAAGGGGGCTGTAGCTGTCTTTCAGGGCAAACATGGTGTTGGCAAAGGCATTGATCATGGCGTTATGGTCGTATGTCACCAAACTGCCTGTATCAAAGTAGCGCACCATTGCCAGCAATAAAGCCTGTAGGAGTTCATAGAAAGTCATTCCAAAGCCATCGGCAATGCTTACAAGCTTGGCTTTGTCTGCCTTGCTTACCTTGGTGGCAATGGTAGTGTAATAGTGGTTTCGGGGTTCGCTTTTCTCTCTCATCTTCTCCGCTTTATAGTTCCTACATAGCGGGCAAGTTGGTGCAACAGGTTTACGGCCTGAATTATTGTGCGTTTGTATGTTATCCTAATAAGTCATATTATCATGCTTTTGCGGTCTGAAAGTTGTAAAAATGAATTTTCGCTGTAAGCGTATTATCCCAATTTATGTTTGTCTTAGTTGTTTTTTCCATTAGCCTTTGGGAAATTTTCAGCCTCTTTTCGGTAAAAGTGTCTTATATTGCGCTTTTAGGCCGTTTTGCCTTTAATATGCACTATTTTTACCCTAACATTTTGGAAAAGGGTTATGTCAACGCAAAGCGGGGCAAGTGGGTTTGGGGATATTGGCAAGCCGACAATAAAAAGGTAGCGCGGGGGTTGTTCATGCTGCCAGCCTCCATCATGGCCAGCGGTGGCGGTTCCTGTTGGCTCCCACATCTGCCAGCGTACAAGCAAGGGGGCGCAAGCCCCACACTGAATGCTGGGGGCGTGGGGGCAAGCCCCCACACTCTGTAAAACCAATAACGCGCAAGACTTTGCTGTTGTAAAGGACAATTGAAAAGCTACATGGTAAATGCCGTTGGGTCTTGCTTTTGTTGCGCCAGCCTCTCGCGTGCGTGTATATGTGTGCGCTATAAGGCTTTGGCTTGTTAGCAAGCCTTTAGCGCACTACATATCAAGAAACTTTTAGTTGGGTACGTGTGCGCAAGCTTTAGAAACTTTCTTTTGGTTCTTTTCTTTGCCCCCTGTCGGCATGGGTGTGGGGGGTGTCGCGTTTCGCTACATCATGGTTGAGGCTGTCGGCTGGTTCGCGTATAGGTTCCAGCATGGGCGCAAATGGTGGCCGCTGTTGGCGTTTCTCTGTTTGTATGGTATAGTTTATTCATCTGCTTGCTCAAATGCCGTTATGGGTGTTTCTTTGGCCTGTAAACATAAAGGAAATATTTCCCGCTTGTTATCTTAGGGAAAAACTTCCCTGTGATACAAAGGAAATATTTCCCTCGTTATCTGGGTGGCTCATGCTGCCACAATCCAAATTTGGTTTCAGGTGTGCCGTTCACTTGTCCGGCAAAGTAGTCGTTGGCAGTTCCCATAACTCTATTGGCTCGATTCCCAAATCTACAAACTTCAATGGCTCAAACTCTATTTCTTCAAGTTCAAACTCCATCGGCTCGATCTCTATTTCTTCAAACTCTATCGGCTCCCCCAAGTCTATGCTGCTTAATAAATCTTCCATCATGTCGCTGTTGCTTTATAGTTCAACAATAACAGGCCAGCGGGTTCCCTGTGGCGGGTTCCCGCTGGTGCTGCCTTATAAATTATCCATCAAACGTATTGCGGCCTCTCTATCAAATGTTATCCGGCTTTCCAACAGCTTCTTTTTCTCGCTGGTGTAATGCACCTTTATCAATCCCAATTTGTGGGCTTGGCCAATAGTGCTGTTTGTCAGTGGTTGGCCTGTGCAATCTGTTGAAATGAAATTACCTGGTTGTTCGTCACCAATAGCACAACACTGTGTGTCATTGCACCAATAGAATGTGCCAATTAGGAAAGCCTGTTTTTGTTCTTTGCCGCTTACTTCCACAATGTAGTTTCCAGTCCAAATAAAGCGGCATAGGAAATTGAATGTGCCAACACTCCCGCTGAAGCTGCTTATTGGGTTTATGTAAATACCGTACATTTCGTCTATTTCTCCCCTGTCATAGTCATCGACTAATGGCGAAATGCTCCAGTACTCATCCCCAAAATCGTTGGCCTCCCTGTCTATCCCCTTTTCACTTTCGGCAATAGTGCAAATGCCTTTCCTTTTGCTGTAGATAGCTATTTCCTTGGCCAGCTGTGCCGTTGTGTAAAGGTTTGGCGTTATGCGGTCATAGCAAAGAATGAAAACGAAATCGGGCTGTTTGCTGTCAATAGCCTGTTTGTAGGCTGTCAGGAAAGCCTCATCGGTTATGCCTGGGGGCAATGCTATTGCATCAAACTTTGCACCATCCCCAAACGCTGCTATCTTGTCAACAGTCCACTTGACAGCTTGCTCGTTCTGTGTAATGATAATGGCCAGCGTGTTTCTGTATGGGCTTTTAATGTCAAAGTCAAGCCATTTCCTGCCTGTCACAATTGCGCCTATCAGGTTAAGCGTGAAAGTCCTTACCGTGTTGGCTTTCTCTTCGTTTTCAGGGGCTATCAGCTTAAACTCTCCAAACTTTAGAATTGCTTTGCGCTGCTTCGTTTTGTTGGGGTTCGTGTAGGGGTTGCCCAATGCTGTCAGGGCAATGCTTCCGGCGTTTGTGCTTCGGCTCATTTTGCCATCTGAAAGGATCAGCTTGGCCTTTGTACCTCTGCCGCTTTTCTGAATGATTCCGCAAGCCGTTGCCTCGTCTATGGCCTTTTGTATGCTGCCTTTCGCAAACTCCCCTTGCAGGGTTCCAAAGGCTACATTGGTAAAGATTCCAACGTTTATCCATTCCCTTGCATACATCTTGGCAATTTCCTTAATACGCAACAGCTTCCAAAGTTCGCTGGGAATAAAGGCTTTGCCCTCTTCGTCAATGCCATAATATATGCGCTTGGGCGTAGGGTGACCATAACTGAAACAGAAATAACGCTGTTCACGGCCTGTTTCTCCATCGTCATTCTTCATGTTGAGGCTTCCGGCTGTCAGTTGCAAAAGGTTGTGGGCGTGCCTTGCAATCCAGCTGCTCACTTCGTCTGCCTCATGGTTAAGCATGAATCCGGCAAACAGCATAACATTGGTACTGTCTGCCAATTCGTTCAAATCCCAAAGGATAGCATTCCCGCACCATCTTGCATCTCCGGCCACATCGTCAATGATAACAATCTTTGCGCCTGTGGCCTCAATCTCTGTGCCAATCTCAAATAACAGTTCATCAAACGTCAGGGCTTCAGGAATTGGCCTTACAATGGCCTTTGCCTCGTCTGTAGGTGTTATTCCTCTTCGTGTGAAGATTAAAGCCTTGCAGCCCTTTAGTTCGTCACTGATTCCCAATTGTGGCTGGTGTGGAAAATCCTGCCCATCGGTGGCAATGCCAGCCAACAGGCCAATGAAAGCCTTGGCCGTTCCGGCCTCATCGTATGCAAAGGGCGTACATTCTCCAGCGGTTGCAACTGGGTAGTAGCGTTCCATTTTCACGTTAAGGCCAATGTCACTTGCAAACAGCCCTGAAAGCGGGGTGTTCTCAATCGCGGTGCTTATCGCTGCCAGCCTGTCAAGCAAAGCTGTGCTGTGTACTGTGAATCTCATAACACATCGTTGTTAAGGGGTTAATTACTTTTTGTTTCTCATCACATAGCAAAGGGCGGCTTGCTCTGCCTCCGCTGTGGTGTTCACGCGGTTCTGCTTTAGCCATCCCTCCAATTCCTGCCTGTCGAAATAGACAAGCTTTCCGTTTGGTCTGTAGAAAGGAATCTGCTTGCTACAAGTCAACTTGTAAAGGTGGCTTTTGCTCATGCCTGTAAGTAAAGCCGCATCGTCAATCGTTAAAACGTTCTTACTTGCCAACAGCGTGTTTCGCTCTATGGCCTCCAGCTTCGATAAGATAATTTCTTCCATATCTCTGTTGCTTTATTGGTGGTGGTTGCTTGGGGAATCTGCAAGCATTCCCCTCGCTGTGCCTGTTCCCTCTGCTGGTGGCTTGCAGTCCATCCAACATCGGAAATCGCTTGCAAAGAAACGGCAAATTTTCCAATTATCAAAGCATAAAAAGCAAAACAACAGGCGCATTAAATATTATTATTTTGTGCCTATTTTATGCGCATTTTTGCCACATGAATTTGCAGCAAAAACGTGGTTTCAAAAGTCTGTTTGTGTTGGGCTGGTAGATTATGCCAGCAGGTAAGTTCTATGCACCTTTGCGGCCTTTCTTTTTGGTGGTCGGTGGTTCCAAAAGCAACAGTAACTTTTCAACTGTTGGCCGTGCCTGTAGAATGTATTTGTTTATAGCGTTATTCTGTTCACTGTCTGTTTCGTTAAGATACAAATAAGCTTCGTCTTTATCAAAGTATATGTTTCTTTGTTTGTTGTGCCACTGCCTTTTATACGCTTCTCTCATTGCAATATCTTCAATCAGTGACAAAGCCTGCTTGTGGTTTGGGCATTGCTTTAGAATATCTTTGTTGAAACACTCCACAAAAAGGGCAAAAATGGCCATTGGCTCTGTCATTTCTGAAATAGCCCTTTGCAACTTTTCTTGGATCAAGTCGGCCTTTCCCTGTATAGTGTATTTGTCGGCAATAGTATCGACAAAATTATCTTCTGTAGGTCTGCCAACAGGGTTGGGCGTGTAGGGTTGCAATACTGCAACTTTTGGCGTTTCCTGTGCCGCTGGTGGCGTTTCAGGGTTCGCGGTGGTACTGTTGCCCATCCCTGTGCCTTTTGTGCTGCCATCGGCTTTATTTTGCGCCTGTGCTGGTGTTGAGGCTTTGGCCTTATATCCCAATACTGTGTAAGTAGCTGGGAACATAGAAAACAGATCAGGAAAGCAATACACTTGGGAATAACGTTGCTTCATTTCTGTGGCCATCTGTTTAGCCTCATCTTGTGAAAGCCCTGTTTGTGGCTCTTCCCATCCTGTGCCAATCCCAAATCTGTAAAGCGTTACAGGGTCGAAATACTCATGATTCAGGAACTTTCCTTTGCCGTGTTCCCTCAAAGCCGCTGCCACTTCACGCAAGAAATCTTCCACTGCATCCCTGTATGCTTCCCTTTCTGCTTTGTTGAAATATAGGCTTCGGGGCAAATTTCCAGACTTAGTCAAATAATCAACTTCGTATTTTACGGCCTCTATCCAATCGTTGCCCAATGGAATTAAGCTGCTTGCATACTCGCTTGCAGTCTGTTTCCTCTCCCTGAATCTCTCTGCCATCAATTGCCTTGCTTCGGGGTTGGCCTGTTGCTCTTCAATTGTTGGGTCTTTCCTGTAGTCGTAACAATCCCTGTGCTTTTGGAATATATCAAACAAAGATTCTTTCATTGCCAGCCCTCCCTATCAAAAAGCGTTATCGATTAATTCTACAGCCTCATCACGTCTTTTGTTTATGATGTCGGCATAGATTTGGGTAGTTCCCACATTGGTATGCCCTAACAGCTTGCTAACAACATAAAGGTCGGCTCCTAATGTCAGTTCCATTGTGGCAAAAGTGTGGCGGCTCATGTGAAAGCAAATATCTTTCTTAATGCCAGCGTTCTTTGCCCATATCTTTAAAATTCGATTCACTGTAACATTGTTACCAGGCAATGCAAAAACTTCGCTATCCTTTTGCTTTTCAGGCATCCATTTTATTGCCTGTTTGTTCAGCTTCATAATAAGCGGTTCGCGTGTCTTTTGCATCTTGATAGACAAAAACAAGCTGCCATCACGCTTGGAAATGTTGCCCCACTCCAGCCCTCTAATATCACTTAGTCGCAAGCCTGTGAAACAGCCAAACAGGAAAGCCCGCTTAATCTCATTGTTAGTGCAATCGGTATCTATTAGGCTCTTCACCTCGTCAATATCAAGATATTCGCGTGTGCTCTTTTCAGGCTTAACAGCTTTCTTTTCCTCTCTGCTTAGATTGTTTGCTGGGTTCGTTATGATATATTTCTTTCGTACTGCCTCGCTTAATGCTGTTGTAAGATAGAAATAATACAGGTGTGCGGATTTCTTTGCAAGCGTTTTGGGGTGTGTCTTGCTCCGCAATGACTTTGCCGTTGAAAGATAGGAAATAAAACCTTTACAAAAATCTTCGTCAACGTCTGCCAACTTCACTTTTTCCCCTTTGTATTCTTTCAGGTGTGCAATGGTCTTTTCAATTGTTATAACTGTTGTGTTGCTCAATCCGTTTTGCCTTTTCTGCTCCATGAATTGCTGCATCCAATCAATTAACAGGATCTTGCCGCCTTTTGATTCCGCGTTAATACCGCCTTTGCCCTGTATAATTTCAAGTTCTCGCTGGTTCCTGATAGCCAAAGCCGCTTGTTCCGTGTTGGCATTCTGTATCTTTGCCGCCTTGGTCGTGGCTGGTACAATATACAGGTTCAAAAACTCATAATGCCGCCTGCCATCCTTGTAGATGTCAAGATAATAACTTTCCCTGCCCTTTGATAAGGGCTTAGTTCTTAGCGTTACGAATGAAGATTCACGCTTTACTTTTTTTGTTCGTGCCATAAATTGTGCCTTTTTGTTACTCGTTTTCGTGCAGTTTGTTACTCGTTTTCGGCTGTATTTTATTGGCCTTAAATGAATTGAGAAAACAATTGCACATCTTGTTACCGGTTGCAAAGGTAAGCATTATTTTTGAATTACAAAATATTTTGAGTAACAAAATAGTAACAAAAGTAACAAAATAAAGGGCAAAACAAAAGAAAAAACCAGATAGCCAGAATCTTGTAACTATCTGATTTTTATTGTTTTTTATTTACTCTTATTTTCCCTGTTTATATAAATCATATCTACAATATATGTTTAAGTTTAAATCGGGTGCAAAGGTAGTGCAAACCGAACGAAAAACCAAATAAATTTGGATTTTTCTTAGGTGCAGCCTACATTCAGCAAAGGTGGAAAGGTACAAATAAGCAAGCAAAATACAAAAGGAAAAAGTGATTTTCTTTTCACGAAAGCTTGCATAACACACAGTTTTTTCGTACCTTTGCAGGCATGACAACGCATAAAATCATTAATGACCCCGTATTCGGGTTCATCAAGATACCTCGCGGTCTGCTGTACGACATCGTGCAACACCCACTGTTCCAACGACTTAACCGCATCAACCAGCTGGGACTGGCATCAGTGGTATATCCAGGAGCACGTCACACGCGCTTCCAACACTCGCTGGGCGCCTTCCACCTGATGACAGAGGCTGTGAAGTCGCTGCAGGAGAAAGGAATCTACATTTTCGATTCCGAAGCAGAGGCCGTACAGGCTGCCATCCTCATGCACGACATCGGCCACGGTCCGTTCTCGCACGTTTTGGAGAACACACTCATCCGCGGCGTGTCACATGAGGACATCTCGCTGATGATGATGGAACAGATGAACCGCGACTTCCACGGTGAACTGACACTGGCCATCAAGATCTTCAAGAATAAATACCCGAACAAGATCTTCCACCAGCTCATCAGCAGTCAGCTGGACATGGACCGGCTGGACTACCTGCGACGCGACTCGTTCTTCACGGGCGTCACGGAGGGCAACATCGGTTCGGCACGCATCATTAAGATGCTGAACGTGAAGGATGAACAGCTGGTGGTCGATGCCAAGGGCATATACTCCATCGAGAACTACCTGACAACGCGCCGCCTCATGTACTGGCAGGTATATCTGCACAAGACGGCCGTCGGCTACGAGAAGATACTGGTCAACACGCTGACACGTGCCAAGGATCTGAAGAAGCAGGGACACGACGTGTTCGCACCGCCCGCCCTGGACTATTTTCTGCAGGAGGACGTGACATTCGACGAAAAAGCATTACAAATATACGGCGAGTTGGATGACTCAGACATCTGGTCGGCACTGAAGGCGTGGAAGCATTCCGATGACCGAATACTGAGTACACTGGCCACTGATATGACAGATAGAAAACTGTTTAAGGTAGAGGTTACTGAAGACTGTTTTACAGACGATTACGTCAGTGAGAAAGCAGCAGCAATTGCTAATTCCATGGACATCAGCGAGGAGGATGCACGCCGATACATGATGAGTCTGACGGAGATTGGTAAGGACATGTACAACCCGGCAGATGACAGCATCGGGATTCTTTACAAAGACGGAACCGTACGCGACATTGCTGAAGCTTCCGAAATCCTGAATGTACATCTTCTTTCAAAAAAAATCCGTAAATATTATCTCTGTTATCAACGAATTTAAGAAATTATTTGTAACTTTGCAGAGGTTTCATTCGTCTTTACATAGTAAAACAATCAAAACAGTTACGAAAAAAGCAATAAAAACGATAAAACAAACATGGAGTTTACAGCCAGACAAATAGCCGACTTCATAGGCGGCCGCGTAGAAGGTAACGAACAAGCTACCATCAACACCTTTGCAAAAATAGAAGAGGGAAAAGAAGGAGCCATCACATTCCTATCGAACCCGAAATACACACAGTACATCTACGACACGAAGGCATCCGTGGTGCTGGTCAACGAAGATTTACAGCTGGAGCACCCCGTGAACTGCACACTCATCCGCGTCAAAAACGCCTACGAGTGCGTGGCCAAGCTAATGCAGATGTATGCCGCCAGCCTGCCCAAGAAGACGGGCATTGATCCGCTGGCATTCGTGGCCAAGACTGCCGTCATCGGCAAGGACGTATGGATTGCACCCTTTGCCTACGTCGGTGAAGGCGTGAAGATTGGCGACGGCACGATGATCTATCCCCACGTCACCATCTATGACGGTTGCCAGATTGGCAAGAACGTCACCATCCACGCCGGCAGCGTCATCGGTTCCGACGGATTCGGATTTGCCCCCAACCAAGAGGGCTATGAGAAGATTCCACAGCTGGGCATCGTTATCATTGAGGACAATGTGGAGATAGGCGCCAACACCTGCGTGGACCGCTCGACGATGGGACAGACCATCATCCATAAGGGGGTCAAGCTGGACAACCTGATACAGGTGGCCCACAACTGCGAAATCGGTGAGAACACCGTCATGTCGGCACAGGTCGGCATGGCTGGCAGCACCAAAATCGGTGCTTGGTGCATGGTGGGCGGACAGGCCGGATTCTCAGGCCACATCAAGATTGCCGACAAAACCTTTGTCGGTGCCCAGAGCGGCGTCATCAGCAACACCAAGGGCAACGGTGAACAGCTCATCGGTGCTCCCGCCATCGACCCCAAGGTGTTCTTCAAGGCACAGGCTGTCATGAAGAAACTGCCCGACATGTACCGCCAGATTGCCCAGATGCAGCGTGAACTTGACGAGCTGAAGGGGAAGCTGACAATTGAAAGTTAAGAATAGATAATTGATATTTTAGATATGAAACAAAAAACGCTCAAAGGAAGTTTCTCACTGTTCGGAAAAGGACTCCACACAGGCCTGAACCTCACAGTGACCTTCAATCCTGCACCCGAGAACACTGGTTACAAAATCAAGCGCATCGACCTGGAAGGCGAGCCCGTCATTGATGCCATTGCAGAAAACGTCATCGACACACAGCGCGGAACCGTGCTGGCAAAGGGCGAAGCACGCGTATCAACCGTGGAACACGGACTGGCAGCCCTCTATGCGCTGGGCATTGATAACTGCCTGATGCAGGTGAACGGCCCCGAATACCCCATTCTCGACGGCTCAGCCATCCAGTACATCAACAAAATACAGGAGGTTGGCATCGAAGAACAGAATGCCCCCAAAGACTACTACATCATCCGCAAGAAAATCGAGGTGAAGGACGAGAAGACCGGTTCGTGCATCACCATACTGCCCGATGACGATTTCTCGATAACCGCCATGTGCTCGTTTGACTCGAAAATCATCAATTCGCAGTTTGCCACCCTCGACAACATGGACAATTTCACAACAGAAATTGCTGCCGCACGCACCTTTGTTTTCGTACGTGACATAGAGCCGCTGCTCCAGGCCAACCTCATCAAGGGCGGTGACATGGACAATGCCATTGTCATCTACGAGCGCCAGATTTCCCAGGAACAGCTGGACAAACTGGCCGACATGCTAGGCGTAGAGCATCGCGACGCCACAGAGCTGGGCTACATTCAGCACAAGCCGTTGGTATGGGAGAACGAATGCACACGCCATAAGCTACTCGACATCATCGGCGACATGGCACTCATCGGCAAGCCCATCAAGGGACGCATCATCGCTACGCGCCCCGGTCATACCATCAACAACAAGTTCGCACGCCAGATGCGCAAGGAAATCCGCAAGCACGAAATCCAGGCCCCCATCTACGACCCCAACGAGGAACCGGTGATGGACGTCAACCGCATTCGCGAACTACTGCCCCACCGCTACCCCATGCAGCTGGTTGACAAGGTCATAGCACTGGGTGCCAATACCATCGTGGGCATCAAGAATGTCACCAGCAACGAGCCCTTCTTCCAGGGACACTTCCCTGAAGAACCCGTTATGCCCGGCGTGCTGCAGATAGAGGCCATGGCACAGTGTGGCGGACTTTTGGTACTGAACACGTTGGAGGAACCCGAGCGCTGGAGCACATACTTCATGCGTATCGACGACGTGAAGTTCCGCCAGAAAGTCGTACCCGGAGACACCCTGCTCTTCAAGGTGGACCTGCTGGCCCCTGTGCGCCACGGCATATCCTCCATGCGAGGCTACATCTTCGTCGGCGACCAGGTCGTTGCCGAGGCCACGTTTACCGCACAGATTGTCAAGAACAAATGATAACGAAACAACGTCATCACGAAACATCACAATATGAATACAATTCATCCCTTAGCTGTCATTGACCCAGAAGCAAAGCTGGGCGACGGCAACATTATCGGACCTTTCTGCGTCATCGACAAGAACGTAGTCATCGGCGACAACAACAAGTTCCTGAACGGCGTGACTGTCCATTTCGGCGCACGCATCGGCAATGGTAATGAGTTCTTCCCGGGTGCCAGCATCTCCACCAAGCCGCAGGACCTGAAGTTCCAGGGCGAGGAGACTACCTGCGAAATCGGTGATAACAACTCCATCCGCGAGAACGTCACCATCAGCCGCGGCACGGCATCGAAGGGCAAGACGGTCATCGGAAACGGCAATCTGCTCATGGAGAATATGCACGTGGCACACGACTGCGTGATAGGCAACGGATGCATCATCGGCAACTCCACGAAATTCGCCGGAGAAGTGGTCGTAGAGGACTGCGCCATCATCTCCGCCACCTGCCTGTTCCACCAGTTCTGCCGTGTCGGCAGCTACATTATGTTCCAGGGAGGAAGCAGAACCAGTCAGGACATACCGCCATACGTCATTGCAGGCAAGGAACCTGTACGCTACGCCGGCGTCAACCTCATCGGACTGCGCCGCCGCGGATTCAGCAACGAGACCATCGAGGCCATCCATGACGCCTACCGCATCATCTATGCACAGGGCGTGCTGAAGGACGGCATCGCAGAGGCACGTGCCAAGTATCCCGACACCAAGGAGGTGGAATACATCTGCTCATTCATAGAAAACTCCAAGCGCGGCATCATCAGATAATGTGTCAGGTACATTGTACATTGTAAAATGGTACATAGTACATTAATCGTCATCACAGGACCTACGGCGGTGGGCAAGACGGCACTCACCATCGAGCTGGCACGCCACTTCGGCACTCCCGTCATCAATGCCGACTCGCGGCAGATCTACCGTGAACTGCGCATTGGTACGGCATCGCCCACAGCTGAGCAGATGCAGCAGGCAGAGCACTACTTCGTTGGGACGAAAAGTCTGGACGACTACTACAACGCCGCGATGTACGAACAGGACGTGCTGCAGTGCCTGGCGGATTCACCGTCAAGCGTCAACCTGCTCTCCGGCGGCAGCATGATGTACATTGACGCTGTGTGCAACGGCATCGACGACATCCCCACCATTCGTGACGACATCCGCGAAGAAATGAAGCGGCGCTATCAGGAGGAAGGACTGGAAAGCCTCTGCGAGCAGCTGCGCCTGCTGGACCCTGAGCACTACGACGTCGTTGACCGGCAGAACCCGCGACGCGTCATCCATGCGCTGGAAATCTGCATACAGACGGGACAGACCTACACCTCATTCCGCAAACAGACCAAAAAGCAACGTCCGTTCAACATCATCAAGATCGGACTCAACCGCGACCGCGAGGAACTCTATAATAGAATTAATGTACGCGTGGACGCGATGATGCAGGAAGGACTGCTGGAAGAGGCCACCTCCCTCTATCCGAAACGTCACGTCAATGCGCTGAACACGGTGGGATATAAGGAACTGTTCGCCTACATGGATGGACAGTGGTCGCTGGAAGAAGCCGTGGAACGCATCAAGGGAAACACACGACGATACGCCCGCAAGCAGCTGACCTGGTTCAAACGCGACGAGCAGATACGCTGGTTCCATCCTGACGAGACAGAAAACATCCTGAACTACATACTACAACATGAACGAATACGTTAAAATCATACTGAAAAGTCCAATCAAAGCCTGGAAATGGTATCTGGGCCTCTACAGGGGACGCGCCTGGTACGTAAAACTGGTTGCCGTGGCAGCTACCCTCGTCACACTATTCCTGACCTACCTCATCATGGTTGACATCAACTTTCTGTGGCTATTCGGAAACTCGCCCAGGATGGCCGACGTCAAGAACACTCACCCTGCGGAAGCCTCAGAGGTGTATAGTGCCGACGGCAAGATGATTGGCAAGTTCTTCAGCGAAAACCGTACGCCAGTAACCTACGAAGAGGTGAGCACCGACTTTTGGAAAGCACTCATCGACACGGAGGACGAACGATTCTACCACCACCACGGCATTGACTATCAGGCCTTCGGAGCCGCCCTAAAAGACTACCTGCTGCACCGCGATGCACGTGGTGCATCCACCATCACCCAGCAGCTGGCCAAGAACCTGTTCCGCGTCCGCACACAATACTCCACAGGACTCTTAGGCAACATACCAGGCTTGAAAATCATTATCATGAAAAGCAAGGAGTGGATTACTGCCTACAAGCTGGAATGGAACTTCTCGAAAGACGAGATACTGACCATGTATGCCAACACCGTCGATTTCGGCTCCAACGCATTCGGCATCAAGAGTGCCGCCAAGACCTACTTCGGCATCACGCCCAAGCAGCTGACTGCTGACCAGGCAGCCATCCTCGTGGGACTGCTCAAGGCCACGACCTACTACAATCCGCGCATCAACCCCAAGAACTCGCTGGCAAGGCGTAACGTGGTGCTGGGAAACATGCTCAACAAGGGCGACCTCACCCGCGAGGCTTACGACACGCTGAAAGCCAAGCCCATCAGCCTCGACTACTATGTTGAAAACGCCTACGACGGCGAAGCCAACTACTTCCGCGAGGCGGTGGCCGACTGGATGAAGGAGTGGTGCAAGGAATACTATGGCGACGACCAGTCATACGCCTTCTATACCGAGGGGCTGAAAATCTACACCACGCTCGACACCCGCATGCAGCGCTATGCTGAGGACGCTGCCATCAAGCAAATGAAGCAGGTGCAGCGTATCTTCAACCAGCACTGGGGCTCCACCCCACCCTGGCAGGACGAGCGCCACATTGAGATACCACACTTCATCGAAGACTTGGCTAAGAAGACGTCGTACTATAAATTCCTGAACCAGAAGTTCGACGGCAACCAGGACTCCGTATTCCACTACCTGAATGTGCCGCACACCGTACGACTTTTCGACTACGAGAACGGATATATTGAAAAGGAGATATCAACCATGGACAGCATCCGCTACATGGAGCATTTCATGCACTGCGGATTCGTGGCCATGGAACCACAGACAGGACATGTGAAAGCTTGGGTGGGCGACGTCGATTTCAGCACGTGGAAATACGACAAGGTGACGGCCATGCGACAGCCAGGCTCTACCTTCAAACTCTTTGTCTATTCAGAGGCTATGAACCAGGGCATCACGCCGTGTGACACTCGACGTGACGAATACTTCTCGATGAAGGTCTTTGACAAACGCCAGCAGAAGGAAGTGCTGTGGGCTCCTACTAACGCCGACGGCCGTTTCTCAGGTCTCAGCATCACACTTAAACAAGCCTTTGCCATGAGTATCAACTCAGTGGCTGTACGCCTGGGACAGGAGTGCGGCATCGACCGTATCGTGAAGACTGCCCACGACATGGGCATTGTCAGCAAACTCGACCCCACGCCGGCACTGGCACTGGGCAGCAGTGACGTCAACCTGCTGGAACTGGTCAATGCCTACTGCACACCCGTCAACGACGGCAACCACATCAAACCGGTTCTGGTAACGCGCATCCTGAACCGCGACGGCGAGGTGATCTACGAGGCAAATCCGGAAAAACAGCTGGCGCTGTCGCCAAAGAGTGCCTTCTTCGTCAACCAGTTGCTCATGGGAGGCATGAGTGGCACATCGTCACGACTGCGCAGCTACGTGGGCTACGACAATACCGACACGGACTTCGGCGGAAAGACCGGAACGTCGAACAACCACTCTGACGCATGGTTCATCGGCACCACACCACGGCTGGTATGCGGTGCATGGGTGGGCGGCGAATACCGCTGCATACACTTCCGCACAGGAGAACTGGGACAAGGAAACCGGACGGCTCTGCCCATCTGCGGATACTTCCTCAAGAGCGTGCTGGACGACAAGAACTTCAAGCAATACCGCACCAAGTTCCTCAATCCTGTTGACAACAGCATTCCCACGAGCATGTACAACTGCGGCGGCTACTTCCGTTCACCCTCCGACTCCGACTCGCTGGCCGTTGACAGCATCGGTGGACATATCGGCACCACGCCGGAAGGACATGATGCCGACAGTCAGGAGTTACCGGACAGTACCCACCTTAATGCGGCTCTTAATCTTATCAACGTACGCGTCAATGACCGCCACCGCCGTAATGTTCACGACGTCGCGCACCGAAGCGCCAAAGTCAATAAAGTGAATAGGTTTGTTTAGACCCATCTGTATCGGACCGATGATTTCGACGTCAGCATCCAACATCTGAAGCATCTTGTAGGATGAACGCGCGGAAGTCAGATTGGGGAACACCAGCGTGTTGACATCCTTGCCGAACAGACGGGTGAAGGGATACTGACTGTCGCGCAGCTCGCGGTCGAGGGCAAAGCCCAGCTGCATCTCACCGTCAATGGGCAGGTCGGGATACTGCTGCTGCATGATCTCGACAGCACGACGTACCTTCTTGGCACCGTCGCTCTGCGAAGAGCCAAAGTTCGAGTGGCTCATCATGCCAACCACCGGTTTCTCGTTGAAGAAACGCACACTCGTAGAGGCCAGCTTGGCAATATCGACAAGGGCATCCGTATCGGGATTCTCGTTCACCAGCGTGTCAGCGATATACAACGTTCCCTTAGGCGAGTTAATGATGTGCATCGTTCCGAAATGCTTGTACTCAGGACGGATGCCAATCACCTCGTTGACAACCTTGATGGTATTCGAGTATTTCGTGTAAAGACCTGTGATGAAGGCATCTGCCTCACCAGTCTCCACCATCATCATGCCGAAATAGTTACGCTCAAACATCTTGTCGTTAGCCTCCTGGAAGGTGTAGCCCTCACGCTGACGCTTCTCTGTCAGGATGCGGGCATAGCGCTCACGACGCTCTTGCTCGGAAGGATGGCGCAGGTTGACAATGTCAATGCCTTCCAACGAAAGATCCAGCTGGTCGGCCATCTTCGCTATCACCTCGTCGTTACCCAACAGGATAGGCTGGCAGATACCTTCTGCCTTGGCCTGTACCGCAGCCTTCAGCATGGTGGGGTGAACGGCTTCGGCGAACACCACACGCTGCGGATGGGCAGAAGCTGTGGCATAGAGTTTCTGCGTCAGCTTTGTCTCCTGACCTAACAGTACCGACAGAGAACGCTTGTAGGAATCCCAGTCCTCAATGTTCTTGCGGGCCACACCACTCGCGATGGCAGCCTTGGCAACGGCGGCCGACACCTCGGTAATCAATCGTGGATCAACGGGTTTCGGAATAAAGTAGTCACGACCGAATGTCAAGTTGTTCACCTTATACACGTCGTTGACCACATCGGGAACTGGCTGCTTGGCAAGGTCTGCAATGGCATGGACAGCTGCAAGCTTCATCTCTTCGTTGATAGCCGTGGCGTGAACGTCCAGGGCACCACGGAAGATATAGGGGAAACCAATGACGTTGTTAATCTGGTTCGGATAGTCAGTACGGCCCGTTGACATCAGCACGTCAGGACGTGCCTCCATAGCGTCTTCATAGCTGATCTCAGGAACGGGATTGGCCAGGGCGAAGATGATGGGATTGGCAGCCATAGAACGTACCATGTCCTGTGACAGCACATTGCCCTTGCTCAAGCCTACAAAGACATCAGCATCCCTGACAGCCTCAGCAAGCGTAGATATATCGGTACGCGGAGTGGCAAAGAACCGCTTCTGCTCGTTCAGGTCCTGACGGTTGACAGAGATGACACCCTTCGAGTCAAGCATCACGATATTCTCCTTACGAGCTCCAATGGCCATGTATAATTTGGTACATGAGATAGCTGCTGCACCGGCACCGTTCACCACAATGCGCACTTTGGCAATGTCCTTGCCGATGACCTCAAGGGCATTCTTCAGACCGGCAGCCGAGATGATGGCAGTGCCGTGCTGGTCGTCGTGCATCACGGGAATGTCAAGCGTACGTTTCAGGCGTTCCTCAATATAAAAACACTCAGGAGCCTTGATATCCTCTAAGTTGATACCGCCAAAGGTAGGAGCAATACGCTCAACGGCCTCGCAGAATTTCTCGGGGTCTTTCTCGGCCACCTCAATATCAAACACATCAATGCCGCCGTATATCTTGAACAGCAGTCCCTTGCCCTCCATCACGGGTTTACCGCTCATGGCACCGATGTCGCCTAACCCCAACACAGCAGTACCGTTAGAGATTACTGCCACCAGGTTGCCCTTATCCGTATAGCGGTAGGCATCGTCAGGATTCTGCTGAATCTCCAGACACGGATATGCCACACCAGGCGAATAGGCCAGCGAGAGGTCAGTTTGTGTACGATAAGCCTTCGTGGGCTTCACTTCGATTTTGCCGGGACGGCCCGCCTCATGATATTGCAGGGCGGCTTCTTTCGATATTTTCACCATAAAAGATTAATAATGAGTGTATAAGTTCTTTGTATTTATGAGTTTTTGCATTCTTTTCGGGCGCAAAAGTAATAAAATCTCATTGAAATCGTGCCGTTTTTTCTCTTTTTTTGTAACTTTCCTCAATAAATAGAGAACAAATAGCCCCGCAGAAGTAACAATTTGCTAATTTTCCAATAGGAAAGTCGCCACCCCATATCATCATAACCGCCGAGATTCATCATCAGAGTCTCGGCGGTTTTTAAATTGTTATGGGGAAATTGCACGCCTGCGGCTGGCACGAGTGGCCTCCGCAGGCGTTTAGGCGGTTTCTATGTCGGCCTACCAACCCTCGAGCACATCTTCGTCAGTCACGAGTTCTTTGTTCATGTCGTATATTACCCTTCGATGAGCCTTGTGTTAAGGAACGCGTCGAGTGTGACGAGGTTCAGTTGGGGGAAAGGCGTTTGGAGAAGCACCTTGAAGTGGCTGTCCTCCGACACCAGATAGTCGGCACCGGCAGCAAAGGCGCAATCGACAAATTTGTTATCATCTGGGTCGGCTGTGATGATGCCCATGCGGAAGTGCGGGTCAACGAGCTGCACATTCTGCTGGTTCAGTATCAGCATAACCACGTTCTCGGCAACGGTGGGAGTAATCTGCTGCTCCAGTATCTCCTGGTACTCGTCCAGTATCTCATTTGTGACGCAGAGGTCGTAGCGCCCTGCGATGAAAGCATCCCATATCGGGCGATAGGGACTCTTTCGCGAGATAATCTGCAGCAGGCAGTTCGTGTCAATCACTACGGGATTCATGGCCGCTTACTTCTTATAGGGTGTACGGAAGTGAGAGCCGCGCAGTTCCTGGAGCCGCTTCTCGTCAAACTGACCGCTCTCCCACAGGGCATCCATCTCCTCGTCAATCTGCTTGGCGTAGAATGCTGCCAGCTGTTGGCGCAGCTTTTCCAGTCCAGTGGCCGTCTTAATGTGGGATACCAGATTGAACACTTGTACTTGTGCCGGGGTAAAAGTAATTGCTTCCATCTTCTTCGTTGTTTTGTGGTTACGGCTGCAAGTCTGCGGTTAAGCGAGAGCAATGATGCTTGCATCGATTGCCGAGCGTGAGCAGACTCGCACGCTTTTGCGTGCAAAGGTACAACAAATTTCCGATACTTCTTTCTTTTTTCACACGAATTTTCGGAACAGCGAGTGCAAAACCAAATTTATTTGGATTTTGCCGAGTCTTGATGAAAATGGATAACATCAATTATCATGAATTGTCCATTAATTTCTCATTAATAATTGTCTTGCCAGAACCATTAGGTCCGGCAATGACAATGAGAACGGGGCGATGCTCCTCTGTCAACATGTTGCTGCAATCTTTTCAGATTTACGTTTCAACTGTCCGAAGAAACGTGCCGTAGCTTCGGCTCTCTTCTGTTTCGCATCCTCAGCAGCCTCTTTCATCAGTTGGCTGAGCACCTCGTCTGTAGGCTCTTCCATACTTGTCAGTTTGTAAGTGTCAATGCTCATATCTTCTGTTGTCTTATTTTTTTAGAACTGGTTGGTGGGTTAAGCTTTCGCATACCATTCGAATCATAGCTTATCGATGAAGTCCATGGCTTCCTCGGGAGTCATGCTTGGCTCCGTCTCCACCTGTTTCATGCTACGCTTGATGGTGTGTGCCAGTTTGTAGGCCTGCTCCATCTGTTGCAGTCTGTTCCAGCGGCGCGTACTCATGCGTACGGTCACGGTTCTCGGAGTTCTTTCAATGATTGCTTCCATAATCCTAACGTTTAATCACTTTTACGACTGCAAAGGTAACAAAAATTCTGCAAATAAATCCCTTTCCCCTTGAAAAATTTACAAATCGTCAGGGAAAAGGGCGGGAAAGACTCGGTCGGTTATGCAGCCGGAGGCCGCGAGTCTTTATGTGGTTTTCTTTTCTTCATGTTGCAAATTGACGCAAAAATCCCGAAGGGAGTGTCTTCCCCTCGGGATTCTATGATAATTTAAGAAAATCGTGCGGCAGCGCCGCCCTCCTTGGGTTTTGTCGGCTCACAACGTGTCAGACACCTTGTGAGCGTTCATTTTACCCTTGCGCGGAGTGTGGTTAATCAAAACGTGTATGTTTCACTTGCGTCTATTGGCTCGTTACTGTCTTTAACCGAAAACGCCTGCGGCTGGCACGAGTGGCCTCCGCAGGCGTTTAGGCGGTTTCTATGTCGGCCTACCAACCCTCGAGCACATCTTCGTCAGTCACGAGTTCTTTGTTCATGTCGTATATATCCGGGCTACCAGCCAGAATCGTCGTGCGGTGTTTCAGTTCCACAATCTGTATTGCGGGCTTCATATATTCTTTCTTTATCATAGTTGTATCCTCCATTTTATTTGATTACAGCTTTCTTTCCGTTCACGATGTAGAGTCCCTTTGTCGGGTTCACCACGCGGCGACCCTGCAGGTCATAGACCTCATTATCAATTGTCAATTGTCCATTCTCAATTGCCTTGATGCCCGTCGTCTGGTCGAAGAGGAAGAACTCGCGGGCATTGGAGGTTGTCTGCAGGTATGCCTTGTTGGCAGCGATAGTTCCGCCAGAGGCGAGCTTGTAGAAGCCCACGCCATTTGTACCCTTGTTCAGCACGTAGGCATTGCCCGGGTTCGTGATGCTGGTCATCGTACCCTGCAGGCTGTTGTTGCTGAAGTCGCCAGCAGGTACCGTTTCCGTCAGCGTCATGGTGATGCTGCCCGTCGTGGCGTTCTTCAGCACCACGCCCTCGCCGCTCTTCACGATGCGGTCAGAGATTTCTGTCAACGTCAGTGCTGTGCCAGTGAGGTTGACTGCAAACACCTGCGTGCCCTCGGGAGCCTGATAGTTGCCAAATTCGGTGTAGAACGTGCTCCAGTAGGCATCGTCAGCCAGATTGGCTGTGATGGCGTAGGTGGGGGCGCTGACCGTCACCTCTACAGCCAGGGCCGAGATTTCGCTGTCGTCACCCGATTCGAGGTCGAGGTAGTACCACACGTAGTAGGTGCCTGGGCCGGTGATGGCCGTAGCCTGAGCCGTGGGCACTTCGGCGCTGAAGCCGTCGGTAGATGCGGGCTGCTCGTTGGTGGCAGTCACCAAGTACTTCATGGTAGCGCCCTCCTCCGTGGTTGAGCCGGCGGTGATGAGGGCTGTCGTCGAGCCGGCGTAGATGTCGCCGGTGTTGGCCGTCGGGACGGTGATGTTGAAATACTCCACTTCCAGTTCCACGTCATAGCCGGGCATCTCCGCGATTGCCCACGTGTTGTTGGCACTGTGGTTCAGGGTCACGGTCTCCTCGGCGGCGGG
>JAEEGL015163784.1_pt1 | contig 21263 bp, 16 predicted proteins | sample 9134231 | NCBI WGS metagenome assembly JAEEGL01 (sample SAMN16246548, study PRJNA631951) | gut metagenome | biome: gut microbiome; feature: rumen; material: fiber-attached | host: Bos | place: Iran: Karaj | collected 2018-10
AACGATAAAGAATCCGACATAGCCGAGGGCTTCCTGCATCCAGCCGGCGAACAGGCCGGGGATCATCATCGACAGGGCCATGAAGGCCGTGCAGATGGCGTAGTGCGAGGTCTTGAAGGAGCCTTCGGAGAACTGCATCATATAAAGCATATAGGCCGTGAAGCCGAAGCCGTAGCCGAACTGGTCGAGGGCGACCAGCAGGAAGATGCTCCACAGCGCGGTGGGCTGCACGGCGGCGAGGATGAGGTATGCGGCGCAAGGCAGGGCCAGGGCCATGGACATGGGCCACATGGACTTGCGCAGGCCAAATCTGGTGGCGTACAGGCCGCCGAGGATGCCGCCCACGGTCAGGGCGATGACGCCCACGGTGCCGTACACGAGGCCCGACTGGGCGGTGCTGAGAGCGAGGCCGCCGGCCTCGACGGGGTCGAGCAGGAAGGGGGTAAGCATCTTGACGGAGAAGGCCTCCGGCAGGCGGTACAGCAGCATAAAGGTGATGGCGAGCCACACGCCCGGCTTCTTAAAGAATGTTACCCAGGCCTGGGCGAATTCCCGGAAGATGCGGCGGGATTCCGGCTCGTCGGTCGGAATGACTGTATCTTCGCCGGAGCGGCTGAGCCCTTCCGGAGCCGTTCTCCCGGATAGGGTCGGTCGAGCGGAGCGTAGACCGATAGCGGAGGAAGGACTGCAGCCGTCCGGCGAGGGTTCGACCTTCGGCAGGAATTTCCAGTGCCATAGGGTGATGAGCGCGAAGAGGATGGCGGAAACCAGCAGGGTGATGCTCCAGGCGCGCGGGATGGCGCCCAGGCGCTCCTCCAGTACGCCCGCCAGCACCACGATCACGCCCTGTCCGAAGACGGAGGCGATGCGGTAGAAGGTGCTGCGGATGCCCACGAAGGTGGCCTGCTGTTTCTGCTCCAGGGCCAGCATATAGAAGCCGTCCGCGGCGATGTCGTGCGTGGCGGAGGCGAAGGCGATGACATAGAAGATGACCAGCGACCAGCCGAAGACGTTCGGGCTGACGCTCAGCGCGAGGGCCGCGAAACCGGCGGTGCACAGCAGCTGCATCAGCAGGATCCACCAACGCTTGGTGCGGATCACGTCCACGAAGGGGCTCCACAGGGGCTTGATGACCCAGGGGAGGTAGAGCAGGGAGGTGTACATGGCCAGGTCTCCGTTCGGCATGCCCAGGCGCTTGAACATCGTCACCGAGATCACGTTGACGATGAAGTAGGGGATGCCCTCCGCAAAATACAGCGTGGGGACCCACCACCAGGGGGAGCGTTGCTTATTCGACATCGGTTCCGGGGTAATAGTGTTGGAGAATCTGTCGGTAGTCGAAGCCGCGGGCGGCCATCACGGCGGCGCCGATCTGGCAGAGGCCGACGCCGTGGCCCCAGCCGCGTCCGCGCAGGATCCACGCACCGGCGGGGTCGCGCTCCACCTCGAAGGCGGAACTCTTGAGGTGGGAAGTGCTCAGTGCGCGGCGGATCTTCAGCTCCTTGCCGACCACTTCCGTGTGCTTGCTGCCCACGATGCGCAGGTATTTGATGCGCCCGGACGGGCCGCGTTCGATGGGCTCCAGGGCCTGGATCTCGCCGAAATCGATGCCGGTACGCTCGCGCACCAGTGCGGCGAGCTCGTCGGCGCTGTAGCGGACGGTCCAGTCGTGGAAGTCCTTCGTCTGTTGGTCATAATCGTTGAGGACCTGCGAGAGGATCTCGTCGTTCTCGCAGTCGCACCAGGGGTCATCGACACACTGCAGGTAGGGGTAGTCGATGTCCTCCCAGCAGGTGCTGAAGAGCTCTGTCTTGCCGCCGCAGCACTTCGCATAGCGGGTGTCGCAGAGCTGCCCCTGGTAGCGCAGCACCTGCCCCCAGGTCTCGTCGATGACGGTGCGGACGTTGTCGCCCACGGCCATCGTAAGTCCTTGATAACGTTGGCAGTGATCGTCTGCGCACACGTCGAAATCCCTATGCGGGATTTCGACCTTCGGGATCTTCACCCCCTGCGCCCCCTCAAGGGGGATGGCCGGATAATCGCTGCCGCGATCCGGCCTGCTCGCGGCGAGTCTGTCACGTATGCGGGCAAGGAGCCAGGAGCGGGAGATGACGGCGTGCGCCTTGAGCAGATCGACGGAGGCGCTGGACTTCATCTCGGAGGAGATGACGCTGAGCAGATAGTCCTCCATGCCCACGAGGTTGACGGCGCGGACCTTGTCGCCCTCGACAATGAATTTCAGGCCGCCGGCGAACTTGAGCGTGCGTTTCTGCTGCCAGTGGAAGTCGATGCCGATCACCACGTCGTACAGGATGAAGGACGGCTCGGCAAAACGCGTCGAGCGCGTGATGGAGTCGAAGAGGAGCTCGTCGTAGAGCGCGCCGTTGTAGGCGATGCGGCCCTCGCAGTAGCGCACGCGCTGCGGGCCGGCTCCGTCGGAGATGATCTCGAAGCAGATCTCCTCGGCGGCGAGGATGCCTACGGCCACGCGGGGTTGGGTGCGCGTCAGGCGCCATTCGATCATTTCCTGCTCGCGCTCCGGGATGGTCACTTCGTCGAGCATGGCCTCCAGCAGCGCGGGGGTCGCTTTTTCGTAGTCCTCGCGGAAGGGGGTCACGAACACGCCCGCCATGTCGGCAGCGCCGGGGCTGACGGTCAGGTGCTCCTCGCCCGCGGCGTCGTAGTGGTGGGAGCGCTTGGCAGAGCGGAGCACCACGAAGCAGCGCCACTCCGCGCCCTTGACGTAGGCGTAGAGGTTGAATTTGGGCTCCGTCTCGTCCGGACGGCGGTCGCAGCAGTCCAGCAAGCGGTAGAAGAGCTTGGTCAGGGATTTCGAGGTCGTGGCCTTGAGCGCATAGACGCCCCGGCAATAGCCGGGAAACCGGTACAGCGTCGCGTCCTTGACGCCCGCGAGCGCCTCTCCGGGCGCGTCGAGAAAGGCGTCCACGGCCTCTTCGAGCGGCATCTTGTGGCGCGGCGCAGCCTGGAAGTGCAGGTGATCGGGCGCGGAGGCGCCGCTGGCCGGACCATTATAAAATGCCGTGAAATCGGGATACTTGCGGGCGAAGTCCAGGATGTCCGGCATATGGTGCCAGATGGCCTGGGGGAGGTGCTCGTTGCGGACGATCACCAGGTGGTCTTTGAAGATGGGAAAGGGGTTGATCTGGACGTTGTACATCCGCCCCTTACGGCCTTCGAACTTGATGTGGTGCTGCTCCGCCGGGTGGTTCTGCCCGCACAGGAAGCAGGGACGGGCGGCGATGGCCTCGGGAGAGGTGTCCGCCGTTGAGGAACCGACCCGCTCGGGATTCCACTGGATCCGGCAGGGGAGGCCGAAGACTGTGAGCTCCCGGGATTTGACGGCTTTGAGCGCCCGGAAATTGGTCGCGGCGAGCGGCCAAATGGAGAGCTGGTCTTTGATGAATTTACGCAGTTCTTGCATTACAGAAGGGCCAGGAGAGCGTTCTTGATGCGGTGGTATTCCCCCTCGAAATTGGGGGTCAGGATGCCTTTGCCGATGCTCTGCTCGATCTCCTCGAGCGTCCAGAAGCGGCCGCCGGCGAGCTCGTCGGGGTCGGGGTGGATCTCATATTCGCCGACGGCGGCGAACACGTTTACCAGTTCGCATTCGTCGGCAGACTCAAAAACATAGTGGCAGAGCCCCTGGGGAAGGAAGTCGTGCAGCCCGAGCTCCTCGGCCGCCTCGCGGTAGAGGGCTTCGGAAATGTATTCGCCGTAGGCGACGTGGCCGCCAACGGCTGTGTCCCAGTAGAGCGGAAGCAGGTCCTTGTGGGCGCCGCGCTGCTGGAGGTACAGCTCGCCGCGGCGGTTGATGACGTGCAGGTGGACGACGGGATGGAGCGGCTTGGTGCCGTGGTGGACCTGGTCGCGGGGTGCCTGGGCACGTACGTTGCCGAGTTCGTCCACGATGGGGAGCATCTCCGCAGCGGTGCCGCGCTTGCAGCCTTTCAGGAGCGGAGCGGGCGAGACGGGGTAAATCAGCTCGATCATGGCATCAATAATTGATGATCCGCAGTTCGTCCGGGGAGTAGAGCAGGGTGTCGATGAAGTCCGGGGCCACGCGGGCCAGAACCATGAAGGCGATGAGTGCCAGAATGGTCAGCCCGACGAGGACGATCAGCACAATGGCCCAGCCCGGAAGTCCTTTCCGCTCAGGTTCTTTCCAGTCTTCGTGGATCCACGCTGCCGGGTAGGTAGCCGGTCTCGGCCGTTCCTGCTTCTCCTCCTCACCGTCATTCTCCGGCGGGACCTCCTCGTCATTCCGGACCGCCTCTTCGTCATTCTGGACTTGATCCGGAATCTCCTCCTCGATCTGCTCAGGAACCTCCTCGTCATTCGCCGGCTCGGCCGGCTTCACGGCCGTCTCCGGTCCCGGCACCGGTACGTCGATGACGACCGGCTCCTGCTCCTCGACCTCGAGGCTCTTCAGGGAGACGGGCTCCAGCCCCACACCGGCGGGGTAGATGTCCAGATCCTCGTCCGGGACGAAGAAAAGGGTGTTCTCCCGCGTGGCGCGCAGGCGGCCCAGACCCGGGAGGACGATGGTTTTGCGCTCCTCGAGTACGCTCTTCAGCTCGGCGAGGTATTGGGTGATGTAGGCGGCGGACGCCTCGCGTGTGATCTGGTTGGACTCTGCGTAGAACTTGATTAACAGACTGTCCTCCAGGCGACTAGGATAGAAGGAAAGCCGTCGGTACGGGGGATGAATGGTATAGCCCTTGTCGGAGAAGGTCGCAGGGACCATCTCGGCCACAAAGGTGCCGACACCGGGCAAGCCTACCTGATCGTGTTCGAGGATCAGTTCGCCCACCATTCTGGACAGAAGATCGATATCCATACGCGTAAGACTTACAAATATAATCATTTTTCCTTGAATTGCACCCCATTCGCGTGAGAAGTAGATTCGGTGCAAAAAAAAGTAAAAATAATTTGCGCATTCAAGAATTCTCCGTATATTTGCAATCCCAAAACGCAAGTAGCGGGAAAACAATCCTCCTTAGCTCAGTTGGTTAGAGCACCTGACTGTTAATCAGGGGGTCCTGGGTTCAAGTCCCCGAGGGGGAGCCAAAAGCGAGCACCTGCAAAGGTGCTCGCTTCTTTTTGATATACTTGTTGGTTCCCGGGCACACAGAGGCCCTTTTTTGTGCCCGGCAGCCTATTTCTCCGGCAGAGATGCGCTGAAGGGAATGAGCGGGAGGCCGTTGGCGCCCTTCAGGGTGCCTACCTCGAAATCCTTGTAGCAGTAGCGGACCGCGACGGGCTCGGGGACGGCCGGGGTGGAGAGGATGACGGTCAGGCCGCCCGGGAAGGACATCTTCGTTTCGGCCTGGGCTGGATGGAAGCCGCCGCCCTTGCCGGCGATCTCGAAGCCGCGGATCTCATCCACGCCGAGGAAGCCTGCACGGGCGTTGTCGAACGACACGATCACCTTGTCGCCTTCCACGCGCATCGCCTTGAAACAGGGATTCAGCGCGGGCACGGAAGGATAGCCGTAGGCTTTGTTCAAGGCCATGTAGCAGAGGCGTTCTCCCACCTGGCGCTTCTGCGAAGGGTGCACCTGGGTGCGCTCGTATTCGTAGGCCAGGTCGTTGGTGCCGATGATGGCGGCGTTGGGGATGCGCTGCGAGGCGATGAACTGCTGCTCGCGCACGATCGGGCCGTGGCCGTCCTGCAGGCCGTACTGGCCGTCGTAATAATCATAAGGAGGAAGCTCGACGATGAAGAACGGGATGTCGCCCCGGCCGATGTCCTTGCGCCACAGCTCTGCCATCGCCGTCAGGCGGTCGGCATACTCGTAGCAGGCGATGCTGATGTTCGATTCGCCCTGGTACCAGATAATGCCGGCCACGGTGTAGCGGCTGGCGGGCTTGAACATCGCGTTGTACATGATCATCGGCTTGTACATGTCGTTGGTCTTGGCGTCGGAGGCCTTGGTGAGGTCTACGTCAGGGCAGTCCTTGAGCAGGTCCTTGCTCATCCACGCCTCGATGACCGAGCCGCCCCAACTGGCGTTGATGATGCCTACGGGTACATCCAGCGCCCGGGACAGGCGGCTGGCGAAGAAATAGCCCACGGCGCTGAAGTGCGGTGTCGTGGCGGGCGTACACTCCTCCCAGACGCCCTCGGCGTCCTCCTTGGGCTCGAGTGCGCGGTCCTTCTTGACCGCCAGGTAGCGGACGCCCTTGTACTGGCGCGCCATCGCGATCTCGTCCAGCGCGCCCTCGACGGGCGTGCCCATGCCGCCGCCCAGGGTCATCTCCATGTTGCTCTGGCCGGAGCAGAGCCATACCTCGCCGATCAGGATATTCGCGACCTGGATGCGCTCGGAGCCGCTTTCCGCCACGAGCGTCTGCGGCTCGAAAGTCGCCGTCGGCGTCGGTACGAGCAGCTCCCAGCGGCCGCGGCCGTCCGCCTTCGCGGACAGTGGCTCCGCCAGCCACGAGGCGCTCACGCGCACCGTGGCGCCGCGCCCGGCCGTGCCCCAGATGCGGGCTTCGGTCTGCTGCTGGAGCACCATGTTGTCGCCCAGGAGCGAGGAGAACTTCAGGTCACCGGCGAGCGCCGGTCCAACGGAAAAGAGCGCTGCGGCGAGCAGCGCGAGCAAGGGCTTTTTCATAAGCGTATGTTATTGTTCCAGTGTCTATTTCTTGGGCACAAGCCGGACCTCATAGAGGCGCGGCCAGTATTTACCCGTCAGGTAAATCTTGCCTGTGGCGGGATCCTGGGCGATGCCGTTCAGTACGTCCGTGCGGGGCTCGCGCAGCTTCTTCGGCAGCAGGCCGGAGCAGTCGATGCTGGCTTCCACGGTGCCGTCGGCGGGGTTGATGATGACGATCAGGTCGGTCATGTAGATGTTCGCCCAGACCTTGCCGTCGATGTACTCCAATTCGTTGAGGTTGCGCACCGCGCGGCCGTCCATCTTCACGTCCACGTAGCGCTCCTGCTTGAACTCGGGGGAGAGGAAGTACAGGCGCGACGACCCGTCTGAGGCGATCAGGGACTTTCCGTCCGTGGTCAGGCCCCAGCCCTCGCGCGGATAAGAATAGGTCTGCTTGTATTCGAGCGTCTTCGCGTCATACACGAAGGCGACCTTGTTCAGCCAGGTCAGGATGTACAGGTTGCCGCCCAGCATGACGGACCCCTCGCCGAAGTATTTCTGCTGGAAATTCATCTTCGAGAGGACCTTGCCGGTGGCAAGCTCCACTTCGCGGAAGCTGGACTCGCCGAACTGGCCCGTGCTCTCGTAGAAGCGGCCCCCGTCGAAGAAGAGCCCCTGCGTGTATGCGCCCGTGTCGTGCGGGTATTCTTTCACGACTTCTACCTTATATTGTTTCACGCGTGCGGAACACCCGGCGCAGACAGCCGCCAGAGCCAGCACAAGCAACATCTTAATTAGCGTTCGAATCATATTTACAAAGTTAGCATTTTTCGGGTTTCACAGATCAAAAGCGTTCAAATATGTTTCAAATACCCTCCAAGAGGCGGCAAGGCCCTTGGCAATATGGAGACGATTCCTTACCTTTGAGACAAACGAAATGCTAAAACAATTCCAAACATGAATTTCAAAAAACTCCTGACCCTCCCCCTGCTGCTTGCCCTGAGCCTCGGTGCCGGCGCACAGCAGGCTGAAGTCGTCCGCCTGTTTGCGGAGAATCCCGACCGCGCATCCAACAACATGCACTCCTACGAGTTCGACCCGATCGTGGACACCCCCGCGCCGAAAGGCTTTAAACCTTTTTATATTACGCACTACGGCCGCCACGGTTCCCGCTACGAGCAGAATTCCACCTTCGGCCGTAACGCCCAGGCAGGGTTTGCTTACCTTGACTCCCTCGGCCTGCTGACGCCGGCTGGCAAGGCCCTCTGGGCAGATGTCGAGGCCGTCGTCGATGCCCACAAGGGCATGGAGGGGTCGCTGACCCCGCGCGGCGCCCGTGAGCATCAGCAGATCGCCGCCCGCATGGCCCACCGCTACCCGGGCATCTTCAAGGACAAGGCTCGCCAGGAAGTCAACTGCTTCTCCAGTACCAACTTCCGTTGCATCGTCAGTATGTGCAACTTTACCTACGGCCTGAAGGACGTCTTCCCGAAGATCCAGATCACCTTCACCAGCGCCGAGCGCTTCATGTCCTACATCAACCCGAGTCTGTCCGTCCCGCGTCCGGGTGAAGCCCCGCGTCCGCGCAACTCCTTCCCGGCCGGCTTCAACCGCCAGCAGGCGCAGCCCCAGGGCTTCAAGCCTTTCGAGGGCGAGCCCGGCTATGACCTCCGTCGCTTCCTGACCCCGCTCTTCACCGATTACGATGCAGCCGTCAAGGCCCTCGGCAACCCGGAGCCCTTCGTGAAGGCCATCTTCACCACCGGCGGCCTCTGCCAGCTGATCGACTTCCTCGGCGTTGACATCTACCGCAAATACTTCACCCCGGAGGAGCTTGCTTACTTCTGGGCAGACGGCAACGACAACATTTACCGTATGTGGGGCGGCTCCGTGGAGCAGGGCGACGTGATCCGTTACGCCATCCGTCCGCTGTTGATCGACTTCGTCCAGAAGGCTGACGCCGCGCTCGAGCCCGGCAGCCAGCGTGCCGCCGACCTGCGCTTCGGTCACGACACCTCCATCCTGCCGCTCTTCGCGCTGCTCGGCGTGGACGACCCGCAGGGCCGCGTGTTCCCCTACAAGGAGGCCCACCTGCACAACTGGTACGCCTTCTTCCAGGTTCCGATGGCCACGAACATCCAGATGGTGTTCTACCGCAACAACAAGGGTGAGGTCCTGACCAAGATCCTCTACAACGAGAAGGAGATCACGATTCCGGGCATCGAGCCCGTCTCCGGTCCGTACTACAGCTGGCCGGCCCTCCGCACGCACTTCTTCCAGCTCTGCGAGAAAGCCGCCGAGCCGTGGACCCGCCATCGCTAGCGGTCAGCTATATATAAATGGATAAATGGCCGGGTGCTACGAACGCACCTGGCCATTTCCGTCAATGAGCCACTTGTAAGTCGTGATTTCGCAGAGACCCATCGGGCCGCGGGCGCCGAGCTTCTGCGTGCTGATGCCGATCTCCGCACCGAGTCCGAACTGGGCTCCGTCGGTGAAGGCTGTGGGCGCGTTCACATAGACGCAGGCGGCATCGACTTCCGCCTGGAAACGCGCTGCCGTCGCGGCGACGGCCGTGACGATGCTCTCGCTGTGGCCGGAGCCGTAGCGGGCGATGTGCGCGAGCGCCTCGTCCAGCGAGGCGACGGTCCGAACAGCCATCTTGTAGTCCATGTACTCCGTGCCGAAGGACTCCGGCGTGGCGCTCTCCAGCAGCGGATAGCGGCCGGCAAGGGCCGCGAACGCCGCCTCGTCGGCGAAGATCTGAACGTTCTTCTCGGCGAGCGGAGCGACCAGCGCGGGCAGGTCCGAGAGGCGGTCGCGGTGCACGATCAGGCAGTCGAGCGCGTTGCACACCGACACGCGGCGCGTCTTGGCATTCAGTACGATACGACGGCCGATCTCCAGATCGCCTGCGGCGTCGAAATAGGTATTCACCACGCCGGCGCCCGTTTCAATGCAGGGTACCTTGGCGTTGTCGCGGACAAAATCGATCAGGCGGCGGCCGCCGCGCGGGATTACGAGATCTACGTAGCCGACGGCGCCGAGCAGCTCTCCGACCGCCTCGTGGGTGGGCGGGAGCAGCGTTACGGCCGTCTCGGGCAGACCGCGCTCCGCGAGCACGCGCCGGATCAGCGCCACGGCCGCGCGGTTGGACGCGTCGGCGTCGCTGCCGCCCTTGAGTACGCAGGCGTTGCCGCTCTTGAAGCAGAGTGAGAAGACATCGAAGGTCACGTTCGGCCGCGCCTCGTAGATGACGCCGATGACGCCAAACGGTACGCTGACCTTGCGCAGGCGCAGCCCGTTGGGCAGCGTGCGGTCCTCCAGGATGCGCCCCAGCGGCGAGGGGAGCGCTGCCACGTGACGCATGTCGGAAGCGATGCCCTCCAGGCGCTCCGGGCTCAGCTTGAGCCGGTCGTAAAGCGGATTCTGGGGGTCCATCCGCGCGAGGTCCTCCGCGTTGGCGGACAGGATTTCCGCGCTGTGCGCGAGAATGGCGTCGGCCACGGCTTCCAGGGCCGCGGCACGCTCTGCATCCGGGATCAGCGCCACTTGCGCCGCACCCCGCTTGGCTGCTTCGAATTGATTCATCTCTGCTTAGGGAAGGAATTCAGTGAAAACGGTCTGTTCCGGGCGCTCCAGCAGGTCCGGCAGGATCCGCTCGCGCTTGCCGTCGGCAATCAGCACGCGGATGCCGCCGGCGGCCACGCGCCGGGCGGTATTGTATTTGGAGAACATCCCCCCGCGCCCGAAGGCGCTCTTCTCCTCGCGGATGCAGCCGGACAGGTCGTCCGAGCAGTGCACGGTGCGGATCACGCTGGCCGCCGGATCGTCAGGATGGCGGTCGTACAGGCCGGGAATGTTGCTCAGCAGGACGAGCGTCTGCGCGCCGACCATCTCGGCGATCAGCCCGGAGAGCTCATCGTTGTCGGTGAACATCAGCTCGGTGACGCTCACGGTATCGTTCTCGTTGACGATGGGCACGACGCCGTGCTCCAGCATCACCTCCATACAGGCGCGCTGATTGTCGCGCTCGCGCTCCGTCTCGAAATTCTGCTTAGTGGTCAGGATCTGGCCGATCGGCAGGCCATAGTCCCGGAAAAGGCGATAATAGAGGTCCATCAGGCGGACCTGGCCGACGGCGGAGTACAGCTGGCGCTGCTCTACGCTGTCCAGGTCCTTGTCCAGCCGCAACTCGGTGCGGCCGCAGGCCACGGCGCCGGAGCTCACGAGCACCACCGCCCAGCCCGCCTTGCGCAGGCCGACCACCTGGTCCACGAGCGCGGACACGCGCGTGACATCCAGCGTGCCGTCCGCACGCGTCAGCACATTCGTGCCGATTTTGACTACAATGCGTTTCACAACTACTAACGTTAAACGCTCAAATATACACCTTTTTAGTAAAAAAAGAAAGAATGGCTAATAGCCGGGGTTCTGAACAAGATTGGGATTGAGCATCACGGCCTCATCTGGAATAGGGAGAAGCAATCGGATGGCAAAGATAAGCATAAAAACGGCAACAACCCGCTGTCACAGCGGGTTGTCCGTTTATTAGAAAGGTCTTGCCGGCTACAGCGGAACGATGACCTTCAGGATTACGTTCCTGCCCATATCGGCGATGCCGATGTATTTGAGGCGGCTCAGGTGGGGCATGAAGATCTGGTCTGTCAGGTTGGTGCCGATGAGGTACAGCGACAGGCGGGTCTTGCCGCGGATCACCAGGTCCGTTCCTGCCGAGGCGCCGAGCAGTACGTATGCGGGCGTGGCCGTTTCGGTGTCGTCCCTGCCGTAGAAATGGTCCTGGCGCAGGTTCCAGTCTGTGTTCAACGCTACGAAAGCGTTGTTGAACAGGCGGCCGCCATGGGAAAGCTCCCACTTGATCTCCGAATAGAGCCGGGGTGCGGGAATCAGCGGGAGATCGTCGCCGCCGGCCTCGCGGGCGTACACGCACGAGAAGGCGCTGCTCAGGTGCAGCTGGTGGACCGGATGGACGTCGATGCCGATTTCGCCGCCGCGCAGGTGCGCCAGGCCGCTGCGGAAAGCATAGACGGGGAGCCCCTCGTCGGAGACCTCTCCGTTGCGGGCGGCGAAGATGTAGTTGTCGATCCGGCTGACGAACGCCGCCAGCTGCACGGAGACGTAGCGGGAGCTGAAATCCAGGCCCAGATCTCCCTGGAGGCTGTATTCCGGTTTCAGGTCCTTGTTGCCCTGCTCAAAACGGAAGGTGCCCTCGTGCTCGCCGTTGGAACCCAGTTCTGCCAGGTTGGGCGCGCGGAAACCGCGGGCGGCGTTGACGCGCAGCGTGAAGTGCTCTCCCAGCATCCGGACGGCGCCCAGGCTGGCGCTGATGCCTGTGAAACGGCGGCCGAATGCCTCGAAGCGGCCGTCCAGCGCTTCGCTGCGCAGCCAGCGGACGTCCGCCCGCAGGCCGCCGGACAGGGTCCAGGGCCCCAGTGCCTTGGTGGCCGTTGCAAAGATGCCGGCGTCCAGCAGGCCGTAGGCGGGAATCAGGTATTCGTCGCCCAGATTGTCGCTCTGCTGGGCCATGCCGGCCAGGCCGAACGCAGTTTTCCAACCCCGGCCGAAGGAACCCTGGTAGCGGATGTCGTAGTTGAGGGTGTTGAGGCGGAAATCCAGGCCCGGCTCATCGGCCGTTTCTTCGAATTCCTGCCGGCGATTCTGCTGCCATCCCAGGATGATCTTCAGGCTGCCCGGCCCCAGATGGATCGTATTGTCGGAAACGATCTTCCAGTGGCGGACATGCTGAAAGGGGAGGACCGGGGTGTACCCGTAGTTGTCTCCTTCGCCTTCAATCATGCCCGGGGTGAGGTGGTAGTAGCTGAAGCGCAGGCGGGAATAGCCCCAGGAACCGTTACGGCCCAGCATGGCGGAGCCGGCCCGCTCCCGGTAGCCGGAATTGGCCACCTCTCCGTTCAGCGCATTGCGGTAGGCGTGGGCGTATTTGTCCGAGAAACGACCGCCCCAGAGCCAGCCTTTCACGTTGCCGTCGAGCGAGAGTGAATAGGCCAGCAGCCCGTTGTTGGACTGGTATTCAGTGGATAGGCCGCCACCGATCTCGCCGGGTGTACGAACCGGATCGGGGTGGAAGATGAGGATGCCGGCCAGGGCGTCCGAGCCGTACATCAGCGAGGCCGGACCCTTGAGAATCTCCACGGAGTGGACGCCGGCGCCGTCGATTTCGATGCCGTGCTCGTCGCCCCACTGCTGGCCTTCCTGGCGGATGCCGTCGTTCACGACGACCACGCGGTTGTAGCCCATGCCCCGGATGACGGGCTTGGAGATGCCTCCGCCGGTGGTGATTTCGCTCAGGCCCGGCTCTTTGGCAATGGCGCTGATGATGTTGCCGCCGGACCGGGCGGACAACTCGGCGGGCCGAATGACCGACACGGGGGCCGGCATTTCTTTCATTTTGGTGTCTCCGGCCAGGCCGGTCACCACGACTTCGTTGATCTGCAGATGGCCGAAGAATACATCTGTCGAGTCGGGGATACTATTCTGAGCCGTCGCTGCCAGGCACACGACCAGCAGCGACAATGTAAAGATTGTCTTTTTCATTCTGTTTATTTTAAAGGATTACGTTAAAAACTTACAAATAACAGAATGGAACGGGAGGGGCTCTCGATGAAAAGTGTCGGGTGGAACGGAGAATCAGCCGGTCGGGCAGACTGCCGACGCAGGCGTTGCAGTCAGCGGAAAACAGATCCGCGACGAGATCGGCGGACGGGACATACTGTTGGGCGAGGAGTTGGCAGATCAGGCAGTCGTCGGTGTCGGACTCGTCGGAGAGGTGACCCGGATGCGGCTGATGGTGAGCGCACTGCTCGCAGGAGATGTCCGCGTGGTGGTGCTCGTCGTGATGATGGAACGGCGCCAGGAATACCATCGGAAGAATGACCGACAGTAGGATTAAACCCGATATGCGCCGCTTCAGAAGCATGTTGAGGACCGCAGTTGTGCGGGCGCAAAGATACAAAAAAGACCCGTATATACGACAACAACCCGCTGTCACAGCGGGTTGTTACGGTTAGTTAGTAGTGTATTACCTTATAGAAGGTTCAATTATTGTTGGTTAGAAGTCTCCGGCACAGAACCGGAGTCGAGTTGTTTTCATTTCCGACAGCAAAGTTACGCACATTTTTTAATTGTGCAAACTTTTTCAACTTTTTTTTCAAAAAAATATGAAAAAAATCTTTTGAGTTTTTAAAATTATTTATTAAGTAGCTCCGGACGGAGGCGTTTCGTGCGTTCCAAAGCTTGCTCATCTTGCCATGCGTCAATGAGTTTCGGGTTCCCGCTGAGCAACACGTCCGGAACCCGCCATCCGTTGAACTCGACGGGTCGGGTATAGACGGGCGGGGAGAGCAAATTGTCCTGAAAACTGTCGGACAGGGCGGAAGTCTCGTCGGTCAGGGCGCCGGGGATGAGCCGGACGATGGAGTCGGTGAGCAGCGCGGCCGGGATCTCACCGCCGCTGACGACGTAGTCGCCCACGGAGATCTCGCGCGTGACGAGGTGCTCGCGGATGCGGTGGTCGATACCTTTGTAGTGGCCGCAGAGCAGGATGAGGTTCTCCTTGAGCGACAGCTCGTTGGAGATGCCCTGGTCGAGGCGCTCGCCGTCGGGGGAGAGGTAGATGATCTCGTCGTAGTCGCGCTCGGCGCGCAGCTCCGCGATCATGTCATAGACCGGTTCGATGCGCATGACCATGCCGGCGTCGCCGCCATAGCTGTAGTCGTCCACGTTCTTGCGGGGGCCGATGCCGTATTTGCGGAGGTTGTGGACCCGGATGTCCACCAGGCCTTTCTTGATGGCGCGTCCGACGATGGAGTGGGAGAGGGGGCTCTCCAGTAGCTCGGGCACGACGGTAAGTATATCGATTCGCATGTTGCTTGGTTTTTGTCCCGCAAAATTACCCTTTTTATTTTATATTTTAGTATATTTGTCAGCTATAACATTTTTAAACTCTGATAATATGAGCGAGAACATCATTCCTGAGGAGATCCGCAAGGTCGCCGCAGATGTAGAGAATCAGGTGGTAGAAGCCACCGAGCAAGCCGCCGAGGCCGTCGCTGAGAAGGTCAGCGATGTCGCGGACAAAGTCGAGAATTTAGCCGACAAGTCCCTCTCGGAGCTCTCCGACATGTTTGTTGAACTGAAAGACAGCGCGGAGCGGATGACCCGTTCCAAGGAGGCGGAGGCAATCAAGTCCGCTTTCTATAAGCTGTTGGGCCGCCTCAAGGGCGAGAGCGGCGTGTCGGACGAGACGGCATCCAGCCAGGACAATCCTTTTGAGGCCGTTGAGCAGAACTTCAAGGCGCTGTATGCCGACTACAAGAAGGAGCGCGCCGAGTACAACAAGGAGCAAGATGCCCGCCGCGAGGAGAACCTGGCCAAGAAGCAGGCCATCATCGAGGAGCTCAAGGCCCTCGTCGAAGGTCAGGAAGATGTGAGCGCCCAGTTCCCGGCATTCCGCGAACTCCAGAACCGCTGGAGGGAGGCAGGCCCCGTGCCCGCCACCGCATTCCGGGACGTCAACGATACCTATCAGTTCTATGTGGAGAAGTTCTACGACATGGTCAAGATCAACCGCGACCTGCGCGATCTGGATTTCCGCAAGAACCTCGAGGCCAAGGAAGCTTTCTGCGAAGCCGCGGAGAAGCTCTCCGAGAACGAGAACGTGGTGAGCGCCTTCCACGAGCTGCAGAAACTGCACGAGCAGTGGAAGGAGTTCGGCCCCGTGGCCAAGGAGAAGCGCGAAGACATCTGGAACCGCTTCAAGGCCGCTACGGCCGTGATCAACAAGCGCTACCAGGCCCACTTCGAGGGGCTGAAGGAGCAGCAGGCGAACAACCTCACCAAGAAGACGGAGCTCTGCGAGAAGACCGAGGAGATCGCCGCCCGCGAGATCACGAACACCGCCGGCTGGAACGCCGCCTCCAAGGAGATCGAGGAGATCCAGGCCGCCTGGCGCCGCATCGGCTACGCCACCAAGAAGGACAACCAGAAGATTTACGACCGTTTCCGCGCCGCCTGCGACGCGTTCTTTACCCGCAAGCGTGAGTTCTATTCCGGCATCAAGGACAATATGTCCGAGAACCTGGAGAAGAAGCTCTCGCTGATCGAGCAGGCCGAGGCGCTCAAGACCAGCACGGAGTGGAAGAAGGCTACGGACCAGTTCATCGCCCTGCAGAAGCAGTGGAAGGAGATCGGCGCCGTGCCGCGCAAGAAGTCCGAGGCGCTCTGGAAGCGCTTCCGCGCTGCCTGCGACGAGTATTTCGCCGCGCGTGACGCCAATGCCGGCGGCGAGAACGACTTCTACGGCAACCTTCGCGCGAAGCGCAAGGTCGTCGAGGACATCCAGGCCTACACGCCTGCGGAGGACGCTGCCGCCAACGAGTCCGCGATGCGCGCCTTCCAGGAGCGCTGGTCGGCCATCGGCCACGTCCCCTTCAAGGAGAAGGATGCCATCGGCCGCGCCTATCGCGACGCCATGCAGGCGAAATTCCCGGAGTTCAACGCTCCCCGCAGCGCATCCGCCCACGTCGGCCGCGCCCCGCGCAGCCCCAAGGATGCCCTGATCGAGAAGTACAACAAGCTCCAGCAGAACATCACGACGTACGAGAATAATATCGGATTCTTCTCCGCTTCCAAGAACAGCGAACCGCTGATCCGCCAGATGGAGGAGAGAATCGAGCAAGCCAAGGCCGAGTTGAAGGAATTGGAGGCGCAGATCCGTAAGGCTGAGGAGGGCGAGGCATAATGGACAAGAATTCAGTTATCGGCTTCATCCTGATTGCCGCCATCTTCATCGGCTTCACCGTCTTTCAGTCCAATCAGGCCCGCAAGCGGGCGGAGCTGCAGGCGCAGCTGGATTCCATCTCCCGCGTGGAGTCCCTGGAGCGCCAGCTCGCCGAGGCGGAGTGGTCCGCTTCGCAGTCCGACAGCGTGACGACCGCCCCGGCTGCGGCGGCTCCCGTGGCGATTTATAAGGATTCCCTGCTGGAAGTGGCTTCCCGCGCCCAGGAGGAGATCGTCACCCTCGAGAACAGCAAGATCAAGGTGGCGTTCACCACCCGCGGCGCCCAGCCGTATTCCGTGCAGGTCAAGGACTACAAGAACTACGACAGCACCGACCTCTATATTTTCAAGCCCGGCAAGGCGGAGTATTCGCTCAGCCTGTACGCCGGCGAGGCCATCCGCACCAAGGATTTCAACTTCCAGGTGGCGGAGCGGACGGACAGCACCGTGGTGATGCGCCTGCCGTTCGCCGGCGGCGGCTACATCGAGCAGAGGTACACCCTGCACGCGGATAGCTACCAGATGGACAACCTGCTCTCCTTCGTGGATATGCAGAACGTCATCCCGCGTAATGTCAACATGTTCGACATCGACTTCGACATGACGCTCCCGCGCATGGAGAAGGGCTATAAGAACGAATCCCAGTATTCCAAGCTGAACTACTATTTCGAGGGTGACAAGAAGCCCTCGGAGATCGGCCGTGGCCGTAACGGCAGCCGTCGCGTCGATAACAAGCTGAGCTGGTTCGCTTTCCAGCAGCAGTTCTTCTCCGCGATTGTGCGTGCGCCGCAGGAGTTCGCTTCCGGCGAGCTGGCCGTGAGCTTCTATCCGCAGGAGGATCCCGAGCACAACCTGATGGCCTGCAGTGCGAAGATGCGCGCTGACCTGCCCGCGGGCGGCAACGGGAGCATTCCTTTTGAGTTCTACTTTGGCCCGAACCATTTCCGGACCCTCAAGGCCATCGGACACAAGTTCGAGAAGATCATTCCGCTGGGCGGCTGGCTCGTGGGCTGGTTCACCCGCTACGCGATCATCCCGATGTTCGACTTCTTCCATCGCTTCATCTCCAGCTTCGGTCTGATCATCCTCCTGATGACCCTCGTCATCAAGACCGTGGTCTTCCCGCTGACCTATAAGTCTTATGCTTCTTCCGCCAAGATGAGCGCGCTGAAGCCTGAGTTGGACAAGATCAACGAGAAGTTCCCGCACGCGGACAATCAGCAGGAAATGATGAAGAAGCAGCAGGCTACGATGGATCTGTACAAGCGGGCGGGCGTGAGTCCGCTGGGCGGATGCCTGCCGACCCTGCTGACTTTCCCGATCCTGTGGGCCATGTTCCGCTTCTTCCCGGCCTCCATCGAGCTGCGTCAGCAGCCGTTCCTGTGGTGCGACGACCTGTCGGCCTATGATGCCTTTATCGATTTCGGCACGCGCGTGCCGCTGATCGGCGACCACATCTCGCTGTTTGCCCTGTTGATGGCTGTCACCATGTGGGGCTATTCCAAGATGACGGTGTCCAGCCAGCCGGGCGGCAACGATCCCAATGCCGCGTCGATGCGCTTCATGAGCGTGTGGCTGATGCCGGTCATGATGTTTTTCATCTGTAACAGCCTCTCCGCCGCGTTGAGCTACTATTATCTGCTTTCGCAGCTGATCGCCATCGTGCAGACCTGGCTGATCCGTAGTTCCATCGACAAGGACGCCATCCTTGCCAAGGTGCGCGCCTCCGCCGGCAAGCCGCTGCCGAAGAGCAAGTGGCAGCAGCGCCTCGAGGAAGCGCAGAAGATGCAAGAGCAGATGCAGCGCGAACAGGCCAAGAAGCGCAAATAATGATTAAAGAGAATATCATAGCGATTCAAGGACAACTGCCACCGGAGGTCAAACTGGTGGCAGTTTCCAAATTCCACCCGGTGGAAGCCATTCAGGAGGCGTATGCCGCCGGGCAGCGCCGCTTTGGCGAAAACCGGCCCCAGGAGTTTGCTCGCAAAGTAGAAGAGATCGCCGCGTGGTTGCGCGGTCGCGATAGCGACACCCGCGCCATCCCCCTTGAGGGGGTGCAGGGGGTGAAGGCACACGAAGTGCCACGGAACGAAGTGGAGTGGCATTTCATAGGACATTTGCAGACCAATAAATTGAAAATGGTCCTGCCGTACGCCGACCTCGTGCAGTCCGTGGACAGCCAGCATCTGCTGGATGCCATCCAGGACTGGGGCAAGGCGAACGGCAAGGTGATCCGCGTACTGCTGGAGCTGCACATCGGGGCGGAGGAGACGAAGACGGGCTTCAAGGAGGAGGAGGTCCTGGACATCCTGTTCCGGGCCGACAAATACAAGAACATCTGCTTCTGCGGCCTGATGGGTATGGCTTCGCACACGGACAACGAGGAGGATATCCGCGCGGACTTCGCGCGCATCGCCGACTTCAAAGCCTACCTGGACGATCTCTTCCCGGAGCTCGCTGACTTCAAGGAGCTCTCCATCGGCATGTCCGGCGACTGGAAGGTCGCTCTCGACTACGGCGCCACCATCGTCCGCATCGGTACCGCTATTTTTGGAGAACGACAATAACAACTTGATATGAAGATTCTGGTTACCAATGACGACGGATATGATGCCAAGGGACTGCAGTCCCTGGTGAAGATCCTGCGGCCGTACGGCGAGCTGACCGTCGTGGCCCCGAAGCATCCGCAGAGCGGGATGTCGATGGCGGTCACGATGGGCTACAAGCCCATTGCCGTGAAGCACCTGGAGCAGAAGCCGGGCGAGGACTGGTGGTACCTGGACGGTACGCCCGCGAGCTGCGTGAAGTACGGCCTCGACAATGTGCTTCATCCGGCGCGGCCGGACCTGGTCGTCAGCGGAATCAATCACGGCAGCAACGCTGCCACCGCCGCCATCTACTCCGGCACCATCGGCGCCGCGATGGAGGGTGCCGTGAACGGCATTCCGGCCATCGGCGTGAGCCTGGACACCTTCAATCCGGATCCGGATTTCTCCGGTGTCGAGGCGCTCCTGCCGCGCATCCTGGACAAGCTGCTCCCGCAGATGGAGCCGCGCTACGGCCGCTTCTACAACATCAATTTCCCGCACCGTCCCGCCGAGCGCATCCACGGCGTGCGCACCGCCCGGATGGGCCGTGCCCACTGGGAGCACGAGTACCAGGACTATGGCCGCTTCCTCGACGAGCGCGGCCACACCCCCTCGGAGGAGGACTGCCGTTACCTGGCGCACCTGGAGCCGGACGAGCTGCTCTACGTGATGGCAGGGGATTTTACGGACAACGGAGATAATCCCAAGGACGCCGACCACCTCCTGCTTCAGCAGGGCTACGTGGTGATCACGTCCCACAATATCGATAACACCGACCCGGGCGAATTCGACCGTCTATGCGCTATTATCTGATAGCCGGGGAGGCCTCCGGCGACCTGCACGGCAGCAACCTTATCAAGGGACTGCTTGCCGAGGATCCGGAAGCGGAGTGCCGTTGCCGGGGCGGGGATCTGATGCAGGCGGCCGGCGCGACGCTGGTGCAGCACTACCGCGACGGCGCCGTGATGCTGCTGGACGTGCTCTTCAAAGCCGGCAAACTGCTGCGCAGCCTGCGCGACTGCAAGCGCGACATTGCCGCGTGGCGGCCGGACGTGGTGATTCTGATCGACTACCCGGGCTTCAATATGCGCATCGCGAAATGGTGCCACGCTCACGGCATTCGTGTTTTCTACTATATCGCGCCGAAGACCTGGGCTTCCCGCGCAAGCCGCAACCGCAAGCTGAAGGCCTGGGTGGACCGGCTCTTCATCGTGTTCCCCTTCGAGGTGCCTTATTTCACGGAGCAGGGGATTCCGTTCACCTACCAGGGCAATCCGCTGCTGGACGCGGTGGACGGCCACGAATACGTGCGCCCCGTGGCGGGGCGCTATATCGCGCTGCTTGCCGGTTCGCGCAAAGATGAAATCCGGCGCATGATGCCCCGGATGATGCAGACGGTGGACCTGCTCGCCGCCCGGCCGGGCTGGTCGGACGTGCGCTTCGTGGTGGCCGGCGCGCCGGCCCGCAGCGAAGCGGACTATCTTCCGTATATCGCCGGCCGGCAGAACGTGGATCTGCTCTTTGGACGCACCTATGACATTCTCCGCTTTGCGGACGCTGCCGTCGTCAATTCCGGCACGGCCTCGCTGGAGGCGGCGCTGATCGGCACGCCGCAGGTGGTGGTGTGGAGCACGGCCTACCCGGTGGCCTGGGTGCTGGACAAGGTGCATTTTCTGGACCGCATCCGCTTCATTTCTCTGGGTAACCTGTGCCTGGGGCGGGAAGCGTTTCGCGAACTGCTGCAGTGGTTCTTCACGCCGGAGTCTGCCTCGGCGGAGGTCGTCCGGCTGGTCGAAGACGCGCCGTACCGGGAGAAAATGCTCTCGGACTACGCCGACATCCGCGCCTCGCTCGGCGGGGCGGGGGCCTCTTGCGCCGTTGCGCGCGCGATGATAGAAGAAATTCGCAAAGGGGTTGATTTTCACGAAAAAAAGCGCTAAATTTGCGTCGCTTTTTGGTTAGAAGTAGTACAACAACAATTTATTAACAACTTATAGTCTTTAAATCAAATGGTTAAACTTGGTATTAACGGCTTCGGCCGTATCGGCCGTATGGTCTTCCGCGCTGCGGTTGAGAATTTCTCCAATGACATCCAGGTTGTCGGTATCAACGACCTCCTCGATCCTGACTATCTCGCTTACATGCTCAAGTACGACTCCGTTCACGGTGCGTTCAAGGGTGATGTGAAGGTTGAGGACGGCGCCCTCGTGGTGAACGGCAAGAAGATCCGCGTCACC
>JAEEGL012721866.1_pt1 | contig 21261 bp, 19 predicted proteins | sample 9134231 | NCBI WGS metagenome assembly JAEEGL01 (sample SAMN16246548, study PRJNA631951) | gut metagenome | biome: gut microbiome; feature: rumen; material: fiber-attached | host: Bos | place: Iran: Karaj | collected 2018-10
CAGGCGCGGGAGGCTAATCCGTCGAATCTTGAGATAGAGTTCTGTGATGCGCGAACCGTTTATGACAAGGGCAGAGGGGATGTGGCGGCTGCCAGGGAGATGTTCGACCGAGCCAGACGCGTCGCGCTTAAGAACTGCGGCGGAGACCTCGACAGCCTTTCGGATTCCGACAGGCATCTATACGACTTTGTCATGACATACCTTGCCAAGTGCGAAAGGACTCTCAATTCTGCAAAATGAAAGCGCGTTTTTGGTGAGTTAACGACGGTGTTTCAGAGGACGACGGCGAATGGCACGTTTTCTGCTAAAGAAGTAAATGCAGGCAGATTACATACAAACAGGTTAATTTGAGATGGAAGAACAGACTTCTACGCAAACAGGAAGAAAGACGATTGACGAGATCAAGGCGATAACCGATCCCGTTGAGTACGCCCTTGCTGCGGCGGACTATTTCTCGATCCGCCCCGTGACGATTCCGCAGTCGTTTTTGCCTGAGACGGGTCTTCTTTCCAAGCAGTCCGTAGAATTCTGGCAGAAGGCCAAGGCGGTGCCTCTTTGCCGCACGGCTGGGCGTATAACGGTCGCTTTTGCCGATCCGTTCGATCTGCCTTCCAGGGAAGAGGTCGGCCGAATATGCGGTGGCGACATATGGAACGTCATCGCGCCTGCCAAGGACATAACCGACGCGCTTAACCGCGTCAAGGCGAAGGAAGACTCCCTGAACCCTGCTCTCGCGATGGAAAACATCATGAAGGGGCAGGATTCTGACATCGAGGTCTCGTCCGTCGACACCGACAAGGCGAACGAGATGATCGACGCGACGCTTGACGCCGCCGGTGAGGCCCCTGTCATCCGAATGGTTAACTCGATCATGATCGAGGCTCTGAAGACGAAGGCTTCAGATATCCATTTCGAGGCGCTCGAGAAGTCGTCCCGGCTCAGGTATCGCATAGACGGCGCGCTTGTCGAGCGCCCGTCGCCGCCCAAGGCGCTGCATGGAGCCGTGGTTTCGAGAATCAAGATCATGTCGAACCTCGACATTGCCGAGCGCCGCAAGCCACAGGACGGCCGTTTCAAGATACGCGCGCTCAAGAAGGAGGTCGACGTGCGTGTGTCAATTCTCCCGACAGTGCACGGCGAGAAGGTCGTCATGCGTATTCTCGACAAGTCGAACCTGGCGCCTGGACTCTCCTCGCTCGGTCTCGACGAGTACGCGTACAAGGCGATGAAGTACGCGATCGACCAGCCCCACGGCATCATCCTTGTCACCGGGCCGACCGGTTCCGGCAAGACTACTACGCTGTACTCCTGCCTTCAGGACCTCAACCAGCCCGACGTCAACATCGTCACGGCCGAGGATCCTGTGGAATACGAGCTTGCGGGCGTGAACCAGTGTCATGTGAATGTGGCCCAGGGGCTTACTTTCGCCGGCATCCTCCGATCCGTCCTGCGTCAGGACCCTGACGTGGTGCTCGTGGGCGAAATTCGTGACGGCGAGACAGCGGATATCGCCGTGAAGGCGGCTCTTACGGGCCACCTTGTGCTTTCGACTCTGCACACCAACGACGCCTGCGGTGTTGTTGCGCGACTTTTCGACATGGGCATTCAGCCGTTCATGCTTGCCAGCTCTCTCATACTGGCGCAGGCTCAGCGACTTTTCCGCAGGCTCTGCCCGTTCTGCCGCCAGCCGGTGAAGCTCGACCTTCAGATGCTGGAGGTTAACAAGGTCGACCCCGCTCCGTTCGAAGGCGTTGAGATTTTCGGTCCGGTCGGCTGCCCGAAGTGCCATGGCACTGGCTACAAGGGCCGTGGCGCTATGATGGAGGTGCTTCCGATCTCGACGAAGATCAGAAATATAATCGAGAAGGGCGGCAACGCCGAGCTCCTTCGCAAGACGGCCCTTGAGGAGGGCATGGTCACGCTGAAGGATGCCGGCATGATGAAGGTGAGGGCCGGGCTGACGTCGCTCGAGGCGGCGTTTGCGGTGTCCGGCGGCGAATAATCAACAAGGAGTCTGGGCAAATGGCAGCAAAGAACGCGATAAAGATAAACGGCGTCAAGAAGATCGTCAACAAGGAGCTTGTTCCGTTCACAAGGCAGCTTGCCTCGATGAGCGGCGCGGGAATGTCGATTCTTTCAACAATCCAGACGCTTGAGGAGCAGTGCGAGAATCCCGAGTTCAAGAAAGTGCTCGGCTTCATACTCAAGACAATCGAAAGCGGCGAGCCGCTTTCCAAGGGTCTTGCCGCTTTGCCGGAGATTTTCGACGACATGTACGTGAACATGATTGTCGCTGGCGAGCAGTCCGGCGAGTTCGCCGGCATTCTGAGGCGCCTAGCGATAATTCTGCAGAACGGTTCGCGACTTCGCCGCAAGGTGAAGAGCGCGCTCACGTACCCGACGGTGATCATTTCGATCGCTCTGACCCTGTGCTGGGGCCTGATACAGTTCGTCGTGCCGATTTTCGCCGAGATGTTCTCCGGCTTCGGCAAGGAGCTGCCCGCGCTTACGCAGTCGATGGTCGACATTTCGGATTTCGGCAAGAAATGGTGGTACGTCATAATCCCGTCGATAGTCGTGTTCGTGTTTCTTTTCCGCCAGTGGAAGAGGACGGAAAGCGGGCGCTACAAGTTCGACGAGTTCATGTTGAGGATGCCGGTCTTCGGAATGCTCAACCAAAAGGCCGCAATCGGGCGCTTCACGAGACTGCTAGCTCAGATGATCAATTCAGGAGTGCCGATTCTCAAGGCTCTGGACGTTGTTTCGGGGTCGCTTGGCAACAGAGTCCTCGAGAAGTCCGTTGTCTCGGCCAGGAAAGAGGTTGAGCAGGGCAACCAGCTCGCCATCGCGCTGACGGGCAAGCCGTACATGCCTCTGCTCATGATCAGAATGATCGCGGCCGGCGAAAAGGCGGGCCGTCTGGAGGACATGTTGGATTCCGTGGCTGACGCGTACGAGGAGGAGGTCGAGATGATGCTCTCGACTCTCACGGCGCTCATGGAACCGTTCCTCATGGTGTTTCTTGGCGCTATCATCGGAACGGTCGTCATGGCCATGTTCATGCCGATCTTCAACATGGGCTCCCTCGCGACCTGAGGGGCCCGAACCAGACGGAATTGAGGAGGATAAAGAATGTCTAGCGAAAACGACAACAGCGAACTGAGTCGCAGGCTTGAACTGGCCGAGACACGCGTGGAGCGCGGGAAGGTGGTGATGGAGTCCCTCGCAGGCTTCTGCCATGCCCTCGGCCAGCCGGCTACGGTGCTCATGAGCTCCATTGAGCTCCTGCGGATGGGCTGCGACGAGGAGACGAGAAAGGAGTTTCTCGACATGTGCTACGATGCGGTGATGGAGATCCGGTCGTTGCTGGCGCAGATGAAGGAGAAACACGAGTACATCAAAGAGGCGTATCTCGCGGGGAACGAGATGGCTGGTGACATGATATCGCTTCAGGAGTGGCGGGACAAGTCACCGCCGAAGCCTTCGTGGAATGCGTGAGACCTGACAGGAGCTGACAATGGCCGAAGAGAAGCCAGAGCTTGACGATCGCCTGAAAAAAGGCGTAGAATACTTTGAGCAGATGCTCAAGGTGATGCCCGACGACCGGACGTCCCTTGAGTTCCTGGCGGTCGCCTACACCCAGATGGAAGAGACCGCCAAGGCTGAGAAGATCATTGCCGAACTCGCCCGCGTGCTTTTGAAGGAAGGCGACACCGAGAGCGCCGAGGCTCTTCTGCCGAGACTCGAGGAGTGCACCGCTCCAGAGGCGAAGGTGATGGCGCTGAAGGTTCGCGCCACCGTGTCGCCGAAGGCGGAGCTCGTGCCTGAGACTGGCGGCAGGGGGCCTACCTTCGGAGCCCAGACTCTCATGATGGCGGTGGACAGCGAAAGCACGCTCGCGGTCCACATCGGCGAGTCCTCTATGGTTGAGTATCTTCACGGTCTGCCCGACAATGGCAGGGTGTTTCTCGTGTCGGTGCTGTCCGCCCTCGAAAAGGAGAAGTCCGAGGCTTGCGAGCGGGCGATTGCAAAACTTGCGGATGAGTTCGGCGATGTTCCGATTCCGCTGGACGCATACGAACCTGACCGCAATCTGGTCTCTCGCCTCAACAAGGACTTGATCTGCCGACGCGGTGTCATCCCTTTTGCCACTCTGGGCAAGACGGCGTTAGTTGCGACGCTCTCGCCTCATGACACCGTGTTGAAGGAGACGATTGCCGAGGCGCTTGGCTGCCCGGTGCGCTTCTATCTGGCGGAGCCTCGTCTGGTCGAGGCTGCGCTTCTGAAGCTGTATCCAGAGGAAGGAGAGAAGAATTGAAAAAGGGCTTCACTCTAGTTGAATGCGTCCTGGCAGGCTCAATCATCTGCCTTATATTGCTTGTTCTTTTTGAAGGCATTATAATGGCTGGCAGGGTTGCACACGAGAATTCGCAGTACCTTGCGGCATCAGACTACGCCTTCGACCTTGCATGGCTCAAGTTCAACGAGCAATTGGATAAGCTCCAGCATTATCCGACTACGCCTGTCTCTTCGTCTATACCGTCGAATGCGGCACCAGTTCTCTTCTATCCAGGCTCACCTGCGACGAGTTACATCACATATCAGCTGGTGAATTCGCCCGGTACAAATGGGGTCTTCATAACCGTCAACGTTGAATGGGGACCTAAGGGGGCTCGGAAACGTCTTAACTCGAAGTCCGGCACATCATGCCCAAGTCTGAATCAGGAAGTCGTGTTCTTCAGAAGCCTTGACATTGAACGTGGCGATGGTAAGTTGACCGCCTCTTTGGAAGGAACGCCTTGATGAAAGACAGAAAAGCCCAGCGTGGATTCTCGCTCGTCGAGTTGATGATGGCTACGGCGGTTTTTGCCATCATTTCTGTACAGTTGGGGTTTGGCTTCACAGGCCTTTCCAGGCTTATGCGACATTCATATGCGGAAACTGAGCTTGCGATTGCCGAACACAAAATGCATGACAGAATTCTCTTCAATCTGAAACCAATTGAAGAGGACGCAGTGCCGTCGGGAGCTTTGAGCTTGACGAATGTAACGGTGACGGGGTCTGGAATTCTATTTGCCGGTGCTTTGATGAAGAAGAATGGCGCATCGGTTGAAAATGTCGTAAAGTCGTATCAAGTCGTGCTAGGCTCCGATCGGCGCTTTTCGATCCAGAACGACGTCAATTCGCATAGATGGCTCACGCCTGCTGACATGTTTTCCCTCGAGACGGACATTTCGCAGATTGCAAGTGTCCAGAACGGGAAAATACTCAATGTCGATGTCTCAATGAAGCTTCGGAACGAAGCTGTCAGCCGTACTCAAAGAATATCAATCCCAATATTTAAGGTGGTACAATGAAAAACGAAACGATGCTCCGTTGTTCAAGCCGTCCGGGATTTGCACTTCCGGTCGCCATTGGGATGTTTCTCACCGCCACTATTACTTTTAGCGGGGTGCTGTCGTACGTAACGTACTCGACGCGTTACGTGAAGGGCGAGCTTGCCAGAGGCCGATGTTTAGCAGCGGCCCAGAGTGCTATTGAGATTTTAAAGGGTAAGGTTTATAAGGGATTTGTAACCTACCAGACTAGGCAAGGCAATGGCGTTCATCTCACCACGGGCATTGTAGCTGCTCACAACTTTGCGCTATGGAGCGATGTGAAGGCGTCATCGTCCTCCATTCAGATTGGCAAGGAGCCCGTTGTGGTGACCCAGCCTTCTGTTGTGGATGATAGAAAGAATGGGTGTAGAGTGTATATGTATGCCTATTCTTCGACTTCCCAGATCGGGGAGCTGACAATTGTTGCGACAGGTGTGGACAGCAGAGGCAACAACGTAACCGTAGCGGAGACATTTAACTTTGCCAATTCAGTGAGATCGCCCGTTTTTAACCATGCGTATTTTGTGAACAACTACGGGTGGATGAGCGGGGATTCCATCATCATCAATGGTGACATGCGCGCAAACGGCAACATGTCGATTGCCGGCTCAACTGTGAATGGCGTTGCGTCATCAGCGCCAAACGAGGAGATAAATGCAGCTGGTACAATCAGAATCTCTGATTCCCCGAAGGTGTGGTCTAGGAGTACTTATCTAGGTGGTGGTGCTAGTAACAGGGCGAGACCAACATCGCCGCCTGGTAACGATCCTAACAAGCTCTGGAATGGCGGTTTTAGTGCACCGTCCAGGGATCTGACTCTTTCTCAGAGTGATGTAACCAATCCTAAATCCGAAGGTCACGCATATCTTTCTGAGGCTGAAACCAGTATTCCGATGCCGTACATCTCTGATTTGTCCGACTACCGCACGTACGCGCAGGAACTAAACTCCTCTTCTGATGGTTCTGGAGCGTCTGCTAAACTTGAATACTATCCCTACAACCCGGCAACGGGAAAAATAGACACCACTTCCAAGCGGACGATTAATGCTGCTAACTATACCGTTGATGACAATACCGAGACAAAATGGGATAATGAAATGGTGCAGAGTGCGGATGTCGGTCCGTCTGGGATTCAAGGTGCAGGTGATCAGGGGGCGTTGGTTCTGGTCGGAACGAAAGATCATCCGATTAAAATTGACGGTCCGGTTGTCATAGCCTCAGATGTTGTCATCATGGGGTACATAACAGGGCAGGGCACGATATATTCTGGCAGGAATGTGCATATCGTAGGAGACCTTACCTACAAGAATCCGCCAACATGGACACATCCGGACGATGCGCCGGAGGCGACACGCCTTCAGAACCAGGGCAAGGATCTTGTCGCTCTGATGGCCAAGGGGTGTGTTGTCGTTGGTGACTATACTGACAAGACTTGGCAGACGGATATAGAACCGTATATCAATGCCAGCGGCACATCAGGGCAGGGTACAAACATCGCCAAGAGTTACTACTGCGATGAGAATGACACGTCGATTGGATACCCAGATCCCGAAGCCAACGTCAAATTCAACGGCAACTACGCAGCGGAGATAGTCAAGACGGTCTCGAATAGTCAGGTGAAGAAAGTCTACGACAAGTCTTATCAAGTGCCGATTACATATACAGAGCAGTGCGATAAGAACGGGAAAGTTAAAAAAACCGGAACCAAAACCGTCGGTACGCCTGTTGTCAAGGATATTTCTTATAGTGGCACCACTCGTGATTACGCCTTCGAGAAAATACCAACGGAAAAAGGAGAGCTCACTTATAATTCCAGGAGTCGCACATACGAGAGAAAAGTGACGGAGTATGCCGTTATCGGAGACAAAAGTGACGGGAACTACAATGTGTATAAGGACAGTTACGCAGTTGTTGGGTATGACAATTATCATAATGCGATTAAGAAGAAAATTGTAGATTACTACAAAAACAATGCAGTCAGATATTATGACTCAGTTGTTAGCGATTCCTTGATCAGTCAAATCGCGTCAACTGGCAATAACTATGTTTACGGGACTCGAGATGAGAATGGAAGGACAATTTCGGCTGGCGTTTCACGGATAGATTCGGTAATCTACGACAATCATGGTACGTTTGGCCATGTCGGGCAGTATGGGCGTGGTTTCACAATAAACGGCTCGCTTATCTGTCGTGATGAGGCGCTTGTCGGTTACAACATGGCCAGGGGCGACAAGATGATCTTCAATTGGGACATCCGACTGAAAAGCGACGGAGCTGAAAGCGTAGACAACAGTAAGTTGAAGTTGTCCGAGGATGCGATGCCGCAGACTACAATGTGGCAGATCGTGCCTTCGACGACGGAATGGAACCCCAATTTTAATCCCGGAGCGCATCACTGATGTTCGATACATCCTATTCCCAGACGCGTGTTGAGGACTTCAAACGCCGCGCAATGAATGAATACAAGGCCGAGAACGCTGAACGCGAGGCCTTGGGTATTACGCTCAGACAGCAGCGTGCCGAGGAGCGTAGGCTTGCGTTGGAACGTGCGGCCGATGAGACTCCTACGAACTCACAGCAGGAGGGTTCCCTTGCCGTTGAGGCGCATGAGGTACAGCCAGAGACGGCTCCGGTAGACACCGAGGCCTCCGCTCGTCACATGAGGCTTGGCATTGCCGCGGTTGTCGTCGTTGTGTGCCTGATTCTTTGGATAAAGCAGAGGAAGGGAACATGACGGTTGGCGCGTCCGATCTTGCGGGGGGCGAGAAGCAGGGCGCTTTCTCCCGGGCGGTACATTCGATCCGCACGCGCTGTTCGATTGTGACGGCCGCGTTCCTCTTTGCTGCGCTTGCGCTGTTCTACGTCGGCGGACGGATTGTGCTCGTCCACTTGATGCGTGAGACGGAGGAGCAGGTCAAGGAGATCGGGCTCGACATCTCGCGCGTGGCGTGCAACCATGCGAAGCAGATGCGCAAGGAAGCGGTGGAGGGCATGGGGCCTGCCATCGCGAGCGCGAAAGACGCACGCACGCTTCTTCGTGGAGCCGGCTCCCGATTCACGCTCGCGGCGTACTTTTCGTCTTCGGGATCTTTCTCGGACGGTGCTGTCCGCAGTGAGTCCGGCGACGTTTCCGCCATCGAAGCCGTAGCGTTTGCACCGTACAAGGATGCTATAGCGAGATGGGCGGGGGCGGGAGGCAAAGCTGCGGAATCTTCTGCGGGGATTGTTGTGCTGGATGGCGTTGTGTACTACGTTTCCATGCTTGAATGCAGTGGTCGCTGCGTTCTGTTGGGACAGCCGTTCAACGTGGAATCGCTCGCCAATCAGGTGAATAGAAGCGTTGCGGGAATGGCGGTACGCATTACCGGTCTCAGGGCTGCCGCGAAAAGTGTGCCGTCGAACTCAAGGCCGTCTGCCGTGGACGAAGACGCGACCGAGGGCTTTGGCATAGCGCCAATGATCTCCGAGGCTATCAACTTCTACTCGGGAGGCTTCTGGAAATTCGGGGCCAGCCCGTTTGAAGCCGTCTTCGCAATACGCGATATTTCTGGCAAGCCGGTATCAATGGTGTCTGTGTCGATACCCACAACGTTCAGAAATGTGACGCGCGCGGCAATTGGCAGATACGCATTCTTCATCGCCATAGGCGGCATATTGCTTGTTCTGCCGGTGTTTTGGCTTCAGGGGCTGCTGTTGCTGAACCCATTGACGCGGATGACGAAAGAGGTGGCGTCCTTGGGCAGGGACTGCGGCGACCGGCGCTTGAACTGGAAGGGCAAGGACGAGTTTGCCGTGCTGGCGTCGTCCGTCAACGGCATGCTTGACGCGATAGCCAGCAATTCCGACAAGAGGAAGAAAGCCGAGGCCCGTCAGCAGGCTCTGCTTGCGTGCATTCCCGACGCGCTTGCGGTGTTCGATCCTCTCGGTAGGCTCGTCTCCATCGGCAAGGAAGGCGAAGGCATGGAGCCGATGCCCGGGCTGAGCGCTGGGGCCGCTCCTTCCGCAGAGGTCTTCGGCCAAGAGTCGGTTGAGGCTTTTCTCACTGCGCTTGGCGAGGCTTTCCGCACTGGTCGCGTGATGAAAGCCCGTCTCTGCACCGTCGTGCCTCCTGGTGACGGAGATCAGCAGTCTCGCCATTTCGAGCTTCGCATTTCGCGAATGGACTCTCAGTGCGCGATGGCTGTGGTTCGGGACGTCACTGAGGACGTCGCCGAGCACAAGTTCAAGGTCGCGGCGGAGGAGAGGGTGAGCGACTCCAGAAAGCGGGAGTCCCTCACGCTTCTAGCGGCTGGCATTGCTCATGACATGAACAACGTCCTTACGGTAATACTCAACGCGGCAGAGTCCGAGGTCGCGAATCCGTCCGGGAACCCAGCCGGCGTCCTGGTCACCGTGAGAGACGCGGTTAGACGCGGCTCGTCTATGATGAGGGAACTTAGGACGTTCGCTGGCGAAAGCAGGGTCGTTTTGCATCGCATATCGCCGAATGCCATACTTGATGACATGCAGATACTTGTGAAGCAGATGCTGAGCAAGAACGTCATTCTCACAATCACTGCGGTTTCCGGGATACCGAAGGTTGACGCTGACCCGAACCAGATCTGGAAGGTGTTCTTCAATATCATCAAGAATGCCGGCGAGGCCATCGGCCCGCGTCCTGGCCATGTGACGGTCACGGCGTCCTCGTTCAAGATGACCAACGAGATTGCGACGTCGTTCCATGCGGCGCGTCCGCTGCCGCCTGGTCGCGGTGTGCTTTTCACGATTGCGGACGACGGGCCTGGAATTGCGCCTGACATCATGCCTCGCATCTTCGATCCATACGTCTCGTCGAAGGCCGTGGGCCGCGGGCTCGGGCTTGCGACGGTTCGCACGATAATAGAGGCCCATGACGGCGGCATCCGCGTGAAAAGCGTAGTTGAGAGGGGCACCGTGTTCGAGATTTACCTGCCTGAGTCTCGGATACCCGAGCAGGTCGCCTCACGGCCGCAGTCTTCTCCTGTCGGTGTGGCGGGAGGTGAAGTGCTCGTGGTGGATGATGACGAGTCTATCCTCAAGACGACATCTACCCTGCTTAAGGCTCTGAAGCTGGTTCCGTACATTGCCAGAGACAACATAGAGGCGTTGTCGGTCTTGCGTCGGCATTCCGAGGCCCTGCGCGCGATAATTCTCGACGCATCCTTTGGCGAGGTGGGCACAGTCCGTCTTCTTGGCGCGTTCAGAGCGTCTGCGCCTAACGTTCCCGTCATCGTGTCCACCGGCAGCTCTGAGGAGCGTATCCGTCAGTTCTTCGCCAGCGAGCCCTTTGATGCATTCCTGGCGAAGCCGTATACGCTCAAGGAGCTGGAAGAGGCCATCAGCAACGCTCGCCGCAAAATATGATATAATCCTCACTTGTGATGATTTCTTTCACCGAGGGCCAGAAGAAGGCGATTGCGAGCGGGCTTACAGTCCTCTCGCTGTTGGTTACGCTGTCGTTTGTGGCGTTGATCGGCTGGTGTGCGCTCAAGACGCTCGCCTTCGCGTCTGCGGCCATAGTGCCAGTCATACTTGGTTTCTTCCTTTCGCTTTTCTTCAAGCCTTACTTCAGATGGTGGAAGGGCGTGTTGCGCAACCCGACTCTTGCGCTTATCGCGATGCTGGCGACCGTGTTCATCCCTCTTGGCCTGATACTTTGGTACGCTGGTGCTGTGATGGTCGACCAGATATCGAATCTTATCGCTCAAGGGCCTCATCTGGTTCGTCAGGTGATGGACTGGTTTGCAGCTACGTTCCCGAAACTTCACGCGCTTCTCGGGCAGATGGGTGTTCCGTACGAGAATCTGGGCGACTTCTATACGAAGTACGGTGCTACGGCGCTTAAGGCTGGTTCTGGCGCCCTAAAATGCCTTAGTGGCGTCGTGTCGGTTCTCGTCACTCTCATATTTTTCGTGTTCTTCCTCACAACAAAGGACCGCAGGGGCGGCGAAATCGTTTCGCAGATGCCGTTCCTGAAGGACGGCACGCGAGATTTCCTGGCGGCGCAGATTGACGCTTTTGTCGAGATTCTCGTAAGCTTTTTCCAGCGCCAGACAGTGATATGCCTAGTTGAGGGCGTAATGTATGGTGTCGGGTTCTGGATTGTCGGTCTGCCGTATGGCTTTCTCATAGGATTCACTCTTGGCGTGCTGAATCTTGTGCCATTTTTCGGGTCGCTTGTGTGCCTTCCCGTGGCGCTGCCTCTGGCCTATTTCGTGCGTGGCGGTTCCGCGACCAGGCTGGCGCTTGTGCTGTCAGTCTGGTTCGCCGGGCAGATCTTAGACGGGTATCTGATAACTCCGCGCATACAGGGCAACAGGACCGGACTCGGGTACGCCGGCGTCATTTTCAGCTTCTTCTTCTGGTCTACCCTGCTGGGACCATTGCTCGGCATGCTCCTTGCGATACCGCTTTCGGCGTTCTGCGTCGTGCTGTGGCGGGCGTTGAAAGCGACCTACATACGTCCTGTCGTGTGACGGGGCGGGCCATATTTGGTATAATTACCACCATGAAGTTCGAGGACAATCTAAAAAGGCTTGAGGAGCTCGTCGCGAAGATGGAGAGCGGCGGGCTGGATCTCGACGAGATGATAAAGGCTTTCGAGGAGGGGCGTTCGCTCGTGAAGGCGTGCCAGGAAGACCTTGCGTCAGTCCGTCTGAAAATCGAGAAGGTTACCAAGTCTGGCGGCACTGAGCCGCTTGAGGCTTGATAGGACTGCCGTCGTCGACAATGCTCATTTGACAACAAAACAGCAACCCATAGCTAGATGAAACATATCTACGTCCAGGCGCAGGCCGACCACATAGAGTCTCTTTTCAAGGGGACGCCGCTTTCGGCGATAGAGGAGTTGGTGTGGAACGCCCTTGACGCAGGCGCTCACGAGGTTAAAGTCGATCTTCTTACGAACCCTCTGGGCGCTGTGGATGCCGTGCGCGTGTCGGACGACGGCGTCGGCATAGACGTTCTGAACGCCGATCATACTTTTGGCAACCTTGGGGGCAGCTGGAAGCGGCAGGGTGGCGTGTCCGGCGCGGGACGGCGCCTTCACGGACGCCACGGTCGCGGCAGGTTCAAGGCTTTTGCTCTTGGAACACATGCCGAATGGCGCACGACGACTCGCGCCGGCGACGAGATGATTTCCTACCGAATCGTTGGCGACGCCGACCGCCCCGGCGTGTTTGATCTGGATTCGGCAGAGTCTGTCGGCCCTGCTGCGGGCACGGAGGTGTTCATCTCTAACGTTCGGGCAGCCTGCGACTCGCTGCTGGACGCTGCTGAGACCGTGCAGAACCTCTCCGCAAGGTTCGCGCTTTATCTCAAGAGCTATCCGGATGTGCGCATCTACTTCAACGGCCTGCCGGTGACTCCGGTTGTGGTGCAGAAATGCATGACTTCGCGCATGCTGGAGCTTGAGGGCGGCCGCTCCGCCAAACTGGAGATAATAGAGTGGAAGCGCAAGTTCTCCGGCTCGGGCAGACTCGTCTTTGCGGGGCCCGACGGGTTTCAGCTGCATGAATGCCCGGCAGGTGTCCGGTCCGGCGTCGGAGCCTCGTTCACCGCGTATCTTGTCTCGTCTCGATTCCCCGCATTGCAGGCTGAAAACGCTTTTCTGATGGATGAGCTCCATCCCGAGGTGCGCGAATACCTGGATGCGGCGAAGAAGGCCCTGAAGGAGTATTTCGCCGCCGCCGGCGAAGAGAAGAGCGAATTCGAGACCATGTGGGAGGAGCGCATCGAACAGCTCTCCCTTGACGAGCGCAAGGCGCTGATCGCCTTGCTGAAGAAGTCTCTGAAGAACAAGTGACGAAATCCAATCGGAGATGACATGCATACGGTAGTGCGGCATCCGCTCATCAACCACAGGGTTACGTTGATGCGCGATCAGACGACCCCGCCGAAGCTTTTCAGGGAGCTAGTCGGCGAGATAACCGAGTTTCTGGCTTTCGAGGCTCTTAGAGATCTGAACATGCGGGACGTCGACGTCGTGACGCCGGTCGCCAAGGCCCGCGGCGCCCTGGTGAACGAGCATGTCGTGCTGGTGCCGATACTCAGGGCCGGCATGGGAATGATGAACGCGATGCTGCATGTGCTGCCGTATGCAAAGGTAGGCGTTCTCGGCATGCAGCGCAACGAGGCAACGGCCGAGCCAATGGCGTACTACGCAAAGGTCCCGCCGGCAAAGGGCGGCGAACTCGCCATTGTCGTCGACCCGATGCTCGCCACTGGAGGCAGCGCATGCGACGCCGTCGCCCAGCTGAAGTCCCTTGGGTACAAGCGAATCAAGTTCCTCAATCTGATCTCCGCGCCCGAGGGAATTGCCAAGTTCGAAAGGGAGCATCCCGAGGTGCCCGTATTCACCGCCGTAAAGGACGAGCGCCTCAACAGCCACTTCTACATTGTCCCGGGTCTCGGGGACGCCGGTGACAGAATCTTCGGTACGCTCTAGAAGGGCGCGGAGACCAGTGCAAGTGACTGCCGTCCGCAGTATTTTCGGGAAAACACAGCAACAAAGCAGAGAGAGAAAATGACAAAGAAAACGCACAGCCACGTGTTCACATCAGAGTCAGTGTCAGAGGGGCATCCTGACAAGGTCGCAGACCAGATATCGGATGCGATACTCGACGCCTGCCTGAAGTCCGACCCAAGGGCCCGCGTTGCGTGCGAGACAGCCGTTGGCCCCAACGCCGTCATAAATCTTGGCGAGGTCACATGCCGCGGCCTCAACAAGATAGACACCGAATTAATAGCGCGCCGCGTCGTCAGGAAGATCGGCTACGACAGGCCCGACGAGAACTTCTGCTGGAACACGTTTTCCTACGTCTCCCACCTGCACAGGCAGTCGCCTGACATCGCCCAGGGCGTCAACCGCAAGTCGCGCAAGTCGCAGGGCGCCGGCGACCAGGGGATGATGTTCGGCTACGCGACAAACGAGGCGAAGAACTACATGCCCGCCGCGCTTGTCTACTCCCACGAACTTCTCAAGATGTTCTCCAGGCTCCGCAAACGCGGCGGAAAGTATTCCTGGCTCAGGCCTGATGCCAAAAGTCAGCTGTCCGTCTCGTATGAGGAAGGGCGTCCCGTCGCCATCGAGACTGTCGTAATATCGCATCAGACAACCGAAGAGGGCGCGACCGCAGACTCCTATGCGGAGATCGAACGGCTCGCGAGGGACTACCTCTCCAAGACCGGCCTGCTAACCGACAGCACAAGGTTCTTCGTGAATCCGACGGGAAAGTTCGTCATCGGCGGCCCATGCGGAGACTCTGGCCTTACCGGACGCAAGATCATTGTCGATACATACGGCGGCATGGCCTCGCACGGCGGCGGCGCGTTCTCGGGAAAAGATCCGTCAAAGGTGGACAGGTCCGCCGCCTACTACGCGCGCTACGCGGCGAAGAACATCGTCGCCTCGGGATTGGCGGACAGGTGCCAGATTCAGGTCGCATACGCAATCGGCGTGGACAAGCCCGTCTCGTTCTGCGTCAAGACGTTCAACACCGCGGCGGATGGCGTGACGGATGCGGCCATAGAGAAGGTTCTCGCCTCCGGCAAGGTGTTCGACTTCCGTCCGTATGCGCTTGCCGAGGATCTCGGCCTTCTGAGCCCAAGTGGATGGTGCTACGAGGACACTGCGGCCTATGGCCACTTTGGTCGCGAGGAGTTCCCGTGGGAGCGACTCGACAAGGTCTCTGCCCTGAAGGCGGCATTTGGCGTCTAATCTCTACGTCCACTTCCCGTTCTGCCGCAGAAAGTGCACCTACTGCGCGCTGCATTCCAGGTGCGGCTCTGCGCAGGCGGAGAGGAATGCCTATGTCCGCAGGCTCGCGGCGTCCCTAGCCGACCTTCCCTGCCCGCGTCGGTTCCGCACGGTCTACTTCGGCGGCGGGTCGCCGGCGCTGTGCAGCCTCGGCCCGCTTCTTCGTCTTATTGATGCGGACGAGTTCACTGTTGAGCTTCATCCTCTGGATGTCTGCGACCGACTTCTCAAGGAACTTCGGGACGGCGGAGTCAATCGGATATCCATGGGCGTGCAGTCGTTGGACGACGCGACGCTTGCCTCGATGGGGCGTGCCTATACTGCGGACCAAGCCGAACGCGCCTTCGCCGCCATAAAAGAGGTCTTTGACAACGCAGGAATCGATCTGATCGCGGGATATCCAGTAGAAAGCGCTTCTCCTGCCGCAGTTGCGCAGAGACTCGCCCGATTGCGAGGCTGGGGCCTCGCCCACTGCTCAGTGTATGCGCTCCAGCAGGAGCCGGACTCCATTCTCGGCAGACAGATCTCGCGCGCCAGAAAAGAGGGGAACGACTCGTTTCTGGCGCTTCTGAAAACGGACGATCAGGTTCTTGACGAAATCCGCGAGACGGCCGCATTTCTGGAGTCCATCGGCCTCATGCGCTACGAGATATCCAACTACGCGGTCCCAGGTCGCGAGTGCCTCCACAACCTTGCGGTATGGCGCGGCGAGGACTATCTTGGACTTGGCGAGGGGGCGAGCGGACGCATAGGGCTCCTTAGGACGCAGGGGATGATTTCGCTGTCGGAGCTTCGTCGGCCTGATTCCCCCTGCGTGGAGAAGGTCGATCCCGAGTACGATTCCGTCGAGAGGGCCATCTTCCGCCTTCGCACGCGTGAAGGCGTCGATGTCTCAGACAGACCTCAATGGCGGGCCGCACTTGAGCGTTTTGCGGCAGAGGGTCTCGTCGTGCGCTCGGGTGATTCGTCCTATCGACTTAGCGCCAGAGGAACCGAGGTCTGCGATTCGATTCTGGCGGAACTGGTGTGAGCCGTTTATGTGCGGGAATACAGGAGGTGCAAGGTGCTGAAGCCGTGGTTGCGTTTCTTTCGCGTTGTCAATCTGCCGACCGTTCCAGGAGATGTGCTTGTGGGCGCGGCCGCGGTCGCCGCTGGCGCGTCGACTTGCGGAGCGGCTTTCAGCCTGCCCGGCGCCGCAGTGTCGGCGGCTGCGCTCTCGTCCGTGTTTTTGTACATGTTTGGCCTGGCCGACAATGACATTGTCGGCGCCAAGACGGATGTGAATCGTCCGATACCGTCGGGCGAGATTTCGCTTGCCGCGGCTCGTCTTGCGAGGGCCCTTTGCCTGGTGCTCGCATTTGCGCCGCTGGCAACGGGCGCGGCGTCTTGGCCGACCTTAGCCGCGGCCGCCACTGTCGCCGGAGCGTCGATCGCCTACAACCGCACGAAGAGCTGCTTTCTCATGGGGCTCTGCCGCGGCATGAACGTGCTGCTCGGCGCAGTGGCGTCTTGCGCGGGCGTAGGTGATGGCGCTGTCGCATCCGCGCCGTTCCAGGTCTGGTTCGTTGCCGTCGCCGCGGCCGCAGTATGGACAGCCTACATCGCCGCGGTTACACGCTACTCCGAGGGAGAGGAGCGCGACGAGTCCCTGAAGTTTCGTGTCGGCATCCTCATAGGCGCCATTGTCTATCTGCAGCTTCTGGCGCTTGTCGTGTTTGCGCTTTTCTGCCCTGCCGTGAAGCCTCTTCTCGTGGCTGGCGCGGTGCTGCTTCTCGCCCTTAGGCTGGCCAAGACCGCGTTCCCTTCCGTGGGTGCGTCGTGAACCGCCTCGCGCCGTCAGCGAGGATTCCCGGAATATGGTATAATCTTTGCGAAGTGCGCTGGTCTAGGGGATCAAAATGAAGCAGGCGGTGTTCAGTGAAAATAGTATTCGCAATTGATTCGTTCAAGGGCAGCCTTTGCTCGCTTGACGCTGGTCGTGCAGCTGCCGAGGGCGCCAAACGGGCGATTCCTGACGCGGAATGCGTGGTGCGCCCTCTCGCAGACGGAGGCGAGGGCACGGTCCAGGCGCTCGCGGGCGGAATGGGCGGCGAGCTTCGCCGTGTCGAAGTCGTCGGTCCTGCGGGAAAGCCAGCTCTCGCGACTTATGGCGTTGCAGGCGAGACGGCTGTCATGGAAATGGCCCAGGCCTCGGGCATTACCCTTGTTTCCGGTGCCGAGCGGAACCCTCTCTACACCACGACGCGCGGAGTCGGCGAGATGATAGCGGACGCCATGGCGCATGGCTGCCGCCGTTTCGTCGTCGGCATCGGCGGCAGCGCGACGAATGACGGAGGCGCCGGCATGCTGCAGGCTCTCGGCTTCAGGCTGCTGGACGCATCTGGCTCCGAATTGCCGTGCGGCGGCGCGGCGCTTGCGCGGCTTGCCAGAATCGAGCGCGGTCCAGACGCGGAGAAACTGGCAGGCTGCGAGTTCCGCATCGCCTGCGATGTGACCAATCCGCTCTGCGGACCCAACGGCGCCAGCGCAGTGTTTGGTCCGCAGAAGGGCGCCACCCCAGAAATGGTCTCTGCGCTGGATGCCGCGCTCGCCCGTTTCGCCCAGGTCTCGGGCGGCGATGCGGCGTTTCCCGGCTCCGGCGCGGCCGGCGGACTAGGTTTCGCCTTCAGGACATTCCTCGGCGCGGAGCTGAAGAGCGGCGTTGACATAGTGCTGGAAGAGACCCGGCTTGAGGATTATGTTAAGAGCGCGGATGTCGTCGTCACTGGTGAAGGACGCCTAGATGCCCAGACAGCCATGGGCAAGGCTCCGTGCGGTGTCGCAAGGCTCGCGAAACGCCACGGCAAGAAGGTGCTCGCCTTCTCCGGATGCGTCACCGACGACGCCGCGGCACTGAACCAGTGCGGAATCGACGCGTTCTTCCCGATTCTGCGCGAAGTCACAACGCTCGAAAGGGCACTTGACGGAAAATACGCGGCGGCCAACCTCGCCGCAACAGCGGAGCAGGCATTCAGATGTTTTCGACTTGGGGCGCACTGACCGGACTCGCCGTAGCCATCTTCCTTATCATTCGCAGGGCCACTCCGCCCTACGCGCTTGTCGCCGGCGCGCTGGTCGGCGGGCTCCTTGGCGGCGGCGGTCTTCAGGAGACCGTTGGCGCGATGATCTCGGGCGCGCAGTCGATGATGCCGAGCGTTCTCCGCATTCTTACTTCCGGCATACTTGCCGGCGCCCTCGTGAAGACGGGAAGCGCCGAGAAGCTCGCCGACGCGATAATCAGGGCGATAGGTTCACGCTTCGCCCTTGCGGCGATTGCCATCGCCACGATGATAGTGACTGCTGTCGGCGTGTTCGTCGACATCGCGGTGATAACCGTCGCACCCGTCGCCCTCGCCGTCGGACGAAGGGCGTCTCTTCCAGTCTCCGCTCTTCTCGTCGCCATGGTAGGCGGCGGCAAGGCCGGCAACGTGGTTTCGCCCAATCCCAATACGATAGCCGTTGCGGACGCTTTCAAGGTCGAGCTTACGGACCTTATGGCGAAGAACATCGTGCCGGCTCTGTGTGCGCTTGTCGTGGCGTCGCTTCTTTCCGCGTGGCTCGCACGTCGTGAGCGCGGCGCGGCAGCCTCCTCCGCCTCGCCGGCTGAAGAAGGAACCGCTGCCTCCGGCGTTTCCGGCCCAGGCCTGATTGCCGCCGCCGCAGGCCCTGTCGTCGTCGTCTCGCTGCTTGCGCTCAGGCCGATCTGCGGCATCACGGTCGACCCGCTGATCGCACTCCCTGCAGGAGGCCTGGTCTCCATAGTCGCGTGCGGTTCGTGGCGCAGCACCGCCGCCTACTGCGAATACGGCCTTTCCAAGGTCGCCGGCGTTTCCATCCTCCTTGTCGGCACAGGCGCAGTTGCGGGCATCATCAAGAATTCGGGGCTCAACACCGACATGATCTCGCTTCTCAACGCATGCAAGCTGCCGGCGTTCGCCCTCGCGCCGCTCTCGGGCATACTGCTTTCCGGCGCGACGGCTTCGACTACCGCAGGCGTCACGATCGCCGCGCAGACGTTCTCCGGCGCTCTCGCCGAGGCTGGCGTCCCCGCGCTCTCAGCCGCTGCCATGCTCCATGCAGGCGGCACGATCTTCGACGCGCTCCCGCACGGAAGCTTCTTCCATGCCACCGCCGGCGCGGTCGGCATTGGCGTAAAGGAGAGGCTGAGGCTGTTCCCCTACGGAACCCTTGTAGGTCTGACGACAACGCTCACTTCCGTCGCGATGCATATGCTGACGCGCTGACCCCCGACTTCTTAAGACTTTCCCGTTCACTCTTCACCCTATCGCACTAAGGAGATTTGCATGAGAGTAAATGATATGCGTGTTGTTGCGGTTCTTGCCGCCGTGGCTTTGGCTTTCGGAGCCGGGAGTCTCGCGGCGCAGGACCTGTCGCCTGCGACGCCTGAGTCGCAGGGCGTCTCTTCGAAGGCCATCCTTCGCTGGATAGAGGCGTGCGAGAGCGATTCCGCGGCAAAAAGGCTGAAGGGCCATCTTCACGGTTTTGTGATATTGCGCCACGGCCGCACGATCGCCGAGGGCACCTGGGCGCCGCAGAACACGCTTGAGAAGCCGCACATGCTCTATTCGCATTCCAAGAGCTTCACCTCGACTGCGATAGGCTTTCTCGTGGACGACGGCAAGCTCGACCTGGACCGCCGCGTGATATCGTTTTTCCCCGACAAGGCGCCGGCGAATCCGTCCGAGAACCTTCGCCAGGTTCGGGTGCGCGACCTCCTGACCATGAACCTCGGCGCGGACCACACCGACGCCGAGCGCGATGACATCAAGGGCGACTGGGTGAAGGCCATGCTTCACAACAAGATCGACCGAGAGCCGGGAACGGGCTTCAAATACGACTCCGGCGCTACGCATCTTCTCGCGGCGATTGTCGAGAAGGTCAGCGGAAAGCCTCTCATGGACTTCCTGAAGGAACGGCTGTTCGATCCGCTCGAAATGACCAGCCCGTGGTCCACGGTGTCCCCGACCGGCATCGCATGCGGCGGATGGGGCATGAACATGACGACGCGTGACATCGCGAAGTTCGGTCAGTTCCTTCTCCAGGAAGGGCGCTGGGACGGCAGGCAGCTTCTCTCGCGCGAATGGGTGCGCCTTGCGACTGCGCGGCACACATGGTCGGGCGGCATAGTCGTCCAGTCGCAGACCATCGGCTCAGGAAACGACTGGATGCAGGGCTATGGCTTCCAGTTCTGGCGCTGCCGTCACGGCGCATACCGGGCGGACGGCGCGGCTGGCCAGCTGACAGTCGTGTTTCCCGAGCTGGACGCCGTTGTGTCGGTGAATGCAGGGGTTGGCGACGTGCAGGTGGTGCTGAACCTTGTCTGGGATCATCTTCTGCCGGCGTTCGGCTCTGGCGCTCTGGCGGAGGACGAGTCCGCCCTTGCCGAGCTGCGCACGAAATGCGCGTCGCTTGCCTTGCCGCTTGAGGACGTTCTCGTTCAGGACTTCGAGGGCTTCGACAAGGCGAGCTTCAGGTCCGCACCAGGCGGCTGGGTTCTTTCGCTGAACGGACGCGAACTCAATGTCGGCGACCGCAAGTGGTCCGTGACTTCGTGGAAGTTCGACGACACGAACGTGGAGATGCTCTTCGTCAATTGCGGGACGCATGACATTGCGGCCACCGGCAGGCTTTTGCCGGACGGCTCGCTTTCGGTGTCGTGGCAGTTCCTTGGAGGCATCCGCCACGGACGCTTCACCGTAGCCGCGCCCGCCTGCTCCCGTGGCTCTAAATAACCCCCGATTTCTCGAGTAGAAGAGCCGCTCCAGAACCGACGATGCGCCGCGCTACCGTTCACTTGTTGGCAACGAGGCCTTCGTCCGTTCTGTCCGCAGCGGTTTCGGGGTGAGTGAACGGACCTTGCTCTGCCTGTGTACGAGGCGTTTCCTTACGGTGTACGCGGCATTCCCTAACGGTGTACGCGGCATCCCCTGCCTGTGTACGGAGGAGTTTTGACGTCACTTCAGTGGTGAAGTGACGTCAATATACCATTGAAGTGACGTCACTTCTATGGTGTAATGACGTCAAAACTCCCCCGTACACGCCTAGCAA
>JAEEGL016704893.1_pt1 | contig 21261 bp, 9 predicted proteins | sample 9134231 | NCBI WGS metagenome assembly JAEEGL01 (sample SAMN16246548, study PRJNA631951) | gut metagenome | biome: gut microbiome; feature: rumen; material: fiber-attached | host: Bos | place: Iran: Karaj | collected 2018-10
ACTCCGACACAACTCCCACATTTCCATACCACTTCCTTACCATTTCCATACTATTTCCTTACTGCTTGACTATAGAACTACTATAGAACTACTATAGAACTACTATAGAACGGCCGGAGAAATGTCGGACCTGGGCCGGACTTGGTACGGAGTCATCCCCTACCCTCGTCGGGCCTCCGGCGGGTGTGTATAGAATCCATGCGCATATTTTTATTTATTAACATTACAATAAAATATAACGGGTGGCGTTATGGTTTAATATAAATGAGGAATAAGGGCAAATATATACCAATGGCTGGCAAGATAGTGGGCAGGAGCCTGCTCGTCTTGTTGCTTATTGTATATATTGTTGTGGCTCTGGCAAGTTATTCAATAGTACAGAGTTACCTTGGAAGTGCAGTTGGAAGTTATTTCTCGAAAGAGTGGGGTGGCAAGGTAAGCATCGGCTCGTTAAGCGCATCGCCGTGGCATCATTTGGTACTGCACAATGTAAAACTCGAGGCGCCGGACGGCGACAAAATCCTGGATGTAGAGACCCTGCGGGTGACTTTTAAAAAGTTCCCGTATTCCGATATGCGGCTGGCGGTGGACCGCGTATACCTTGCCCGCGGCTATTACCACCTGGCTATTACCCAGAACGAGGATAGAGACCGTCCGCAAACCAACCTGCAATATATCATTGACCACTATTCGCACGGAGAGAGGCACAAAGCCTCGGGAGCAGTGTTTACGGTGGATGTCAACATGCTAACCCTCAATCACGTGCACTACAAGATGGATCTCATCGATCATAGGAAGGTTTTCTACGACCAGGGAGTTGAGATTCCGCACATGGAGTTTTACGACATCTGCGGCAAGATAAAGGATATACACGTTGTGAACGATGACGTCACGTGCAACTTGATAAAGCTGAGCACGGAAGAGAGAAGCGGATTCAAGGCGACAAATATTGCCGGCAATGTGCATGTGGGCCAACACGATATCACCGTGACAGAATTTGTAGCCGAGACCCCCAAGAGCCGCATAATGGCCGATGTGGAGATAACGTATGACGGCTGGGAGGGGATGATGGACTATGAGCACGACGTACAACACGACATATTGCTCAAGGATGGCACGACAGTGGCCCTGAGCGATGTAGCTTACTGGGCACCTGTGCTTTGGGGCATAGATATGCAATTCGGGGCGGAAGGTCACGCATGGGGCTGTGTAGACAGTCTTAGGACCGACGGGCTTGACATAGACATCGGTCGCGCCTCGCGCCTGCTGGTGGCCGGCAAAGTGGACGGCATCTTGGAGGAACGCGGGCTGTCCATGGACATAAACGAGTTCGACCTGCGCCTCGAGGAGTCCGACCTCCAAAATGTCAAGCGACAGATGTCGGAATATATAACCCCGACCATTGCCCACTATATTGACGTGCTACAATATGCCGACCTGCACGCCAGCGCCGCCGGTTCGCTGCAGAGTAGCAGCACTGTCGGCCTGGACTTTATCTGCGGCCTTGGCAACCTGCGCTGCGACGCCATTATCCATCCGACAGACAAAGGCGGTACCTTTGCGGTGGAGATGGGCAGCAACGGGCTGGGGCTTGACTTGCTCGAGACAGACTGGCTGACCCACAGCGGCTTCGCACTAAGCGCCACCGGCAATATCAACGACATAAAAGACCTCGGCAGTGCAAACGTAACCTTCGACGGGAGCCTGCTTGGCAGTGTGGTGAAAGGCAGACAACTGTCGCCGCTCACCTTCGAGGGGCACATGGCCAACAGGCTCGCATCGGTAGAGGCCAGATGCGCCGACACCGCGGCCAGTTTTGAGGTGACGGCCGAAGCCGATATGAAGTTGCATAAATATCATGCAGATATAGACATAGACCACTTGAACACCTATGCTTTCGGCCTTATGCCCGAAAAGTTTGGCAAAAGCCAAAGCCACATACGTCTTGATGCAACGGTGGACAGCATAGAGAGCATGGAAGGGCTGCTGAAAATGGATGGCACAAAGATAGGCGATGTGGCCGTGGAACAGCTTACCCTGACGGTACATAGCAATCGGGATGACAAAAAGATAGTCCTGAACAGCGACCCCTTGGACGCCACCGTAAGTGGAAATTTTGCCTACAGCGACCTACCCATTATGGTGTCGCACTTCTGCAAGAATGTGCTGCCCGACGGTTTTGTCAAGGAATCGGCAACCGACGCCGACAGCACACTTTCCGAAGCGACTCATGTCACGTTCCATGCCGACTGGAACGACGATGGACGGGTGATGCGTGCAATCAACGACAAGATAATGATTTCCAAGGGCACACGCATCAATGGCAGCTACAATCGCAACGACCTGCTGAAACTGGTGCTGAGGAGCGACTCAATCAGGATGGGCGGTGTAATACTCGACAATATCGGTGTGAGCGGCTACACCATAGCCAACTCCTATCGTCTGGATGCCGAGGCACAGGAGATGAATGCCGGCACAATGGAATTGCTGAAGCGGGTGCGCCTGACACTCAACAGCAACCGCGAACGCGGCCTGGCCGGTCTGACATGGGGCGAAGAGGGGCATGCCACCCGCGGCGACTTGTTGCTAAGCCTCAGAGATGGCAACATAAAAGTATTGAGGCCGACGTTTTTCATAGGTGACGACGAGTGGGCCCTCGCCGTGGACAGCTGTCATGTCAACACCCAAGACGCTTTCGGCATAACGGCCAACGGTATCAGCATAGCCAACGCAGAGCAGCGCATCGACGCAAATATCAGCCTACTTGGAGACACCAAAGACTTCCTCGAGATGAGGCTCGAGCAATTTGGACTGGGCCTGCTCAGCGATCTGCTACTTGAAGGCAGCGGCATAAGTTTGTCGGGAAGTGCCAACGGTCGATTCTCCATGTACGGACTGACAGGTACACCCTATTTCAACACAGCCTTGACGGTAGACAGCTGCCACGTGAACGGACAGTCGTTAGGCGATGTCGAGGTGCACAGCAACTGGAATGCAGAGATGAACACCCTCAATCTTGACCTGCGTAGCGAGCAAATAGCAGCGGAAGGCTGGGTCGGACTGGGCGAGAAGGACCCCGACCTGAACCTCAGTGCCACATTCGAGGGGTTCAACCTTAGTCTTGTGGCGCCGTTGCTGTCCGAATTCAGCAGCCGTTTCGAAGGGCACATCGACGGCAATCTCGACATAATGGGCACAGCATCGGCACCAATAATTATAGGCGAAGCCAATGTAACAGATGGCGCTCTGAAGGTGGACGTAACCGGAGTGACCTACTACTTCGACGACAGGATTACCTTTGGAAACAACATTATCACTCTCGACAACTTCCGCCTACGCGACCCGCTGGGCAATTTTGCCTTCGTAAACGGCGACATACACTACCGTAATCTGCAGGACGTGCGTCTGGACCTGACTGTACGTACCGACAACCTGCTGTTGCTCAACCAGCCTCGCGGAGAGCAGTTCAGCGGCACATTGCTTGCCTCGGCCAATGGAATTGTGCGCGGAAATCTGGACAAACTTAACGTAGACGTGAGTGCACGGACCAATCCCGGATGTGTACTTACGGTGCCGGTGAGCGACCAAAAGCAAGTGAAAGCCCAAAATTTCATCACCTTTGTGAGTGACGAACCCCAATACGAAGAGGTTCAGAAAAACAACAAGAGCAAAGACACCCACCTGAAACTGACGTTAGACCTGAGCATCACCCCCGACCTCCAACTCAACCTGCCTATGACCTTCTCTGAAATCGGGGTCAAAGTAGGTGCCATCGGCCAAGGAGATCTGCATCTCAACCTCGAGGGTCAGGACGAACCGCAGGTGATGGGCAACTATGAGATAACCTCCGGTTCAATGAAAGTCAGCCTCCTGTCGGTAGCCAGCAAGAACTTCACTATCGAAAGCGGCAGCAACCTCGGTTTCCAAGGGGCATTGCCCGACGCGAGGTTCGACTTACGAGCAGTATACTCACAGCGCGTGAACCTCAGCACCCTGACTGGCAGCCTTTCCTCTCTCGACAATACGCAGAAATACCTACAGGTAGAAGACATAATATCCATTGCCGGCACCCTACAGGAACCCACCATTAGTTTCGACCTGCGGCTGCCCGGTGCCGACCAAAGCGTGGAAGACGAAGTCTTTGCCTATATCGACCGCAACAGCGAGCGCGACATGATAAACCAGACCATCTCTCTGCTGCTGCTCGGACAGTTCTATAACGTCTCTGGCAACGAGACCACCACCACAGCCACATCAGCTGCCTCTGGTGGCTTGGGCACCGTGGCATCGACATTGGGCGGTTGGATGGCCGACATCGTTGACTTCGTAGACATCGACGTAGACTACAAGGCTGGCAACGACATCACAAAAGACCAACTCGACGTGAACATCAGCAAAGACTGGGGACGATGGTACATAGAAAGCACTCTCGGCTATGGCGGTGAAAGCCGCGAACTGGAAGCCGACGCTCACCAAGGCACTGCAGTAATCGACGCCTTGGTCGGCTACCGCATTAGCCCACTGGTGCACCTCTTTGCTTACAACCGCACCAATACAAACGACTACACACGCATGGACTTACCATACAAACAGGGTATCGGACTGAAGCTAACCAAAGACTTCGACCGTTGGACCGACCTTTTCTCGCACAAGAACAATAAACCAAAGAGAAAAAAAGGCAAATGAAGATACCCAAAACCATATACTCTGTCAAGAGCAATATCCTATTCATCGGCGGTCTGGTGGCGTTTGTTATTTTTTTCACCTTCGTCTATAAACCAAACTACGGGCTAAGCGAGAGCCTCATCTATGGAGACAAAGTGATAAGCCTACTGTGGTACAGCCACCAGGCCACGTGCCTGCCGATATGCGGCGCTATAATATTGATGGTTACCGCCATCTCTCGTACATTGCTGCTAATCACCACACATACCGCCCGCATCCACGAAAAAGAATACCTGGCATGGCAATTCGGTGAGGTAACAGCGACAGCCCTCTTTTGCGACCTCTTCCTCTCGCTCTATTTGCACATCAGTTACCTGAAGTACCTGCCCATAATTCTATTGATATACATCTCGGTGGCCATATTTCCCTACGCCTTCTACTGGCTGCTTGTAGAACGAATAGACCGAGACATGCGTATTGCCGAGGCACAACGCACTATATTGCGTCTGCGCCAGGCCGGAGAACGAAACGCCAATGACATCTTGCGTTTTACCGACGAGAAAGGAACCGTAAGACTTATCGTGAGCATAGATCGCGTGGTATATGTAGAAGCTGATGGCAACTACGTGAATATCCTATACGAGAACAACGGCAAATTGACACGCTACACCCTACGCAACACACTCAAAGCCATAGAAGGCCTCAACGACAACCTTGTGCGTTGCCACCGAAGCTACTACCTAAACCTAAAGAATATAAAACTCCTGCGCAAGGCACCCGACGGCATTTATGCCGAGATGAACGCTGAAGGAGTGCAAGACATACCCATTTCCAAAAGCTATGCGGCCAACGTCATTGACCGTTTCACAGAAACAATCTGAGACACCATGAGACTGAACATTATCGCTACCACACTATGTCTCTCGATGGCATTCATGGGCTGCCATGCCCAAGTAAACCACACCATCGACTCAATACGCATTGCCGATGCCGAATGGCGGACAGATACCCTCGACGGGTTCCTTCTGAAGCGCTATCACTTCGGTGAGGGAAGCCTGTTCTGTTCGGCACAATACCTATGCCTTATAGAGATACCTGCAGGGTCGCCACGCAGATTGGCATTCACCTACGACACCGTGCTTACCGAGGTGAGCACTCTGGCGGAACGCAGCGGTGCCTACGCCGCCGTCAACGGGTCTTTCTTCGACATGGACAAAGGCAATCCCATCTGCTACCTGCGCATCGGTGGCAAAGAGGTGGGAGAAAACACTCCTGCCAAAGACGATTCGCTACGCCGGAAATACTACCAATACGCCACACTGGCCCTCCGCGACGGACGTCCACAACTGCTTGTGCCAGACAGCAACCGCACTTGGGAAGAAGGTATGACCTGCGGCGACGTGATGACGGCGGGTCCTATGCTGCTACGCAAAGGCGAGACCGTACCTCAACGCGACGACCGCACTTTTGTCACACATCGTCACAACCGCACTGCACTTGGCATACGCCCCGACGGAACCACCCTGCTTCTGGTGGCCGACGGACGCTTCAAAAACAAAGCCGAGGGACTTACTCTCAACGAACTTGAAATGATATTGCGGTGGCTTGGCTGCACCGACGCCATCAACCTTGACGGCGGAGGCAGCACCACTATGTATGTAAGGGAAGAACCCCTCGCCGAGCGGCCTACACTGCACGGTGTGGTGAACTATCCATCCGACAACCGGACCTTCGATCACGAGGGTGAACGTCCGGTGTCAAACGCCATTCTGGTGCTTTGACCTCTATTTCTTGTATGCGATATCGTGCGGATTCATGCGCTCGTTGCTCTCCACACATCCACGTGCATTGGTGCTCAATGCGTTGCAGGGGGTGTCGGTGTTGGTGTACACCTCCTCCTCATACACACCGTTAGGGGAAGTCTGATAGCAATAGCACAACTTGTTGTCGCACGATACAAAACACAGAGCGGCAAACGCCGCCAGCGACAAAACAATCTTTTTTCTGTTCATATCTATAATATTACTATTTCATCTGCAAAGAGCCACGCCTGTTCACCGGCACTGAGGTGCCACTCTGGCAACTTACCGTAGTTCTCAAGCGTAATCCTGAAGTATTTGGCTCTGGCTTTTTGGATAGCCCCGAAAAGCTGGGTATGACTCTCACCCTGATGGGCCTGCGGGTCCTCTCCTATAGCGTCCTTAAGCTCAAGTTTGTCGCCAAAAGGCATCCAGTTCTCGCCATCGAGGCTGTACTCCACCTTCAGACTCTTGGGGTAGAATATCCAGGAGCGCATATTCTCGAGACAGTTCACACCCACCATTCTCACTTCTTTCTCTTTGTCGAGTTCGACCAATGCCACAAAGTCCTCCTGCCAGCCCTGCCATCCGCCTATGCGGTAGTTTATGTCGCCGTAGATATTGTCGACCATACCCTCGGGACCATTCTCGGTATACTGCGGAGCGGGTTGTGTGATGTAGGTGACATGTTTGTCGGTCTGCACCTTCACCTCCTTGTGGCTCACCTTCTGCGAAGGCAGGCGACCTTCCCAGCAGGCGCTGGTGTCGCTCACCTTGTCGCGGTCGCTCTGCATACGCCAGTCGGCAAACACCGGGCATGGGGTAATGCGGTATTCTTCAGGGCATGTCTGGTCTGTCAGTACCACAGCGAGCGGCGACCGCTTGAAGCCCTCCACAGTGAAGACAGGCTTCGTTTCGACCCATATATCGCTACCGGGACACACTTCATACATGCCGAGCGAGGCCAGCACATACCATGCGCTCATCTGGCCGCAGTCCTCGTTGCCGCAAAGGCCGTCGGGCTGGCTGGTGTATAGTTCGTCAATAATCTTGTGGACATACTTCCTTGTCTTTTCGGGCTGACCCAGCAGGCTGTAGAGCCAGGCGGCATGGTGCGACGGCTCATTGCCGTGGGCATACATGCCTATGAGGCCCGTTACGTCGGCCTGTTCGCGGCCGCTCATGCTGTTGTGACCCTCGAAGAGGCTGTCGAGGAAGGCTATGGCCTTGTCCTTGCCGCCCAGATGGGCGACCCAGGCGTCGATGTCGTGCGGCACATAGGTGCTGTATTGCCAGCTGTTGGCCTCGGTGAAGTGGTTGTTCACCTCGGTGGGTTCGAAGGGTGTCACCCATGCGCCATTGCGCTTGGGATGGGCAAAGCCGTTGCTGTCGATAATGTTCTGCCAGCTCTGGCTGCGTATCCAGTAGGTGCGGGCCGTGGCGCTGTCGCCGGCCATCTCGGCCATCTGGGCTATGCACCAGTCGTCGTAGGCATACTCGAGGGTCTTGCTGACGGTCTCGTTGTCGAGTTCGGACGAGAGGTAACCCTGTTCGCCATAGGCACGATGGGCCTTGGTACGGTTGCTGGTGGCCACCATGGCGTCGAGCATCTGCTTGGGAGTGTAGCCCGCCAAGGTGCCGTCACGCTCGGCCAAATGGATATAGGCCTCGAGCATCATGGGAATAGCGTGGTAGCCTATCATGCAGTGAGTCTCATGGCTGGCCAGCTCCCACATGGGCAGTTCGCCGCCCTGCTCGAAGTTCTTCATGGCAGTGTAGACAAAGTCGACCGTGCGCTCGGGCTCAATCTGCGTCAGCAGGGGGTGCAGGGCGCGGTAGGTGTCCCACAACGAGAACACGGTGTACACTTCCCTACCCTCGTCGGCCACGTGTATCTGGCCGTCGGTGCCGCGGTAGCGGCCGTCCTCGTCGCTCCACAGATAGGGCGATGTCATGCAGTGATAGAGAGCCGTGTAGAAGCAGCGGCGCTGTTCCTTGCTGCCACCGTCCACCTTCAGCTTTCCGAGCGCCTCTTCCCAGGTGCGGTCGGCCGAGCGGCGGGCGTTCTCAAAGTCCTTGTGGCTGGCAGTGATGAGGTTGCCGATGGCGCCGTTGATATCCACACCGCTTATAGCCACCTTCAGCTCCACCTGCTTGGCAGTGGTGAAGGTGATGCGGGCCTGTGTCGAGTCGGGGCTGATAGCCACCTCTTTGAAAGGCACATTGCTGCGTATGGCGAAGAAGAGGTGCTGGTCGGGATTCCATGCCGAGCTATGGCGGTGACCCACTATGAGGCTGTCGCCGGTGAGGCGTATGCTGCCGTCGAGCAGCACGTCGCGGTGGCGCAGGTCGATGACGAAGCCGTTGTCGATATCCTGCACATAGGTGTAGCGGTGGTAGGCCACGCGGCTGTCGGCCGACAATTCCACGAGGGTGCACGGCATACCGTTGTCGTCCATCATCACGCGGTAGTAGCCCGGGTGGGCGTCTTCGTTCTTGTGCAGGAAGTGGTGCTTGTAGCCCTCACGCATGTCGGGGCCAAACTGCACCTTGCGCATCTCGGTCTGGGCCAGGGGCATCAACAGCACGTCGCCGTAGTCCTCACAGCCGGTGCCGCTGAGGTGGGTATGGCTGAAGCCGAACACGGTGTCGTCGCTATAGTGGTAGGCGCTGCATCCGTCCCATCCGCTGAGGCGGGTATCGGGGCTGGGCTGTATCTGCCCGAAAGGCACTATGGCACCGGGAAAGGTGTGGCCGTGGCCGTCGGTACCCACAAAAGGGTTCACATACGAGGTGAGGTTCTTCTCCTTGCCACAGGAGGCAAGCGCCAGCACCATTAACGGCAGGATGAGGGCGATGGCCGTCGCCTTGCGGCTCCGCGGCCCGCTGAGATGTACGATGTTCATTTTTCTCTTTTCATTTTAAGCAATGCGGCTGCACCGAGGATAGCCACCTCGTTGGTGCGCAGCTCGCTCATGCGTATCTGACAGGAACCTGAATATATGTTGAGCAGATATTTCTCGAAGGCCACACGCAGCGGACGCAGCAGTGGTTCGCCCACCTGCACGGGGCCGCCCATGAGGAAGATGGCCTCGGGGGCCGAGAAGGTAACGCTGTTGGCCATGGCCAGGCCGAGCCAGTCGGCCACTTTCTCCCAGGTCTTCAGCGCCACGGGGTCGCCCTGGTGGGCTGCCTCGCCTATAAGCTTGCTGGTCACCTCGGCGTCGGGCACCTCCTTGAGCATACGCTCCTGGTCGGGATTTTCGCGGCGCAGTTCGAGGTATGTCTGCACAATGCCACGGGCCGAGGTATAGGTTTCGAGGCATCCTTCGCGACCGCACGAGCACTTGCGGCCGTGAGGTATGAGGATGGCGTGGCCCAGCTCGCCGGCGGCGCCGGTCGAACCGTGCACCAGCTGGCCGTCGACCACGATGCCGCTGCCCACACCGGTGCCCAGGGTGAACATGATGAAGTGCTTCATGCCCTTGGCTCCGCCGTAGATATACTCGCCGTAGGCGGCGGCGTTGGCGTCGTTGCTGAGCACCACCGGCACGTCGCGATACTTCTTTATCTCCTTGCCGAAGTCGAGGACACCCTTGATGGTGAGATTGGGGGCATTGTCGACACAACCAGTATAGAAATTGCCGTTGGGGGCGCCGATGCCGATGCCCTCGAGGCTCACAGCCTCGCCGTCGCGCATGGCCTGTTCTTTCACCATGGCCTCTATCTCGCGCATCATGTCGCGCACATAGGGTTCCAGCTCGGTGTAGGCATTGGTGGGGATGCTGCGCCGCTGTATGATATTGCCGTTCTCGGTCACCAGACCCATGTCGGTGTTGGTGCCGCCCATATCGACTCCGATAGAATATTTCATATTTTGCGTCCTTTTTATGAATAAAAGAAAATGCAAAAATACAAAAAATATTTCAATAGGTGAAAAAAAACTGCCGTCACTCCAAAAAAAACACCTCTCCGGGTCCGGGATGACTCCGTGATAAGTCCGACCCAAGTCCGACTTTTCTCCGACCGTTCTATAGTAGTTCTATAGTAGTTCTATAGTAGTTCTATAGTCAACCACTAAAGAAATACTATGGAAATAGTATAGAACTACTATAGAACGAGCGGAGTTACAGCGGATTAGACAGCAAGGCGTTGCCCATAAGGGTGGCAGGCGGGCCGAACACGAGGGCTATAGACTGGTTTCAAACCACTTTACACAGCTGCAGGGTGTCGGACACAATAATGCAGGGGGTATGCCGTTATAGAAGGCATGTTTGTAGGAGAGATGATATCTTTGGGGGTGGCGGTGTCGTGGACGGCGACCGCCCTGTTTGCCGAGGTGGCGTCGAAGCGTATGGGGTCGCTGCCGCTGAACACGGTGCGCATGACTATGTCGCTGACGCTGCTGGTGCTCACCCTCTGGCTGACGATGGGGGCACCCTACCCCCGCTATGCCGACAGCGGCACGTGGCTGTGGCTGCTGCTAAGCGGAGTGGTGGGGTATGTGATTGGCGACTACTGCCTTATGCAGGGCTACATATATATCGGATCGCGTTTCGGACAGCTTTTCATGACCCTTTCGGCACCGACGGCGGCGCTGACGGGTCGCCTGCTGCTGGGCGAGCAGATGCGTCCGCTGGCCATCATCGGCATGGTGGTGACACTGGGCGGCATAGCCATGTCGATACTTTCGAAAAAGGACAACAGCGTCAAGCTGAACCTGCCGCGCAAGGGTATCTTCTTTGCGGCGATGGCTGGTATCTGCCAAGGGTTCGGCCTGGTGCTTAGCAAGATAGGCTTGGAGCACTACGACGCGGCGATTGCCGCCGCCGGAGTGAGCCATGAGGTGGCCCCAGCCGAAGCCCTGCTGCCGCTGCCGCTCTACCTGAGCATGCCTTTTGCGGCCACGATGATACGTGCCACGATGGGGCTTGTGGGTTTCTTCGCGTTGCTGGCGCTGTTCAACAAGGACTGGAAGGAAAAGCTGAGCCACGCGGTGCACGACCGCAAGGCTATGTGGTGTGTGCTGGGGGCTACGGTTTTCGGCCCGTTCATAGGGGTGAGTGCGTCGCTGCTCGCCACCCAGTATACTTCGACGGGTATCGCCCAGACGCTGTTTGCGTTGACGCCGGTGCTGATTATAGCACCAGCGGCGCTGCTTTTCCACCAGAGGGTGACAGCCCGCGAGGTGGTGGGGGCCGTGATAAGCGTGGCGGGCGTGTGCCTGTTCTTTATCTAAGGTTACAGGTTACAGGTTTCAGGTTTCAAGTTCCAGGTTTCAGGTTTCAAGTTCCAGGTTCCAGACGTTCGAGGAGGAAGCTGACGGGGCGGAAGCCGTCGTTGCAGCTTATGAGGGCGCTGTAGGGGTTGCGCATCCAACCGTCGTAGAAGTTGCCGCGCCCGGCGGCGAGTTCGGCGACGAACCACCGCATCGACTCCCAGGCGCTGTCGCAGAAGCCGGCTGGGCGCTCCCCGGCGTGGCTCACCCACTGCTGCCCCTCGCAGACACTGCAGGTGTGCTCTATGGGGTTCTCGTAGAGCGCCTGCAGGTCGCGATAGTCGGCACAGCGTATGGCGGTAATCCTTACGTCGTACATCAGATGTTGATTTCGTGGGTCTGACCGTCGTCGACGAGTTTGAAGGAGGAGATGGCGGAGTCTTTGCCGGAGGGGCCATGGTAGGTAATGACGTAGGTGGTGGAGCGGTAGCGGTAGCGGATGGTGAAGGTCTGCCAGTCGGTGGGGACACGGGGGTCGAGGGTGACGGTGTCGCCGACCTTGCGGAAGCCGAGTATGTTCTCGATGCCGGTCTTGTAGGCCCATGAGGCCGAGCCGGTGTACCATGTCCAGCCGCCGCGGCCCGGATGCTGTGGATTGGAATAGATATCGGCAGCGATGCAATAGGGTTCCACCTTGTATTTGAGCACGTCGGCAAGGGTCTGTGTGCGATGGATGGGGTTGATGAGCGAGTAGAGGAAGTAGGCCATGTCGTAGCGGCCTTCCTTGAGCTGGGCCATGATGTACCACATGGCGCCGTGGGTGTACTGGCCACCGTTTTCGCGGACGCCGACGGGGTAGTTCATGATGTAGCCGGGCGAGGGCTGGGAGTCGCGGAAGGCGGGTGTGAGGAGCTGTATTATCTCATGTTCGCGGTTGACAAGGCGGCGGTCGGTCTCGCGCATGACGCTCTCTTTCTGCTCGGGTGTGGCGACATCGGTGAGGATGGACCAGGCCTGTGAAATAAGGTCGATCTGGCACTCAGTGTTGTTGCGCGAGCCCATGGGGTCGCCGTTGTCGTAGTAGGCACGGAGAAACCAGGCACCGTCCCATGCCGAGCGCTGGAGGTTGTCGACAAGTCGGGTGCGGAAGGAGGTGAGCTCCTCACAGTAAGAGAGGTCGGCGCCAGGCATCTGCTGGGTGAGCCATTCCATCTTGGGCAGGAGGTCGGCAAGGAAGAATGCAACCCACACACTTTCTCCACGGCCCTCGACGCCGACGGTAGACATACCGTCGTTCCAGTCGCCACAGCCCATAAGAGGCAGGCCGTGTGCGCCGATGCGTGACATGGAGCGGTTGATGGCGCGGCGAAGGTGCTCGTAGAGAGTGGCATATTCGAACCGTGAGTCGGAAGCCGTGTAACGGGAGTCGCTGTTGCGTTCGGGAAGGGTGTAGTTGACACCGCGTTCCGCTTCGCCGGGGGCGAGGCGGTCGGCCTGGCAGAAGGGGACCTGCTCGTTGAGGATGGCGGTGTCGCCAGTGACACGGACGTATTGGTGGGTTACGAATACGAGCCAGAGATAGTCGTCGGAGAAAGTGGTGCGAGCACCGAGGCGCATGCTTTCATGCCACCAGTGGAGCACGTCGCCTTCGGCGAACTGGTGGGCGGCGTGGTCGAGTATCTGACGGCGGGCGTAGTCGGGATCGCTGTAGAGGACAGACATGACGTCCTGCAGCTGGTCGCGGAAGCCAGTGGCGCCACCTACCTGGTAGAAGCCGGCACGGGCAAAGAGGCGTGAAGAGTAGACCTGATAGAGATACCAGCGGTTGAGCATGTAGTTGAACGAAAGGTCGGGGGTGTCGACCTGTATGGAGGTGAGCTTGTCGTCCCAATAGGAGACAACGCGGTCGAACTCGGCGTTGATTTCCTCCAATGAGGGATGAGGAGTGGTAAATGTTGCATGATTTGAAGCGTCAGCCAATTCATCATTCATCATTCCACTTTCAACACTAATCACAAATGCGAACTCCTTCTCGCCACCGGCCGGGAGCGGCACGTTGAGGCCAAGACGTTTGCGGTTGGGGTAGTTGAGCGAGATGTCGGTGAGCGGTTCGGTGGCGCTGAGCAGCAACACCTTGTCGTGATAGATGGGGTGATAGACGTTGCGCACACGAAGGGTATTGGCGGCCTCGTCCCACTCGGAGTAGAGGTAGCGGGCGGTTCTCTCCTCGGTGACACCCAGGACGAGCTTGTAGACCATGTCGAGCTGCACTTCCTGCGGAGTGTCGAGTTTGTTTTCGAGCCTTATCTGATAATATTTCTCCATGCGGTCGACAGAAACAAAGACACGCACATTGACCTTGAGGTCGTCGTAGTCGGCATCGAAGGCCGACCAACCCTGACTGTGACGGGCGGTGGCGGGGATGAACTGGCGCTTGTTGATGAGGAGCATCTCGCTGGCGTTGTCGCGCACTATGTCGTTGCTCCAGCCGGTGAGCTTGAATTGCTGGGCGTTGTAGGCGAAGGTGAAGCCGGCCATTGTGCTGCTTACCACACAGCCGAAGCGCTGGTTGGAGATGACGTTGACCCATGGCATGGGGGTGTTGGTATTGGTGACCACATAGTCGCGGCCATCGTTGTCGAAGCCACCATACTGGTTGTAGAACTTGAGCGAACTCCACACGCGGAAGCGTACGCTGGGTTTGAGTACCGGGTATTCAATCTTGTCCTGGTAAATCTGGTTCACCGCTTCGAGCCGCTCGAGCTGCTGCTCGATGGTGAGTCCGTCACGTGTGTTGAAGTTGAGGCGGGCCACGGTGCGCAGCAGTATGCGTTCATCGTTGCTCACGTCGGCCCCGTTGAGGACAAACACCTTGCCAACTTCCTGATGAGTCGACCAAAGATGCTCGGTGTCGGCCATATTGCGGATGAAGCGAGTCAGGCTGTCGTAGTCCTCCCCTTCTGCATCGTTGATAATCACAAGGTCGAGCACCAAGCCGTGCACTTTGTAGTATTCGAAAGCACGCAGCATCTCTTTGGCGAAGCCGCTCTTGGCCATGCTATCCACCTCCATGAGCACGATAGCATAGTCGCCACTGATGCCGAACCGCCAGAGGCCGCTTTGCGACAGCTTGTTCTGCGCCAGCAATCCTTGACGCAGGTTGCCGAGGGTAGCGGTCTGTCCAATATACTTGGATATGCTATTGTATAGGCGCATATGCACACCCTTGAGGGTGGACATGCTGGTGCGCATGTTGTTGAAGACCGATGCGGTCTCGAAAGCATAGTTCACGTCGGCAGCCGACTGGAACTGCTCGGTGAGCTGCAGCAGTTGCTCACGCGATTTGGCGAAGCCGGTAATGATATAGGCCTCCACCTGCTTGCCTGCGGCAATATGCAGGCGGCGACGCATACTCATAATGGGGTCGAGCGTAGTGCCCACGGTGCCCGTGAGGGTGCGACGGCTTTCGATGATATCGGCATGAGAGAGACTGCCACCACGGCCAAGGAACTTCAGACGCGAGGTCTCATACTCGACAAGGTTATCCACTCTGTGCTCACCGTTTTCGGTATCACACACCCACAGCCTGTGCATAGCGAAGTGGCGAACCCCGTTTTGTGCCGGCCTGCTGAAGAGCAGGGCCTCGTGCTCGGCATCGTACTCGCTTAGTATCTTCATGCTGTTGAACACACGGTGGTTCTCGTCCTCACCGCGTGGCGAAAGCACCACCTCGGAATAGGATGTCAACTCAAGGTCCACATCGTCGTTGGTACTGTTGGTAAAGGTGATGCGACGTATCTCGGCATAGTGGTCTTTCAAGACTGTGATGTCGGTGCAGGTCTCTATGCCGCTGTCGCTACGCAGGAATCGTATCTTGTCGCTTGCGAAACTCACCCTGTAACCGTCGGGCATAACGTCGAGCGGCGCATAGGTATTGCACCACAGACGGTCGGTCTTGAGGTTGCGGATGAAGAGATAGGTGCCATAGTGGTCGGCCGATATCTTGCGATAGCGGTTGATGAGGATGTTCTTATAGCGCGAGAAGCCGCTGCCGCGGTCGTTGAGCAACACCGTATACTGCCCGTTGCTTACCACCCCTATCTCCGGCACATTGGCTATGCCGTCATAGTCGCGGGCGTCGCTCTCGGTCTGCATCTTGCTGTATTGATAGCGCTTGTATTTCGTAACCTTGAGGTCGATATAGGGCTTCACCTGCGCCTTCTCCTTCAGCAAGGTCTCCATCGAGCGCATGGCGGGCTCCTGCATGAAGCATTGCTGCAGGCAGTGGTCGCACAGATAGTTGGCCAACGAGGCCAATATCATGCCCTGGTGGTGGGCATAGTGGGCTCGCACTGGCACATGGTCTTCCTCGTCGTAGCTCTCGAAAAATCCGAATGCATCATACATATTGAGCCGTTTGAAGGCCTGCATGTTGTCATACACCGCACGGTCGTCGATGCCAATGGTCAGCAGCGAGCTGTAGGGCGAGATGACGATGCGGTCGGGTGTGGTGTTCTGGAATTTGAGATAGGGCACTCCGAAGGCATGGTACTTGTAGTTCTGTGCATCGTCCAGTTCGTTGTATGCCGTCTCCGAGATACCCCACGGCATGCCCTTTGCGGCATTGTGGATGAATGCTTTCTGGGCACGTATGGCGAAACTGTAGGTCTCGTCCATCAGGGTGTGCTTGTATGTGGGCAGGAAGATGAGAGGCATGAAATACTCGAAGAGAGTGCCGTACCACGAAGCCACGCCCTTGTAGCCCTTGTACTGCACCAGCGTCTTATCCAGGCAGAACCAGTGCTTATACGGCGCGTCGCCCTGCGCAATGGTGAGGAACGAGGTGAGACGGGCCTCCGAGGCAAAGTTGTTGTAGTGATATGGCAACAGGCAATGCGAGCCGCTGTCATATCCGATGCTGAAGACATCCAGCTCGGGGTTGTAGAGCTTCGTGAAGTCGGTCTGGTCTATCAGGCGCTGCACCTTGGTGGAGAGGCTTCCGGCGGTGCCAGACAATCCGCTGTTTTTCTCAAGCCACCCCCTGACCACATAGAGGCAGGCCACGAAGTTGCCGGAGTCGCAGGTACTTATGAAGAAGTTGGGCAACGCTTTCAGGGTCTTCACATGATACCAGTTGAAGAGGTGACCGTTCCACTTCTCGAGCTGCCCCACGGTGTCCACTATATGCTCCAAGCGGCGCACCGCCTCGTCGCGCGTGATAAAGCCCAGCTCGGCGGCACTCACCACCGCCGTCAGCGAGTAGCCGATGTTGGTCGGCGAGGTCTTGTAGTCGGCCAGGGGCTCACGGTCAAGCTGGTAGTTGTCGGGGATGAGCCAGTTGGTCTCCTCTGTGATGAGGCTGTCGAAGAAATGCCACGTATCCTTGGCCAGGGTGCGCACCTCCTCGGTCTCTTTGGCCGAGAGCGACTTGCGGTCCTGTGGGAATTTCTTGCCGAGCCAATACATCAGGAACGGAGCTCCGCACCAGGTTATCACACAAAATGCAATACAGGCCATGCTTACAGGGCCCAGCGGGCTTATAATGCCCAGGCACACTATGGCCGCCGAGGCCACATAGTTGAACCAGAACTTGCCGATATAGTCGCCCAGGGTGCCTTTGGTGCTCTTGGCCGCCTCGTCGCTGGTGATCCAGGCCAGCAGGTCGTGGTGGCTCACCCACATGCGCCAGCAGGCCCTCACGGCTGCGTCGGTATACATCCATGCCTCCTTGGGCAACAGGGCGAACTGCACAATCGAGCGGTACACGATGACGCGGAAGCCGCGCATCAGCGTCATATAGTAGCGGTAGCGCTTGCCGAAACGCGGCAGCTTGGTTATCTGTCCTACGATGAAGAACACTATGGGACTGGCCACAGCCAGCAGGGCCACCACGAGGAACCACACCGAAGGAATTCCAGTGGTGCCGCTGAAGCCGACAAGGAGTATCAGCATAAGGGCCAGGCTGAGCATCGAGCGGCGCAGGTTGTCGAATATCTTCCAACGTCCAATGGTGTTCACCTGGTTCTTCACCCACTCGCCCTTCTCGTTGCGGACGGTGTTTTTCAGCCATCCTATTATCTGCCAGTCGCCGCGGGTCCAGCGGTGGTGACGTTTGGCATCGTCGATATAGTTGCTGGGGTTGTCGTCGAAAAGCTCCAGGTCGTTGATAAGGCCGCAGCGTATGTGGCAACCCTCTATCAGGTCGTGGCTGAGGATAAGGTTCTCGGGGAAGGTGCCCTTCAGCACCTGCTGGAACACCCTCAGGTCGTATATGCCCTTGCCACAGAACGAGCCCTCGTTGAAGATATCCTGATACAGTTCGAACGAGGCGGTGGTGTATACATCCAGGCCTCCCAGACCAGCGAAGAGCTGTGCATAGCGGCTCTTGTTGGTCACCTCAACGTCCACATTGACACGCGGCTGCATGATGCCGTAGCCGCTGTCCACTCGGCGGCCGTCCTCGCTCAGCTTGGCGCGGTTCAACGGGTGGGCCATTGCTCCGATGAGTTTTTGGGCCGAGTAGAGCACCAGCTCGGTATCGGTGTCGAGGGTGATGATGAACTGTATCGGCGAGTCGCCCTGCTTCGAGAAATTGGAGAGCCATCCTGAAACAGTCTCGGCACGGAAGCGCTTGGCCTTCTCCTCTTCGGTGGTGCGACCCAGCACAAGGTCGTTGAAGTGCAGTATGGCGCCGCGCTTGCGCTCGTGGCCCAGCCACGTCTGCTCGCCCTCGCTCCAGGCGCGGCGGCGGTACACGAAGTTGAATATCGGGGCACCGTATTTCTCGTTCAGCTCCTTCACCTTGGCAAAGCCGGCTTCGGCCACCTCCTCGTCCCAGGGCGCCACCTCTTCCTTATAGGCCGCTGCGTCGCCCACCAGCGTGTAGTAGAGGTTCTGTTTGTTGCCACCGCTGAAGCTGTCCTTCCCTTCGCCGCGGTTTATATTGCTCAGGTAGTAGACCTCGAGCACACCCATCAGCTCGTCCACCTTGGCTTTGTTCTTCAGTATGGTGGGCATGATGACCATGGTGGTGTACTCCTGCGGTATGATACCGTCCTTGAACTTCATCTTGAAGGTGCCCGTGGGCTTGTGGAGACGGTAGAGCAGCTGGTTGAAGAGGTCTATCACAATCTGGCTCATCGGCACCCACATTATCACCGTCAGCACCGCGGTGAGCCAGCTGAAGCCGCTGCCCCATGTAGCTCCCGTGGCAAAGACCAGCGACAGCACCAGCGCAGCCAGCACCACAATCCACACATACCAGTGTGCACGTGCGTTCCACCGCTTGGGTGGAAACAGCTGCCAGCCCACATGCTCGCCGGCTGCATCGGCCTTGGCCACCATCTCCTTCACCAAGTCGTGCTCCTTCACCTTCCGTTTGTGGCACAGCCTCACCACCTTGGCGCGATAGTCTTCCTTGGTCTTGTCCTGCATCTGGTCATACATGCCGGCCTTCTCGCCTTTCAGCATACGCTCCGAGAAGCTCACCGCGTCGATCAACTCGGCCATAGGCAGCTTGGTCATCTTCTTCAGCGAGTTGAAGATATTCATCATCTTCAGGTTCTGCTGCGCCGCAGCGTTCAGGTGCTCTGCGTCAACCTGGCCTGCGTCGGTCGGCGAATAATGGTACGAACGCTGCTCCTCGAGCTGGGCGCACAGCGTTGCCAACTCGCTGATGAGCACGGTCTTCATCAGCGGCAGGAGCGACGTCACCTCGGGATAGTCCAGATAGTCCTTCTGACGCTGCTGCACCTGCGTCATATAGCGGAACAGGACGGTCTTGTCCACCAGGTAGTGGCTCTTGCGCAGAAAGCCTTCCAACAGACGCCACAGCACCTCCACACGCCCCTTGTCGAGTTTCCACTCGCCATGCCGCAGGCCGCGCAACTCCTCTTTCAGCACCTTCTCCTGCTCACTTATCATATAGTAGTTGTCCAGCACCCACTCGTTGGTACTGCCCACCAGGCGCTGGCTCTTGGTCTCGCCGACCAGCAACATATAGTAGCGCGTAATCTCTTTCACGCTCGTCCTGAATACCTTGTAGACGTTCATCATAGTTCGCGATAATTTTAAAGTGCAAAATTACTAATTATTCGCGACATGACAAAATATTTTTCCCAAACGCCACACAACATCTTATAACACAGCACCATATACCGTACAAAGCCCATAACACACTGTAAATCAACACCTGGTCCGACCTGACTCCGCCCCAAGTCCGACCCTGCTCCGACAGTTCTATAGTAGTTCTATAGTAGTTCTATAGTCAACCACTAAAGAAATACTATAGAACGACTATGGATGTACTATAGAACGGCCGGCGTTGGTACCGGCCTGGGGTGGCGGGAGACGAAAGTCGGCAGGGTGGATTTTTTTGCTTGCAGTTCAGGATTTATTCGTAAATTTGCAGTCGTTTAGCGGTGGCAAACCACCGCAGCCACACAGAACAACAACACCATACAATATGAACACACACAGCAATTTACACACATCGCAAACCCACCATGTCGGGTTGCGGGCCTGGTTTGGCACACTGCTGCTTGCCGCCGTTATGGCCGTGGCCTCTGGCTCAGCCGTGGCCGCACCTGCCCCCCAGCACATCAAGAGCCCCGACGGGCGCACGGAGGTAAAGTTTGAACTGAAGGACGGCGTGCCCTACTACAGCCTCGACCGCGACGGGAAGGCCGTGGTGCTGCCGTCGCGAATGGGCTTCACGCTGGAATGGCGCAAGAGCGACCTCGCTTCGGGGTTCAAAATCAGCGATGTGCAGCGCAACACCTTCGATGAAGTCTGGCAGCCCGTGTGGGGCGAGGAGAAGAACATCCGAAACCACTACAACGAGCTGGCGGTGACGCTGGTGCAGGACTTCTACCTCGACCACGAAGGCAAGCGAGTCGACAAACCCACGGTGATGATTATCCGTTTCCGCCTCTACGACGACGGTCTCGGGTTCCGCTACGAGTTCCCTTCCGAAATCAATGCACTCACGCATTCAAACAATCACACATTCAACTCCCTCGTCACCTTCTGGCTCACCGACGAGCTGACGGAGTTCCGCCTGCCGGGCGACCCCATGGCATGGTGGATACCGGGCGACTACGACACACAGGAGTTCAACTATACCCAGAGCCGCCTCAGCCAGGTGCGCGAGCTGCACGACAGCCCCCACATCAGCGGCGGCTGGCCGTGGAAGAGCTTCTCCGACACCGGGTTGCAGACCGCCCTGCAGATGAAGACCGACGACGGCCTCTACATCAACATTCACGAGGCAGCTGTGCTGGATTTCCCGACCATGAACCTCGACCTGACATATAACGAGGAGGTGTATAACCTGAAGGTACACCTCACGCCCGATGCCACCGGATATGTCGGCCGCCTCACCTCGCCCTGCTACTCCCCTTGGCGTACCGTGCAGGTCTGCGACAAGGCCACCGATGTGCTGCGCTCGCGCCTCATCCTCAACCTCAACGAACCCTGCGCCCTGGAGGATGTCAGCTGGATACACCCTGTGAAGTACATGGGCGTGTGGTGGGAGATGATCAGCGACCACAGCACCTGGGGCTACACCAACGACTTCCC
>JAEEGL016756699.1_pt1 | contig 21261 bp, 22 predicted proteins | sample 9134231 | NCBI WGS metagenome assembly JAEEGL01 (sample SAMN16246548, study PRJNA631951) | gut metagenome | biome: gut microbiome; feature: rumen; material: fiber-attached | host: Bos | place: Iran: Karaj | collected 2018-10
AATTTTCAATTTTCAACTTTCAATTTTCAATTTGAAAAATGATTAGACCAGAATATTTCATCGAGAAACTGAGAGAAAATGGCATAGACTGTTTCGCAGGTGTTCCCGACAGTTTGCTGAAGAACATGTGTGCTTACATCACCGACCATTTCGATGCGGCACACAACATCATTGCCGCCAACGAGGGTGCAGCCGTGGGATTGGCAGCCGGTCACTATCTGGCCACAGGTCAGCCTGCCTGCGTGTATATGCAAAACAGTGGTGAAGGCAACATCATCAACCCGCTGGCTTCGTTAACCGACCAGGAGGTTTATAACATTCCTGTCCTGTTGTTGATTGGCTGGCGTGGTCGTCCTGGTGTTCATGACGAACCTCAACACGTCAAGCAAGGCAAGGTTACAACCGGCTTGCTGAACGTAATGGGCATCAACTACGAAGTGTTAGCCAAGGAAGAAGACAAGGCTGAGAAGCAGATTGCCAAAGCCATAAAGGCTCTTCAAAACAAGGATGCCTTTGCTCTCGTGATAGAGAAAGACACCTTTGACGAGTACAAACTCCAGAACATAGAGGTAAACGACCTCACCATGAGCCGAGAGGAAGCCATCCAGACGGTGGCTGCCGCTCTAGGTGAAAAGGATTGCATTGTCAGTACCACCGGCATGATCAGCCGTGAGCTGTTTGAATACCGTGCAGCCATGAACCAAGGTCATGAGCGCGACTTCCTCACCGTGGGCAGTATGGGTCATGCTTCGCAGATAGCCCTCGGCATTGCCTTGGCGCAGCCTGAACGCCGTGTGTGGTGCTTCGATGGAGATGGTGCCACTATCATGCACATGGGCAGCATGGCCATTGTGGGCAACAAGACTCCGAAGCACTACGTCCACGTGGTGTTCAACAACGGAGCACACGACAGCGTGGGAGGCCAGCCTACGGTGGGCTTGAAGATTGACCTTCCTGCCATTGCCAAGGCTGTTCATTATGCCAATGCTTTCAGTGTTGATAATAAGGCTGACCTTATGGAGGCTTTGAAGGCAGTCAATTTGGTTGAAGGACCCATTCTCCTTGAAGTGAAAGTGAAGAAAGGCAACCGTAAAGATCTCGGTCGCCCAACTACCACCCCTATTCAGAATAAGGAAGCCTTGATGAACTTCTTGTCAAAGTAAACCGTCATGCAAAAAATCTTAAAGGGAATAAATAACCTTGGTGAAGCCCTCAAAGACTCCACCAAGGTTCTCCTTGTGTGCGACAGCAGCTTTCCGTTCCTCAGTATCAAAGGTGATATTGAGCGGATGGAAGTGCCATACGTCACCTTCGACCAGTTTACCCCCAATCCACTTTATGAAGATGTTTGCAAGGGCGTGGACTTGTTCCAAAGTGCCAAGTGTGATACCATCCTTGCCGTGGGTGGTGGCAGCAGTTTGGACGTGGCCAAATGCATCAAACTCTATTGCCAGATGGACAACGACAAACTCTATTTGGAACAGGAGTATAAGGACACGGGTGTGAAACTCATTGCCATCCCTACAACAGCTGGTACGGGTTCGGAGTCCACTCGCTATGCCGTTATCTATTACGATGGCAAAAAGCAGAGTGTGACGCACGACAGCATCATCCCTGATGTGGCTATATTGGAACCCAGAGTGTTGAAAACTCTGCCGGTGTATCAGAAGAAATGCACCATGTTGGATGCTTTGTGTCAAGGCATTGAGTCGTGGTGGAGTGTGAACAGCACCGATGAGAGCAAAAAGCTTTCTAAAGAGGCTGTTGAAACAATCATGCGCTGGTGGCACGAGTATATTTTCGATAATACCGATGCCTCTGCTGAAGCCATTATGCACGCTGCCAACCTTGCTGGCCAAGCCATCTGCATTACCCAAACCACAGCACCACATGCTTTCAGCTACAAAATCACTTCGCTCTATAAACTGCCTCACGGTCATGCCGTAGCGGTTGGTCTGCCGGTGATTTGGGAGTATATGTTGGGTAATATTGATAGGTATATTGACAGCCGTGGTCAAGAGTATTTGGCCGACATCTTCGAACAGATTGCTAAGGCTATGGGATGCAGAACGCCTGCTGAAGCCATCGCTCTGTTCCGACAAATGATGGGGGAAATGAAATTGAATAACCCTGTGGCAGTGAATAGGGAAGAGGAGTTGGAGGTGCTTTCTATTTCAGTGAATCCAGTGAGGTTGAAGAATAATCCGATAGAATTAAGCGAACAAGCTATTTATAGCGTTTACAAATTAATAGTGCAGTAAGCAAGATAACTATGATAAGTTTTCGTGATATATATCACAAACTATTACTTCGGATAAAGATTTTCAAATATAATTTAAGAAAATCTCAAATACAAGCCAAAATAGCGCATAAGCCTCAAATTAAGGTTGTCTTTTTTGTGTTGTACGATAATATGTGGAAGAGTGATGGTCTCTTTCAATTATTAATGGATGATGAAAAATTTAATCCATATATAATTTCATCGCCATACCCGCATCATCCAAGAGACTTTAGTCAAGCAAATCAGTCAAGGCTGGAGATGTGTTTTAAGAAAAAGGGATTCCCTTATTATAATGGGTATAATTTTGATACGAATGAGTGGTTTGATATAAAGGCGTTCAAACCAGATATTGTTTTCTATCAACAGCCGTATAATACTGGCTATGATGGTTTTAAAATAGAAAGTTTATGGAAAGATTGCCTTTTCGGATATGTGCCATATACCTATGAATTAGAAGATTCTTCCTCGATGGTGAATGGGCTATTAATGAATATTGCGTGGAGAGTGTTCTTGCCATCAGATTTCGAGGTAAAGAAACAAGGCAGTTTTTTGTATAATAAAGGAAAAAACCTTGTTGCGACAGGTTCTCCATTAGCAGATTATATATGTTCACCAATAAATGGTTCAGAAAAGGATTTTTGGAAACAAAAGGATATTTCTATAAAAAAAGTTATTTGGGCGCCACATCACTCGATTTTAGATGCTGACTTTTTACACTATTCTAATTTTTTGGAGATTGCCGAAGGAATGTTGTCCTTGGCTGAATCATATAGGGGAAAAGTACAGTTTGCTTTTAAACCACATCCTGTTTTAAAACGAAAATTATATAAACTTGATAGTTGGGGGAAAGAGAGAACGGATAACTATTATAACGAGTGGGCTAATAATCCGAATACTTCATTGGTAGAAGGAGAATATGTGGATTTGTTTAAAACATCAGATGCAATGATTCACGATTGTTCAACTTTTACAGCGGAGTATCTGTTTACCAAAAAACCTGTATTGTTCTTGATAAAGGAAGGTCAAGAACCAAATTTCAATGCTTTTGGAATACAATGCCTTGAAAAGCATTATTTAGGTAATAACATAGAAGATGTCAAGTCTTTTATCAATACCATTGTTATTGAGGGGTTTGACTCTAAACAGAAAGAACGTATAGACTTTTTTGATAAAGTATTGGTCCCTAATAAAGATAAAAATACTGCTCAAACAATGTATGAGTCTTTTTGTAGAAGCTTTAAATGAGATCGATAACTATTAATTATGTTTAAATGTCTGATATTAGCGCTAATAATAAAAAGATTGTAAGGAACACGGTTTTTATGTATCTGCGTATGTTCTTGATAATGTGCGTGGGTCTATATACTGTACGTGTTGTTTTCGCGTCTTTAGGGGAAGTTGATTATGGAATTAACAACGTCGTCGGTGGTGTAGTGACGATGTTTAGTTTTGTCACTGCAACTATGTCGGCGGCATCCCTGCGATTTTTCGCTTACGACATCGGTAGGAATGATCAAGAAAGTCTAACACGCTATTTTTCTGTTTCGTTCTGGTGTTATTTGTTTCTTGCGATAGGATTTTTATTATTAGCGGAGACGGTTGGACTGTGGTTTGTAAAGAGTAAATTAGTAATCCCAGAGGAGAGAATGGCTGCTGCTCTATGGGTATATCAATGTGCGGTTTTTTCATGTATAGTTGGAATGTTGGTTATTCCTTTCAATTCGCTGATATTGGCTCACGAAAGGATGGATTTATATGCGTATGTCGGAATTGTTGAGACAGTTCTTAAATTGCTTATTGCGATAGCAATTAAATATGATAATGGCGATAAATTGATATTATATGCTGTATTATTAGCAATATCCTCAACGCTAATTGCACTATTCTATGTGTTTTATGATTGGCGTCACTTTAAAGAGAGCCGTGTTAAAAGGATTTGGGATAAAATGGTTTTTCGGTCTGTTCTCGGTTTTTCTTCATGGAGTCTTTACGGTTCTGTGTCTCTTGTAATGAGAAATCAAGGCATTAATATATTATTGAACATTTTCTTTGGTCCAGCAGTTAATGCGGCACGAGCGATTGCGTATCAAGTTGATGCGGCAATATTGAATTTCGTAAATGGCTTTAGTCAAGCCATTCGACCTCAGATTACAAAGTACTATTCTTCTGGTGAACAGAACAAAATGCTACTTCTTGCATATCGTTCATCCCGGTTGTGCTTCTATTTGTATTATGCATTGGCGATACCTCTTTTGATAGAAACAGAGACTATTCTAAAGTTATGGCTGGGCGAAGTCCCGACAATAACGATTGTTTTCACACGGTTGATTTTGATCAATTCAATAATAGAATCTTTGGCTATGCCATTTAAGAGTGTCATATCGGCAACTGGAATAATCAAATGGAATCAATTAATCAATGGAACGATACGATTGTTAAATTTCCCACTGGCATGGATATTTCTTAAAATTGGATATCCGCCCGAAATAACGCTCTACATTGCGATTGTTTCGGGCTTGGTTTGCCACATCGTACGTTTGATAATTTCCAAAAGATTGACTATCTTTAATTTTAAAGATTATTATAGATTTGCATTAAACTCAATAATTAAGGTTGCAGTTATTATCCCGATAATTCCAATTGTCCTTTATTATTGTTTAAATGAATCGATAATAAATATGCTATTAATTGTTTTTGTGTCACTTGTTATTTCACTCATTTCAATTTGGTTCTTGGGTATTACTGTTGACGAAAGAGAAAAGATTCGTTTATGGATTAAAGAAAAAGTGTTTACAAGGGCTAAGTAATATTTGGAAATATGAATATAATACAGACCATAAAGCGTCCCTTAACTAAGTTTTATTCTTTTTTGATACGTCGAAGAAAATTTTTTTGGATGGCCTATCAGAAGAATTGGTTGCTTGATCCGGCTACCGATAAGCGTGCTAAATATTGGAAAAAGTGTGGCGCACACATCAATGGCAAAGTGAACATAGGATATGACGTTTATTTTGACGCCAACAATGCCGAGTTGATAACCATAGATGATGGGGTGTGGATTACGTCGCGGTGTCTCATTCTTTGCCACAAGCGTGATATGAGAAAATACTGTGTTGGTGACGACATTAACCAAATGCCGTATGTTCATGCACCTGTCCATATCTGTCAGGGGGTTCATATTGGTATGGGTACAATAGTTATGCCGGGTGTCACCATTGGAGAAGGTGCTATTATTGGTGCCGGTTCGGTTGTAACTAAAGATATCCCCTCATGGAGCGTGGCTGTGGGATGTCCAGCTAAAGTTATTAAAGCAATTGAGGAGAAATAATGAAAACTATATCATTAAATAAATTCTGGCAGCTTTTAATGCTGGTTTTGCTTTCTGCGTTGTCGTTCAAATTTTTACCAGCGTGGATACCGGCTCTTAGAAAAGAATGGGTGCTATTGGTAATTGCATTTATGGCTATAACTGTTTATCGGCCGAAGATCCTTCTTCAAGGGAAATTTCTTGCTGTTTGGGTGGTGTACTCTTTAGTCGTGTTCCTAAGAGTGTCTTTTGGTTCTCCTATGTATTCTAACTATTCAATTGCAATATATGAATTATTGATGTTATTTGTGGTGGTGTTCTTGCCCCAAATTATTATTTCCAGTAATGAGCAAAAGTTTATCAAGAACCTCTTGCTCTTTTGTTTTATTTCTTTGATATTCTACGCTGTCGGTTCCTACTTTGTATTGCAACAATTTCCTACAAATGCAATTAGAGGTATGCATGTGCTTATTCAAGACGAAGGTGCTTCAGCTGGTTTCGATTTGTATAAGATGGGTTTGGTGGATTATGCTCTATGTCATGGCCTTCCTGTATTAATACCGCCTTTGATTTACGTAATAAAAAACAATAAGGTGGCAAAAGCCAAATGGCTGAGTATTGTTGCACTTATACTAATTGTTCTATTAGTATGGATGTCTGAATCCACGACCGCACAATTGCTATCAGCCTTGATGATTTTTTTGGGTATTATTACGAAAGAAGGAAAGAAAAGTTCAGTAATAGTTGTTATCGTTTTAGTTTTGCCGTTTATTCTTGTTGAATCTCTTCAACTTTTTGTATTGGATACTTTGGGAACTATTTTTGGCGATGAGTCTTCATCTGCAGCTAAGATTCAAGAATTACAACATTCAATTACACAAGGGGAACAAACCGGAGATTTACAAAGTAGGTATGAGCATTATACTCAATCAATTGAATTGTTTTTGTCTAGTCCTATATGGGGGTCAAGTGGAGTACAGGGTAGACATTCAGCCCTATTGGATAGGTTGGCCGTTTTAGGATTACTCGGATTCATACCACTAATTCTATTATTTATAGAATTCTTTAAAAAGGTTTTCAGTTTTATCCCGAATAATGCACGATTGTTTTACATCGAAGCTCTAATTGCTGGAATGTCAATGCTTATAGCAAAAAATATGTGGTTTTGGTCTGTGTTTTTTTGCTTGTTCATCATTATGCCGTTTCTGTTTCTATATGATTTTGATAAATCAGCGAAAAAATGATATTCCCAGTTTTTACTAAGAAAGATTTTAGTTTATGTGATGTCAAAGTACCTAATGATTATCCGCAGTCCCAAACCCATGCGGGAATCGCGTATTTTCAAGGTTGTTACTATTTGACATGTTCGCCATACCCAGCAAAAAAATATACGCGATTAGAGTCCTATTGGCGCGTTTTTCTCCAAAAAATTTCTAATGGTAAATGGGGGCGAATTATTGATGCGGAAAAGTATGAAAACCCCATGCTTTATGTCGGTTTAGGGAATAAGGATGCTCCTCCTACTAGATTTGAACCTGTTTGTCCTTTCCCATTGATGGAAACCCCTGCTTCTGTCTATGGGATGCCAGCATATAATTCTGATCCGGATTTATTCATTGAAGATGACAAGGTTTATATCCTCAATAGGTCATATTACCGTCGTCCTTCTGAAAACGGAGCTGATGAGAAGGAGGTTCTTATTTCATTGGTGCGTGGGCATATTAGTGATAATGGCTATCAAATGAGTGATATTATTGAGTTTAAGAAATCCAGAGCTTCGCTCATTTCGCCATGTCTGATAAAGTACAAAGGAAAGTACCTGTTTACGTCTCTTGAAACAAATAGTGCCATAGATGGCCACACCTTTGACGGCCTTTATATGCAACAGTCAGACACCATATTAGGGTTGAAGGACGGAAATTGCAAGGAGATAGTAATTGAAGGAGATAATATGATACCATGGCACATGTCTTTGTTTACATATAAAGAGCGTCTGTTTTCAATTGTTACGTGTGTTGAAAGAGGTAACACCAGACACTTGTGGCAAATGCTAGGAGAATTTAATGAAGATATTTCAGTACTAACCATTTTCCCCAAACCGTTAACCGATTACAACTCATATCGCGGTTCAGCAATTGTTTTGGATGGAGAGTTCATTCTTTATACGACAACATTGAATGATAAAATACGAGGTAGTAAGTCGGTTGATGGTAGAGATATAGTGATGGCTAAAACACCCTTTGGTGAATTGTTGAAAGAAATAACAAAATTGTAATAATAATAGTATCTCATGAAAGTTTCCGTAAAGACTGCAATGTGCTATATTATATATAGTTATTTTGCAAAATATCTTCCTGGTTCAGAACAGGGGAGAATAGGTCGCGTGTGCTGTAAGTTCCGTTATTCGTTATGTAAGCATATTTTTGAATATTGTGGGCAAAATGTAACTATTGAAAGAAAAGTGAGTTTTGGTTATGGTTATCGCATTCGGATAGGAGACAATTCTGGCATGGGTGCTAATGCGGTAATACCCGACGGAACTCATATTGGAGACAATGTTATGATGGGGCCTAACTGCTATATTCATGTTAGGAACCATGCTTTTTCAAAAACAGACATTCCTATTATAAAACAAGGGTATCAAGAGTATAAGTATACAAAGATAGGTAATGATGTGTGGATTGGCCGAGATGTTTCGATTATGGCAGGGAGGACTATTGCTGATGGTTGTGTTGTCGCAGCAAACTGCGTTCTTACCAAGGATTTTCCGCCTTATTCAATCATTGGAGGGAATCCATCTGTCTTAATAAAGTCTAGACTTCAGTAGAGAATGAGCTACCGAATTGCAGTAATATTTAATGGGGACTTGTCCATAAATCGACAAGGTCAATTGAACTCGGCTATAAACAGGATAAAGCATCTGATGCAATTGAATGTTTTTGATATAGATGTGAACTGTGTTCAAGAGTATGATTATGGTTTTCTTCGGTTGCTCCGGCATCAAAAAAAAGTAGCTATCAAAAGTGTACAAGAAGTCGAGGGTATCAAAGTGAATGTTATTTATAAGAAATGCATCTTTTTGGACATGGTGCTTGAAACTGTTCTGAAAATACCTTCTGTTTATTCTCCATGCTGTTTTCGCAGAATAGCAAGACGGTTAAAAGGATATGATCTGGTAATAGGCCATTCTACGATTGGTGGTGTTGTTGCCAAAATGATAAAAGACCGCTATGATACTCCTTACTGTGTTGTATGGCATGGCTCAGATATTCACACAAATCCGGTGAATAATAAAAGAACTAAGTCAGTCACACAACAAATTCTTAAGAACTCATCAGGAAATTTCTTTGTTAGTTTATCCCTGCTTAATAGCGCAAAGGAGTTGTTTAAGGAAGTGCCATCCCCTCATATTACCTATAATGCACCGGGGGAAAAGTTTGTGAGATTTTCTCAGGAGAAACGTAATGCTATAAGGTTGGAGAAAGGAGCATCAGGCAAAAAGGTTGTTGCTTTTGTCGGGAACCTTGTGCAGGTGAAAAACGTATTTGTCCTACCTGGCTTGTTTAAACGAGTTCAAGAAAGATGCGAAGATGTTGTTTTTTGGGTCATAGGTGACGGAATGCATAGACAGGCTCTGATAAACAAAATGAAAGAAGCAGGCGTTGAATGCAAGTTCTGGGGCAACCAACAACCCGAATCCATGCCAGATTATATGAACTGTATAGATGTATTGGTGCTACCCAGTATAAACGAATCCTTCGGGATGGTGCTTGCTGAGGCCATTTCTTGTGGTGCTAATGCCGTCGGATCAAATCGAGGTGGTATCCCTGAAGTGATTGGAAGAGAAAACTGTTTTGATTTGGATGATTCATTTGAAGAAAAGACAGCTGATAGAATAGTATATATGTTAAATAATACTGTCTATCAGCATGTTGATTCCGTATATAACTGGGATGCAACCGCAAAAATTGAGAGCGAAATTTTTTTAAGCATATTAAGCCACAAGAAACAAGTATGAAAAAATTGCTTTATATTTCTCCTACTGCCATTAACTTCGCACAATTGGATGGAGTGCAGAAAAAGATACTGAACCAATCAAAGGCATTCCAAGGCTTTGGATATGATGTCAAAATCCTGACCTATTATGACGGTAAGGTATTACTGTATGATGTGAGACAGGAGAGAAGTACAGAAATTAATAAAGGAAAGTCGAAGATTGATGTTCTTCGCGCTGTTCCTGGAATTATAAGGGATTATGATTGTGTTTATATCAGATATCCTAAGTCGGATTTCTTTTTCACTCATACATTGAAGAGTATTCACAAGAAAGGTGCCCCGGTAGTAGTGGAAATTCCTACTTATCCATACGACACCGAGCACGGGAATTCATTGAAAGGGCGTATCATAGATGTTTTAGATAAGCACTACAGAAAGAAACTGTATAAATATGTACAACGAATTTGTACGTTTTCTGATGATAAGGAAATATTTGGCATCCCAACCATAAACACAATCAATGGTATAGACTTCGCCCAATATCAACCAGATTACACTCCAATGAATCTGGAACAAAGTATTAATCTTATTGCCGTGTCGGGTATGTTCGTTATTCATGGTTACGACAGGTTGATAAAGGGATTAGGCAAGTATTATTCTTCGGGAGGTAAAAGGAACATAATATTAAATATTGTGGGTTCTGGTAATGTTGAGAACCAATATAAGGAATTGACGGAAAAGTGTAAACTACAAGAGCACGTAATATTTCATGGGAGGAAGTTTGGACAGGAATTGCTTGATTTGTATAAGGGGCAAGCATTAGGAATAAACTCATTGGCCATCCATAGAGCAAACCTTGTCAATGAGAGTACTTTGAAGACAAAAGAATATGCTGCTCTTGGGCTTCCTGTGATTTCATCGTCATACGTTGATGCTTTCTCAAAAGACGGAAATGAAAAATATACTCTAATGGTTGCTCCCGACGAGTCTGATATTGACATAGATGCTATCATAAGTTTTGTATATTCGGTTTATTCGCGTCCATTAAAAGAAGTCCGTGACAATATAAGAAGCGATGCAAAGGCTGTTTGTGATATGCCTATTACATTAAGACCAGTGTGCGATTTTTATGAACAAACAAAATAAACAAGATGAATTTACACGGTTTAAAAATCAAAGCTTATAAGTTTGTGGCCAAGTATTTTGGCCGGTTTACTTCGCCCTATTTTTATAATAAGATTCTTGCTATGGAGGGTTTTGACATCGGGGAAGGAACAATTTTTTACGATATACCAAGTATGACCTTTGACAGGGAGAGGCCTTGGATGCTGAAGATAGGGAGATACTGTAAAATTACACGGGGTGTAACGATTCTCACTCATGATTATAGTCGTTCTGTTTTACGACGGGTTTATGGCGATATTTTGGGAGAAGCAAAGAGGACAATAATCGGAGATAATGTATTTATCGGTGTTCATTCTGTTATTCTAATGGGCTCAGAGATTGGCAATAATGTAATAATTGGAGCAGGTAGCGTTGTGAGTGGAAAAATACCTGACAATGTTGTCGTTGCCGGCAATCCTGCGAAAATAGTTCGGACATTGGAAGAGCACTATGAAGTAAGAAAGAGAAGGACTCTTAGCGAAGCTGTTATATATTTTAAATCCTATAAGGAAAGATATGGCGTTTGGCCGCCTGAGAATAATTGCGGGCCGTTTTATCCATTATTTGCAAATAGGGAGACATTCGATTATAACGACAGGCGGTTAAGGTGTAATGGTGACAATATAGATGACATCATACGTGATTTCCGCAATTCAAAGCCGATGTTTTCTTCGTACAATGAATTCATAGATTATGTATCAAAACAATAAGTATGACAGTAGATGATGTAAGAATAGTTGAACTGCCGAAGATCTCAGACCCGCGCGGAAATCTTTCTTTTGTGGAGCAACTGAATCATATTCCGTTTGAAATCAAACGGACGTATTGGATATTTGATGTTCCTGGAGGAGAGAGCCGAGGCGGTCATGCATTTAGGCGGAATGAAGAGTTTATTGTGGCGCTTTCTGGAGCGTTTGATGTAATCGTTGATGACGGTGCTGAAAGGAAAAAAATTACATTAAGCCGCTCATATTACGGACTCTATGTGCCTGCTGGTCTTTGGAGAGAAATTGAAAATTTCTCCACCAATTCATTGGCATTAGAGTTTGGCTCAATCCACTACGGTGAGCAAGATTATGTCCGGACTTATGATGAATTCTTAAAACTGAAACTCAATGGCGAAATATAATGTATTTGACTGCTCTATGGTGGAACTTGATAAGCACCATAGCGACCGCAAGGGCAACCTGGCCATTGTAGAGAATGGCAGCACGCTCCCTTTTGATGTAAAGAGAGTTTACTACCTTTATGATATCCCAGGAGGAGAAGGCCGTGGCGCACATGCTCATAGAGAATTAGAACAACTGATAGTAGCAGCATCGGGCTCTTTTACTGTTACGTTAGATGATGGTAATTGCAAGCGCAGTTTCTTTCTTAACAGACCCTATCAAGGCTTGTACGTTAAACCAGGGATGTGGCGTGATTTAGTAGACTTTTCATCGGGTGCTGTAGCAATGGTATTGGCTAGTGAAGTGTACCGGAGGGAAGATTATATTCGTGATTATCAAGAATTTATTAATTTCAGAAAAGAAGAATGAAAGAAAGAGACTTTCGTATAGATAACATTAAGGGACTCCTGATATTCTTTGTTATTCTTGGTCATATTGTTTTGAAAATCAGAAGTGTACCTTTATGGGGGGGGGTAATTAACGTTATCTATTCCTTTCACATGCCAGCATTTATTCTTATTTCTGGTTATCTTTCTAAACATATAGATACGTATAGAAAGAAGGAATTAGATACGTTACTCTGGCCGTTTGCGGTTTTCCAAGTATTGTATATGCTGTTTGCTTTCTTCACGCCGTACTATTCTTTTAGTCCGAATTTTTTTTCACCAATCTATCTTACATGGTATATACTTGCACTTTTTTTATGGAGGTTGGTTCTACCGTATTTTAGATTTATGAATAAGTACATTGTTATTCTCATATTATTAACTCTGTCTGCATATAGCGGAGCTGTTCTGACCAATTCTGTGTTCTCACTATATCGGGTATTTTATTATTTCCCAATTTTTGCCTTAGGATATTATATTAAGGATCTTGATAGCTTTTACCTCAAAGTGCGTCCATGGCGCTATGTCTTCATATGCACTTTTATCGTAGGTGTTGTTTCTATTTTGGGATTATCTTATTTCGGTCCTCAATATAATAATTGGCTCAATTATGCTTTAACGCCGGATTCGGGTTATAATAGAGATTTGCATAATATCCCGATAAGAATGATAGGATTCGTTATAACAACAATCATGACAATCTGTTTTATTGTTGTTTGTTATTCATTAAAGATTCTGAACAAGCCCATTCCTTTGTTAAGTAAATCGGGAAAAAACTCAGTATCTGTCTATTTCTTGCATGGCTTTATTGCATTGATAGCTTCATATTATATTATAAGATTCGATAATATTGTAATCACGATCATTTCATTATTATTGACTATTTTAATGATGTGGCTTTTTTCGAGAGACTCAGTTGTTAAATTATTAGGTCCTTTTTTCAATCTTGGGAAACTGTCAAAAAAATAATAAAATGATGGAACTTTCAGCTCTCTCCAAAGTCATTTCGCCTACGTTGTCCCGTCAACTCTTTATGATGGCGAAGCAGTATGATGATGTGATTGACTTTACCCTTGGAGATCCCGATATACCCACACCCAAGGCTATTTGTGAAGCGGCCTATAGTGCAGCTATCAATGGCCATACACGTTACGCACCCAACGCTGGATTACCTGCTCTACGTGATGATATTGCGAAACAGGTATCAAAGGAAAGTGGAATTGAATATACGGCCAAAAATGTAGCAGTCACAATAGGTGCTACCGAGGCTGTCTATATGTCCTTTATGGCTTGCATCAATCCTGGGGATGAGGTGATTATCCTTGCACCATATTGGGTGCAGTACGAGAATATTGTAAAACTTCTTGGCGGTAAACCAGTAATCATAGATACCTTCAAAGATGGTTTTGAACCTGACTTGAATGTTATCTGGAAGGCTATTAACGAAAAGACAAAGGCAATTATAGTCAATTCTCCGAACAACCCTTCAGGGTATGTCTACAAAGCATCCTTCTTGAAGGAGCTAGCTGAAATGGCGAGTGCCAATCATATTCTGGTTTTTGATGATGAGGCTTACCGTTCATTGGTATACGACCATGAATTCACTTCTATTGCAGAGTACTGCCATAAAGAAGATGTAGTTATCATCAACAGCTTCTCTAAGGAGTTCGCTATGACCGGTTGGCGTGTGGGGTATGTGGTGGCTGATGAGCAATTTATCAATGCAGTGGTAAAGTTTCAACAGAATATTGCCGTTTGCGTATCTACGCCTAACCAGTATGCAGCCATTGAAGCTATTACAAATACGGACAAGTATGCTGGTGGAATCAAAGATGTTTTTACAAAAAGACGCGAAGTCTTGATTAGAGAGTTAAATAAGATAGAAAAGATTAGTTTTCAAGAACCACAGGGTACCTTCTATGCATTCATAGATATTTCTAAAACAGGATTGGATTCAAAGACATTCTGCTTCGACTTGTTAGAGAAACGGCACGTTGCCGTAATCCCTGGAGTAGCTTTTGGAGAAGCGTTTGACAACTACATACGATTGGCATTCACTCTCAATGAGGACAAGATTATAGAGGGTGTAAGTAGAATAGATGAATACATAAAATATATATAAAATGGCTATAACAGACAAAAGAATCATTGTTATACTGGGTGGTAACATCCTTAACAGTGGTATTGTGGATTATTGCAAACAACACGACTTTAATGTTGTTGTGGTTGATTGGTCGCCTAATGCTCACTTAAAAGGGGAATTGTTCCTCTGCATCGATGTGAAAGATACCGATGCGATAATAAAGGCTCTTGAAGAGAATGGTATCCATTCTATTTATGGAGCATATTCATCCATTGATTTGGCAGTTCCTTCAGTGAATGCGATTAACCGCCACTATGGACTTGCTTCAATGGACGAACAGGCCTTGGCTAATGCCTTACCCAAAGCCACTATGACCAGAATATGGAATGAGGCCGGGATTCTTAACCGCTACTCCCATATATTTGAGGAAGAAGAGGATGAAATCTATGAGAAGGTTCAGGCTATGAAGATGATCTTCAAACCAAACATTTCGTCCAGTTCTCGTGGAATTACCATTATTGAGAAAGGTTCTGATAAGGATGTTGTGGATGCAGCCTTTGACAAAGCTAAGACGGAATCTTTTGATAAGAAAGTGATTGTAGAAGAATTTGTGGAAGGTCGTGAGTTTACTTGTGATATGCTTGGCGATGCTGATGGTAATGTGTCAGTTTATGCCATTTCTGTGAAGTATCATACGGTAAATACCTGCAATAATAAAATCGCAATCAAACTTCATTACAACAGTGATTTTTATCCTGATGAGGTATATCGTAAGATTGCAGAGACGGGGAAGAAATGCTACAAGACTTTAGGGTTCAAATCTTCTTTAGGTCATCTTGAAATCTTGATGAAGGCAGATGGAACACTGTCGCCAGTAGAGATTGGTGCCCGCTCCAGTGGCTACATCACCAACCCTTTGGTTTCTCTTGCCAGTGGACATGATTATTTCGGGGACTATCTTAATGTCATCAATGGCGGTAAAGTGAGCGGTAAGGATTATATCAATGGTACTGAATCATCAATGTATTTCTTCTATGATATGCCACATGGCACTACTGTACATCATCCATGTTCTCTGATGGACTTCTTGCCTGAAGGCATCAAGTCAGAGTATAACAACCGTTCAAAGGTGACAGAACAAGGTCACCAGTTTGATGACATTACAAACGACAATGAGCGTGTGGGTTATGAGATAATTCATGGTGAGAGGTCCTTGATGTCTATAGACACCATTGAGGCGGCAGAAAAAGAATTCATTAAACACTGTACTGAGGAATGATATTCTATGACGATCATGCTCATTGCATCAAAGAGCAGATGGGCGGTATTCTTATTGGGTTGGAAGGGAGTCCGAAGTTTGAAGGTTTTTTCGACAACTTAGGCGTGGAAGTGGCCGTGAAAGCCAACCCCAACTTCAAGGCTTGCTATTATATAACCAAAGAACGCAATGAGGTTCCTGATGAAACCATGCTTAAATACCATCCTCGCAGGGAAAAGTACACAGCAGAAGAAGTAATAGCAGACCTAAAAACGCGCAACTGCAAGCTTTGTATCATTGATACGTTGAACCAGCCTCAGTGGGGATATATGGATTATTGGAAAGTTGTTGTCGCTTTCCCCAATATTAAGTTTATCCTGCCTCACATGGGCGGCTATGATATAATCGATTTTGTGAAGATTCTTGACTTTAACAAGAATGTGTACTGCGATTTCGCTATGACGCAGGAATACTTTGGATGGTGTGGCCCGCGTGCAAGATATTCGGTGGTGGCTGATTCTATAGATTATTGTTTAAGTCATCATAAATTGAGCAAGAAGGTGATGTTTGGTTCCGATGAACCTGACTTTAACCAGAGACTCGCGTTGGAAAAGTATATGACCTTGCCAAATGCCAAAGATTTGTTGGAAAATAATTATTTAACTCTTATAAATTCTCTATAATAATGAGCATTAAGGAACAAGCCATCGAGATGATCGAGGCCAATAAAATTTCTACTACTGAAATCGGAGATGTCCTTGGTAAAACAGGGCAGATAGAAGGTGTACATGCTTTGAATGCTCAGATGTTCAAAGTTGGTGAAGTGAAGGTGATCTATGCTATCAACAATAGCAACTATGAAGTGCATAAGCAGCTTGCGGAGAGCGATGACATCAAAGACAAGATACTCTTCGTTTACAATGTGAACTGCGACCGTGCTGTGTTTGGTGATTTGGTTTCAAAATACATTATGCTTTACAAGAGAGCAAAAGCCATAGTTATTAACGGCAAACTACGTGACGCTCATACTTTAATCAAAGAGAAGTATCCTATCTGGCTTCAGGATGTCAGCCCTATTGGTTGCGTCAATAAACAGAACGGTCCCGATATAGATCCTGCTTTCCTTAGGGAGATTAAGGACAAATATGATGGTAGTATCATGGTTTGTGACGATTCAGGCGTTGTGATGATTCCTAAAGATAAGATTGATGAAAAGTTGCTGACCAAATTAGAGTTTATTGAATATCAGGAGGACATTTGGTTCTACTGTGTTGATACGCTGAAGATGAGCACATACGATACAGTATGCCTGAAGAAGTATTTGGATGGTGGCCTTATTGATGACAAGAGACTTGCGACATTGAATGAGTTTCAAAAAGCAATAAATAAATAAGTAAGACTATGAATATACCTTTTTTATCACTTAAAGATGTTACGGCACTGCATGGTGCAGAAATAAATGAAGCCGTTACTCGTGTTGTAAACAACGGTTGGTATCTCCAAGGCGAAGAGAACAAACGCTTTGAGGAGAACTATGCTAAGTTTATAGGAACCAAGTATTGCATTGGCTGTGCAAACGGCTTGGATGCCCTCATTTGGATTTTCCGAGCCTATATTGAGATGGGTGTAATGCATCCAGGTGATGAGGTGATTGTTCCTGCTAATACCTATATTGCTACCATCCTTGCTATTACTGAGAACGGCTTGAAGCCTGTTCTGGTGGAGCCAAAACTCAATACTTTGGAGATTGATGACGACCTCATTGAAGCTGCCATTACTCCGAGAACGAAGTCTATCGCCATAGTACACCTCTATGGCCGTAATGCATATACGGATAAGATTGGTGCTCTGTGCAGGAAGTACAAACTGAAGCTCGTTGAAGATAATGCTCAGGCTCACGGATGCAAGCATACAGATGGGCGCCTTACAGGCTCCATCGGTGATGCTGCTGGCCATAGCTTCTATCCTGGAAAGAACCTTGGCGCATTGGGTGATGGTGGTGCTGTTACTACTAATGACCCTGAGTTGGCTGCCGCTATTCGTGCTTTGGCCAACTATGGTAGCCAGAAGAAGTATGTGTTTAAATACACAGGCCGCAATAGCCGCTTGGATGAGATTCAGGCCGCTTTGCTGGTTGTCAAGTTGAAATATTTGGTTGAGGACAATGCCCATCGCAAGTTAGTGGCTGGCTATTATTATGACCATATCAGCAATCCGCTCGTCACCTTGCCTGACCGTCTGCCTGACGAGCAGAACGCATACCACTTGTTCCCGATTTTAGTAGCTAATGGCAAACGCAATGCATTGCATGACTATCTAGAACAGAATGGTGTGGGAACTGTTATACATTATCCTATTGCGCCACATAAGCAGGAGTGCTATGCAAAGGAAGCGTGGAATATACCACAACACACTTTACCAATTACCGAGAAGATTGCAGATGAGGAGTTGAGCTTGCCTATAGGTCCTTCAATTACCTTATGGGAAGTTAAAGTAGTTACAGATCTTATTAACCAGTTTAATCAATGATAGAAGGAATACCTAAAATATCAATTACAATCATTTGCTATAAACAAGAAAAATTAATAAAAAGAGCTATAGATTCATTGTTGGTTCAGAAGGACTATATATATGAAATCTGTGTAAGTGATGATTGTTCTCCCGATGGCACGTGGGAGATTTTAAATCAATATTCAAAAGAAAACCCCGGCCTTTTTAAGCTTCACAGTAGTGATTCCAATGTGGGAATATTTGAAAATGTAGAGTATACATGGCAAATGCCGACTGGAGATATTGTTTATTCAATGGCGGGTGATGATGAGGCTGGGGCAGGTTGGTTCAAAAAAGTCGTAGATTTTATTTCTGATAATAGTATTGACTACAAAAATAATTTTATTTGTATTTATGGTGATTATAAAAACATATATCCCAGTGGCGATTCCATTGTGTTTCATAACAATCTGGTAACCAAATCAAACAATTTGCTTAAATTATCACTAAGAAGAAAAATAGGCAATAGAGGATGTTGTTTTAGTCGAAATGTTCTTGAAAGATTTAGAAAGGTAAGTCAGGGACGGTCTCATATAGCAGAAGACGCTCAAGACAGGCAGTTGCAAATTTTCAGTGAGAAAAACTATTACATACCGTCGGTAGGTAATATTTATTACTCTCATATCGGGGTGTCCTCAAAAGTTGACGAAGAGACATTATTAGAAAGAGCAAAAATCCGTCCTTATGCATTTTCACTCTTTGAATCATGGGGCGTAAAACTTGATGAAAAAGATCGTATGTATTCATTAGAGTGTTTCCCTGCATACGAGAGAGTGCTTTACAGACCTTCTATAAAGAATGTTTTTCGTTGGCTGCTCCTTTTGGTAAAGAGTCATGATTCATCCATGCCGTATTCGTGGAATAGTATCAGAAGTATTGTGTTTGGTGTTAGGAGGCGGTTACCACACAGAAAGCCTATTGAATCTAAATAAACACCCTAGATTATGATATTCCTTATCAATGCTTCAAATCTAAAGGCAGGAGGTGGCTTGCAAGTGGCAGACTCCGTTTGTGGGCAACTTAATAAATATATTGAACATAGGTTCGTTGTTGTATTATCGCAAAAACTTGATACAACAGCAGATCGGATAAAAGACTATGTGAACGTTGAAGTGCTTCGTTATGACTTCCCCAAAAACTTTTGGGCTGTAGTATTCGGTCGTGACAGATTTCTTGACAGTGTGGTTAAGGAGAGGAACGTTCAGGCTGCTTTGACGGTGTTTGGGCCATCTATCTGGAGGCCGAAAGTACCTCACCTATGTGGGTTTGCAAGAGCGCAGTTGCTTCTAAAGGTCAAAGGTTATAGCTTGTCGTTAAAAGAAAAAATTGTATACCAGGCATGGAAATGGGGATTCAAGAAAAGCTCAAAAGTGTTCTATACCGAAAATGTTTATATCTCACGATTGCTCGAAAAAAAACTTAAAGACGTTAAAGTATATACGGTATCGAATTATTATAATCAGGTATTCGACCAACCTGAAAACTGGACACGTAAGATAAAACTGCCAGAGTTTGATGGAGTGACATGCCTGTCTATCTCATCGAATTATCTTCATAAGAACTTTGGTATCATACCTGATGTAATCAGGGCCATGAGAAGGTTGTTTCCTGAACACAATGTACGCTTTATTCTTACTTTTGATGAAAAGGAGATGCCAGTTGACGATGATGTGAAGGCCAATATCCTTTTTATTGGGAAAGTTGATGTGGCAGAGTGTCCTAACCTCTATGAACAGACAGACATCATGTTTATGCCGACGCTGTTGGAATGTTTTACTGCTACTTATCCTGAGGCTATGCGAATGGGGGTGCCAATTGTGACCACAGATTTGGAATTTGCACGAGGATTGTGTGGAACGTCTGCATGCTATTATAGCGCCTTGGATGCTAAAGCAGCAGCAGAGGCAATATATAAGGTGGCGACAGATGGGCCCTTTAGGAAACAGCTTGTAGAGAATGGAAAGAAGCAGCTACTTGCTTTTGATAACTATAAGCAGCGAGCTAATAAATTAATAAAAATATTGGAATCTATCGTTGGTGATTGATTTTGAGAAAAGCGAAATATGTTTAGTGGTTTTTGGAGCTTTTTTACTACAGGGGTATCATCTTTAATTTTATATCCATCCTTTATTATATCAATCGTTTTGATAATTGTATGTATTTTGTGGCGAAAAATAGTACATAAACTGAAATGCGTATTATGGATTCTCCTGTTAGAGTATTTATTTGTAGTCGTTTGCTCGACCATCATTTGCAGAGGTGCGATGTCTTTTGAGTTTGATAGGTTGGAACTTACCCCTTTTTGGACTTATAAAGCGGTTATTTCACACACGCCCGGTGTGAGAGTGTGGGACATCGTGTTAAATGTGGTTCTTTTCGTGCCTTTGGGTTTCCTTGTTGAGTTGCTGTATCCTTCTATTAGTGTTTTGAAAATGCTTGGGATAGCTTTGCTCTGCTCGCTGTTTATTGAAACCAGCCAGTTTGTGTTTGAAAAAGGAATTGCTCAAACGGATGATATGATGCATAATGTCATTGGAGCTGCTTTAGGATGGTTATTAGCGAAAATCACTTTAAAAGTAATCAGCAAACAGAAGCATAATACTTAGAGTATATACAACCAATTACTAAGATTATATGTTGTTATTATGGCGTCAACAACAATATTCCCAATTCATCGCTTAAACCAGCGCGTGACAGAAAAGTTGTCAAAGATTTTGACAGCAGACATTCCCGGTAATATCAATAAAGGGCTTCGAAATGAATTGAACCTTATTGATGACGGTGTGAGTATGACGGATAAGGCAAGAGTTGATAAAATAGAGCTTTCAGGTGAAACATACGTTACCATATCCGCTGCATTCATGCAATACGTGTGGTTGCTGACAGACATCGCTCTGAGGAACATTGATTTGGGAATCATACAAAGAGAGTTTACAAGGCGTGGGGTGGACTATCGATTATATCCATTGATCGTTGACGCTATTCTTTCCATGCCTAAAGAGGATATTATAAAAATTAGCAACCCTCCAGTTGGTTTTGATATTGACCAGTATCTTGATTATCTCAA
>JAEEGL012203812.1_pt1 | contig 21259 bp, 22 predicted proteins | sample 9134231 | NCBI WGS metagenome assembly JAEEGL01 (sample SAMN16246548, study PRJNA631951) | gut metagenome | biome: gut microbiome; feature: rumen; material: fiber-attached | host: Bos | place: Iran: Karaj | collected 2018-10
CTCGTCACCACGGCGCGGCTTTCCAGAAATCCCACCGTCAAGGCGGAGATCCAGATGCGCGGCTTTGCCGACGAGGGGCTTCCCGCGGGTTTTTTCAGCTATCCGGTGTCGCAGGCGGCGGATATCACGGCGTTTGACGCAACCGTCGTTCCGGTCGGAGAGGATCAGCTTCCGATGATCGAGCAGACGCGCGAGATCGTCGAAAAGTTCAACCGCATCTACGGCGAAACGCTCGTTTACCCGAAGGCGATGATCCCCGAAAACGAGACGCAGCGGCGTCTGCCCGGCGTCGACGGGAAGGCGAAGATGTCGAAATCCCTCGGCAACTGCATCTATCTGTCCGACGACGCGAAGACCGTCAAAAAGCAGATCAACGGCAAGATGTTCACCGATCCGATGCATCTTCGCATCGAGGATCCCGGTCACATCGAGGGCAACGTTGTGTTCACCTATCTCGACGCGTTCTCTACCGACGCGCACTTCGCGGAGTTTCTGCCGGAGTACGCGAACCTCGACGAGATGAAGGCGCACTATATGCGCGGCGGCCTCGGCGACGGAACGTGCAAGAAGTTTTTGATCAACGTGCTCGAAGAGGAGCTTGCGCCGATCCGTGCGGAGCGCGCAAAGTGGGAAGCGGACATCGGAGCCGTCTATGACGTTCTTAATGAGGGCACGAAGAGGGCGGTGGAGATCACCAACGAAACGCTCGCCCGCGTCCGCGCGGCGATGCGGATCAATTACTTCGACGATCGTGCGATCGTGAAGGAATGGGAAGCGCTTTTAAGAGCTGCAAAACAATAATGAGGACGATTCTTCTGATCGGCGCGGGCGGCGGCATGGGACGCGCCTGCGCCGCGCTTTTTCGGCAAAACGGCGATGCGGTGATCGGGCTCGACCGTCCCTGCGCACAGATGCCGGAGGGCGTCATCCCGCTTTTCGCGGACGTGACCGATCCGGACGCGGTGAGCGCGGCGTCTGCCTCCGTGAAGGAGCAGATCCGCTCGATCGACGCGATCGTTTATGCCGCAGGGATCTACGACGCCGATTCGCTTGTCGAGATCGACGAGGAGCGGATGCGCCGCATCTTCGCGGTCAACGTGTTCGGCGCATACCGCACGGTCAAAGCGTTCCTGCCGCTGATGCAGCAGGGCGCCCGCGTCGTGCTCGTTACAAGCGAGCTCGCGGATCTCGATCCGCTGCCGTTTACGGGGCTGTACGGGATCACAAAGGGCACGCTCGACCGGTACGCCTTCTCGCTTGCAATGGAGCTGCAGCTTCTCGGGATCCGCGTGTCCGTGCTTCGCCCAGGCGCGGTAGAGACGCCGCTTCTTTACGGCTCGGTTCAAAGCATCGGGTCGTTTACGGCGCGCACGGCGCATTATCCGGACGTCGCTGGGGCGTTTTTGCGCGTCACGAACGCGGTGGAGGCAAAGGCGGTCCCGCCGGAGCGCGTTGCGCAGAAGATTCAAAGGATCCTTTCTGCGCGCAATCCGCGGTTTGCGTATTCGCTGAACCGCAATCCGCTTTTGCGGCTCTACGGCGTCCTCCCGAAGCGCCTGAAGCTCTTTGCGATCCGTATGATTCTCAATCGCCGTTCGCAGAAAAGTGTTTAATTTATGAATTTTTACCGTGTTTCTTGACAACATACCGCAGGTATGATATATGTAATATATAATAATACAGAGGAGATTATTAACATGGAGAAGAAGAATTTCAAGGGCTTTGAGTTGGAAGTGATCGAGCTCGAGACGAAGGATGTTCTTGTGACGTCCGGCTGTCCTGATGATTGTCTGTTTCCTTGCAAATAATTGATAGCGGTTTTAGAGATATTCATTTCTGAAAGAAGAGAATCATAAACAATGGAAAAGAAGAAGTTTAACGGCATTGAGCTGGAAGTGATCGAACTCGAGACGAAGGATGTTCTTGTGACGTCCGGCTGTGGCGAAGATGAAGTTTTCTCGTGTGACAAAGATTGTATAGATGGAGTCCCGTGTGTTTATATAAAGTAAGAAGGTTAATGCATGCCGGATTTTTGGATTGTGAAAAAGAAGAGGCATCATTTCACAAACAATCCATGATATTATTTAGTTTTTTATGAAAGAGCTCTCATCCGGCGACAGCCGTGTGGTACATATCGTACAAAAGAATAATCTTAATCCGGAGACGCAGTACAGGCGCTCCGGCTTTCTTGTTGACTGCAAGGCGGGGGACGGTATTCTTCTGAAGAATACGCTGACGAATCAGGTCTTTGCCCTTTCCGAAAGGGAATGGGATTCATTTTGCAAAGCGGATCTAACATGGCCGCATGTAAGGAAGCTTGTGCAGTATCGGTTTTTGGTGGAGTCGGATTACGATGAGCTTGCGCAGTATGCTTTGGTCCGCAGCACGCTTCGCACCATCGAGAAAAAAGAACCGCGCATCAGGCATTATACCATTCTTCCGACAACCGCGTGCAATGCGCGCTGCGTCTATTGCTATGAGGAAGGCGTGCGCGCCGTCGGCATGACGGCGGAGACAGCCGACGCAGTGGTCGATTTTATCTGCCGCACAAAGCGGGACGGCAGGATTTGGTTGGCATGGTTCGGCGGCGAGCCGCTTCTTGCGCCGAAAACAATCTCTTATATTTCAAGCAAATTGCAAAGCAGGGGCGTGGAATACGACAGTTCTGTCGTTACAAACAGTACGCTGCTGACGCCTGAAATGGCAAAGGAAGCCGTGGAACTGTGGCATTTGAAGAACGCCCAGGTATCGATGGACGGCGCAAGGGAAGATTATGAAGCGCGCAAGCAGTATGTACATCCGGAACGGGACAATTATGAAAAGGCGATGGAATCGGTTGCCATATTTTTGGACGCAGGTGTAAAAACTACCATTCGTTGCAATTATGATGCGGAGAATATTTCGAGGGTGCGGGAATTTCTTGATGACTGCAAAGCGCGTTTCGGCAAGCGAAAGAATGTATCCCTGTATTTGGCGCAACTGTATGCATTCGACGGAAAAGACAATATGGCGGGCGCACAAAATGAGCTGGCTGAGGCGATGGAGCATCTCGATGCGCTCGGCATTGCGCAAAAGGTGGAGGATACAAAACAGTTCAGAGTGCATTACTGCATGGCGGACTCGAATGGGACGAGCGTTGTGATCGATCCGAACGGTGATTTGTATTTCTGTGAGCATATAACGGAACGAACGGCGTTCGGGACTGTTTTCGACCAGAATCCGCCGCGTTTTCCGGCGATTTCCGATGAAATCGCAGAGGAATGCAGAAGCTGTCCGTATCTTCCGCAATGTACGCCGTTTCGGAAAAGCAACTGTACTGTGAAGAATGCATTCTGCCGGAGAGAAATGAACTTGAGCACCGTTCGCGAAATGCTTGCGCTGTACCGCAAACAAACATGGACGGAAGAAGCGGAAGAAAACGAACCGATCAATTGCTAAAAACGGAAAGGAACTGGAAAAATGAAACTCAGCAATCAGTTTATCGCCTATCAGGCGCAGGATCAGACCGTTCTGGTCGCGGTAGGCGGCGCGGCGTTTTCGGGGCTGATCCGCGGAAACGAAGCGCTCGGGGAACTGCTTTCCCTGCTCAAAGAGGAAACTGCGGAGGCGGATCTGATCGCCGCCATGCGCGAGCGGTACGATGCGCCGGATGGCGCGATCGAAAAAGCCGTGCGCGACGCGCTGGAACAGCTTCGCGCGGTCGGTGCTTTGGAGGAATAAAAGAAAAGCGCGGGTGAAGCCACCCGCACAATATATTTGCGGGATGCCGGTTTCGGCATCCCGCTTTGTCGTTATTCCAGCACGATCGCGCCGTCGTCCGTGATCTTCAGCGCGCTTCGGTATAACGCTTTGCAAGCGCGGATCATATATCCGTATTTCTTGACAATAAAACGCGGATGTGATATAAATATACAGTAGAAATATTGAAAGAGAAAGGGGCGGATTATCTGTGGAAAAGAAGAAATTTGAGGACATGGAGATAGAAGTGGTTTGTTTTGAGTCAAATGATATCATTGTGGTATCTGGGGAATTGTGTGAAGATTGCCCTCAATGGTGCTATAATAAATAGGAATCTGCTAAGCAGAAAACAACACATCCAAATGACTTATATAGAGGGATACAGAGTAAAAACCTGCTTCTCTTTTTTGGGATAACTAAAACGTATGAAACAGCTGTTCTCTGGAGATGATCGTGTCGTGCGGATCATTCAAAAGAAAAAGATTCACGCAAACAGAAATTATCGTCTGTCCGCTTTTGTCTTTATTCATGAGGTCGAAGGACAGGTTTTGTTGAAAAATACCTTAACACGCCAAGTCTATTCCCTCTCCCAAGAAGAATGGGAATCGGTTCAAAATGTCGAGTTAACGCGTTCACATGTTGAGGAACTGGCAAAACTGCGGTTCTTAGTTGAGGAGAGCGGCAATGAAACAAATCAGTATTTAACAATCGTTGACGTTCTCCGCACCATAAAGAAAGAAAAAGCTGGCATTCGCTCCTATACAATTCTGCCTACCACGGCTTGCAATGCGCGCTGTTTCTACTGTTATGAAGAAAAGTGGAAGTCTTTCACCATGGAATCGGATACGGTTGATACCCTCGTGGACTTTATCTGCCGCACAAAACAGGAAGGAAGTATTGTCCTAGATTGGTTTGGCGGGGAGCCGCTATGTGAGGCAAAAACGATTTCACGAATTTGCCGTGCGTTACAGAAAAGAGGAGTGGACTACATCAGCACCATCATTACCAATGGTACGTTGCTCACACCCGAATTGGTCAAGGAAGCGGTGAATCTTTGGAATATTAAAAAAGCGCAGATATCTATGGACGGGGCACGGGAGGATTATGAGAAGCGAAAGAGTTATCTTCGTCCTGATCTTCACAACTATGATAAAGCAATGGATGGTGTAATACTCCTTGCAAATGCCGGAGTAAAGGTTAATATCCGTTGCAATTACGATGAGGAGAATCTACCGAGGATAAAAGCTTTTCTTGCGGATTGCAAAGAGCGTTTTGGAGAGCGAAAGAGTATCAGCATATATTTGGAGAAACTGTATCAAATCGCAGGCGAAAAAGATGAAACGGATATCTACATTGCGGCGGGAGAGACTGTTAGACAAATAAGAGAATTAGGTTTGACATACACCAAACGCATTCCTACTCTTCTTAGCACCCACTATTGTATGGCGGACGGCCGCGCGAGCGTGGTTATAGATCCGAAAGGCAAGATTCACTTTTGTGAGCATCTTTCTCCTGGTGATAACTTTGGATCGATCTTTGATAATGGTCCTTTTCTATTTCCTACTATTAGTTCATCTGTGGCTGAAGAATGCAAAGGCTGCACTTTTTTGCCAGAATGTACTCCTTTTCGCAAAAAAGGCTGTCGCATTATGAATACAGGTTGCCGCATTCAAAAGGAGATGGAGACCGCTTATGAGATGGAAGCACTTCTTCATGACACGCACATTGAGGATGAAGCTGCAGATCAAGCATGTTAAGGAGAGAAATATGAAGCTAAGCAAGGATTTCATACTGTATAAAACCGATGAGGAGGTCATTTTGGTGGCCATTGATGGAACGAAGTTTTCAGGTTTGATTAAGGGAAACAACATCTTTGGCGATTTGCTAGACTTGCTGCGTGAGAAAACATCGGAGGCGGATCTGATCGCCGCCATGCGCGAGCGGTACGATGCGCCGGAGGGCGCGATCGAAAAAGCCGTGCGCGACGCGCTGGAACAGCTTCGCGCGGTCGGTGCATTGGAGGAATAAAAGAAAAGCGCGGGTGAAGCCACCCGCACAATATATTTGCGGGATGCCGGTTTCGGCATCCCGCTTTGACGTTATTCCAGCACGATCGCGCCGTCGTCCGTGATCTTCAGCGCGCTCTCGTAGAATGCCTTGCAGGCGCGGACCATATAGTCCGTGTCCTTGACACCGCCGGTTTCGACCGCGGAGTGCATGGCGAGCTGCGCAAGCCCGATATCGACGGTCTTCATCGAAACGCGCGTGTTGCTGATGCTGCCGAGCGTGCCGCCGCCCGCAATGTCGCTGCGGTTTGCAAAGTGCTGCACCGGCACGTCCGCGCGCGCGCAGATCTCGGCAAAAAGCGCTTCGGAAAGCGCGTCGGTCGCGTAGCGCTGGTTTGCGTTGTGCTTGATGACCACGCCGCCGTTCAGATGCGGCGCATTTTTGGCGTCGGAAAGCTCCGGATGATTCGGATGCAGGGCGTGTCCGTTGTCGCACGAAAGCATCAGCGAGGCGGGGAGCATCTCGGACAGCGTGCGCCCGTAATGCGCCGCAATGTGCGTCACAACGTCAAAGAGGAACGTGCTTGCCGCGCCCTGCTTCGTTTCGCTGCCGACCTCTTCGTTGTCGAACAGCGCGTAGACGGGGATCGCCTTCGGAGCGTTCATCTCCAGAAGGGCCGCAAGCGTCGTATAGGCGCATTGCAGATCGTCGATGCGCGGCGCACAGAAGAATGCGTCGTCCGCGCCGAAAACCGAGCCGCGTGTGCGGTTGATCACAAAGAGATCGAGCGAAACGATCGCGTCCGGATCCGTGCCGAGCCGTTCCGCGACCAGCTTTTTTACCGCGCCCTTTTCGGGAGAATTGCACAAAAGCGGCAGCGTATCGACCGCTTTGTTGTATTTGTAACCGTTGTTGACCTCGCGGTTGAAGTGGATGCAGACGTTCGGGATCAGGCAGAGATCGCGGTCGAACGTCACCACGCGCGTTTCAAACGCCGCGCCGTTCTTGACAATCGCGCGTCCGGCAAGGGACAGAGGACGGTCGAACCAGCTCGAGATGATCATGCCGCCATAGCCCTCGGTGTTCAGCTTCAGATAGCGGTCGAACATCGCGACCTCGCTGTCCGTTTTGAGCTTCCAGCACGGCGAATCGCTGTGGCTCGCGGCGATCATAAAGCCCATAACGGGGCTTTCGGGAACGGTGAACGCAATGAGCGACGAGCCGTTGCGCGTCACATAGTAGCGTCCGCCGGGCGTCAGAGCCCATTCGTTTTGAAAGGACAGGCGGACAAAGCCCGCCGCGTTCAGCATGGACTGCGCTTCGTTGACGGCGGCGAAGCTGACGGGGGAGCGCTCGATAAAGTCGAGCAGCGCGTCGGTGCGGTCGAGATCGGAACGATTCATACTTACCTCCTGTTTTTTGTGGGATGAGACGGCGCCTGCGCTTTTTTGCGGCGCGGTCGGACCGCGGCGAACTGCAGCAGGATGCCGGATGCAAGACAAAGGACGGGGACGATCAGATCGAGCGCGATAAACAGATTTTCGCGTGCGGGATCGTTGGCGTCGGAAAGCGCTTTTCCGACGGTATAGACGGAGAAATCGTGCTCGTGCATCGCTTCTTTGAGATACATCGCCTCCGAAGACGGATCCGCAGACGCGGCGCGGACGGAGCAGACGATAAAGAAACCGAGATATACAAGCGCGAGCAAAAGCCCGATGTGCGAAAGAATGACTGCGGTTTTACGGATCGTCGGGTTCATCATTTCCTCCTTTACGGATCCACAACGGCAAGGATGTCGCTGTGCGTGCGGTCGTTGTGCCCGAACACGGTTTTGTTCCAGACCATGCTCGAGGAACCGCCGCCGTCGAGATTGTACGCCGAGACGAATTTCAGGTCTTCACAAAGCTGAGAAAGCTCAATGAGCGTCATGCCGGGCGATTTGCCGTAGCCGCGGCTTCGTCCGCGGTAGTCGATGATCTCGCGCGTGCCGAGCACCACCACGATCCCGTAGTGCCCCGGTTCATAGTAGCCGAGCGCGGTGCGCGGGTTGATCTTTCCGAGATTGGAATTGAACTTTGTTTTTGCCGTTCCGTCGTCGTTAAGGAGCTTCGGACCGAAATTGAACACATGCAGCGGGTAGTTTCCGACGATCTCGTCGTAGTCGATCCTGTCCAATACGCAGTCGTACACGCGCATCGTGCCGTCGCTGTAGATCACGCAGAGATCGCGCGAGAATTTCGTCTGCTTCCTGCCGTCCTTCGGGAACAGCTGGATGCCGTTGCGGATCACGACGCCGTCCTCGATCTTGCCGGAATTGAAGTTGTCGCCGTTCGCCGCAACGATCGCGCCGATATCCGCGGCGTAGGACTGCGTCTTGACGTTTCTGCGGTACGAAATGCTGTAGTTTGTCTTGATGCAGTCCATGCTGCGCACAAAGATGTCCGCAAGCTGATATTCGAGCTTGCCCTTCTGATAATGATAGATATCGACCGCCGCGTTCGTGCCGCTGTAGGAATAGATCAGCGCCTTCTTCGTTCCGTCGGGCAGCGTTTCGACGACGTTGTCGACGGCGAACACCTGCGCGTGCGGCGTTGCGGAGAACTTCTCCGGGAACTTCTCGGAAAGCGGCACGGGCGCTTCCGTCGGCGCGGGCGTCACGGACGGCAGGGTGGGAAGCGCCTCCGCCGTATTCTCGGCTATGACGATATCGCCGTCGTCCGGCGCGGGGGATGGCGTTTCCGGCGCCGGCGGCGCGGTGACGACGGGGGTGGGGAGCTGATATTCCGCGATCGTGTTCGGCTCGACGAGCGGATTCGTGCAGGTCTTGAGATACAGCGTAAGAGAAAGCGCGGCGAACAGAATAAGATCGCAGAGGACGATCAGCCACATCCGTCCCCTGTGAAAATGACGCTTTTTGAAGGCGCCGGCGATCCGCAGAAAATCAAACAGCAGCACCGAGATCACGAACAGGATCGGGATCGCGATCGGCAGCCACGGCATGTTCGCGTAGATAAAGGAATGCGGGTTATAGTATTCGAGCAGATGGAACAGGATATAGACCGCGGAAAGCACGATCCCGAGGTTCAGCAAAACAACGGCGATCGGACGGATGATCGCCAATGCTTTTTTTGAAATTGCGGGACGTTTTTCGGACATGGTCGGCTCCGGTCAGCGTTTTGCCGGTTCCTTCGTGCGGAAGACGATCGTGCGCTGCAGTCCGAAGGAAACCGGATAGCAGATCAGCTGCGAGAGAATGTTCGCAAGCCACGCGGGGACGCCGAGAAGCGTAAACAGTTCGAGGAACAGCCAGTTCAAAAGCAGCACCATGACCGCGCAGATCGCGTATTTCAGCAGATTCCGTTCCTTCTTCGAGGTTTCGAATACAAAGCGCCGGTTCAGAAGATAATTGCATAAGCCGGAGATCACGCGCGCAAGAGCGAGCGAGACCATACGGAGCACGGAACCGCCGCCGACGAATACGACCGGATTCAGCGCAAGCAGCGTTTCCGCCCATTTCTCAGAAACCTCGCGGCGGAAGGAGAACATCTCCTTTGCGACGGCAAAGCCGCCGAACGCGGCGATTACGCCGTAAAAGATCAGACAGAAACTCAAAAAGTCGATCAGAAAGCTCAGAAACGAGGTCGACATGAACTTGAAGAACGTCGGACCGAGAAAGCGGAAGATGACCTTGTAGATCTTTGCGGAATCGCGCAGCGCATTGAAATGCGACGAGCTGTTGTCGTCGATGTAGACCGTTTCGATCGGGACCTCGAAAACGCCGGTGCTGTTCGTGCAGCAGTGCAGCAGCTGATGGATCTCGTATTCGTAGCGGTCGCCCTGAAGCGCGAGCATCTCGGGGATGCGGCTTACGGCGAACGCGCGGAGACCGGTCTGCGTATCGTAAACGCGTTTGCCGGTCGTGAGGCGGAAGACGCCGCGCGTGATGCTGTTGCCGATCCGGCTTCTGAGCGGCACCTTGCCCTTGAAACGTCGCGATCCCGTAACCAGAAGGTCGGGATGCTCCGCAAAGGCAGCGCAGACGTTCATGCAGTCGGGCATCAGATGCTGCCCGTCCGCGTCGACGGTCAGAACGCCTTCCGCTTCGGGGAAGTGTTCGGCGATATATGCAAAAGCGGTCTTCAAAGCCGCGCCCTTGCCGCGATTCTTTTCATGCGCAAGCAGCGTGACGCGCGGATATGCCTGCACCGCGTCAAACACCGGGCGGCAGGCGTCATTGCTGCCGTCGTTGACGACGACGACCGAAAAATCCGTCTGTCCGGTAAACGCATCGAGTACGCCGAGCAGTTTTTCGTCCGGCTGATATGCGGGAATAACAACGACCATGTATGATCCTCCATAATACTTCATATTACAGTATACCACAAAACGGCAGAAAAGGAAGACTTATTTTCATCTTTTGCATCTTTCCTCCGCTTTGACGCCTTTTACGCGCCGGGCGGAATATCAAATGCGTTGTTTTTGTAAAATGTTCGTAACGAATCCCTGTTTCCGTAGCTTTTTTATAAAGAAAAGAGTATGATGATTACAAAGCTCCGAAAGGATCAGAAATATGAGCAACAAGAAAAGGATCATTCTGTTCTGCACGATCGCCGTGTGCGCCATCGCCCTCGGCGTCGCTGCGGCTTTGATTTTCAGTTCTCTTGGATCGGGAGGCAGCTTCCGCAGCGGCGGATCCTGCGCGGGGAAGAACGGTCCCTCCGTCGAGGCGGAGACGCCGTCTCCCACGTCGAAGATCGTTCTCGTAACGCCCGAGCCCTCCGATTCGGCGCAGAACGGCGCGTCGCCGGAGCCGACTGAGGAACCGACGCCGGAGCCGACGGAGGTCCCCGTCGATCCCTATGAGGAGCTGCTGGAAAAAGCCGACACGTCCATGATGAAGGACATCGTCAATATTCTTCTGGTCGGCGTCGATTATTCCACCGAACGCGAAACGTGGAACGGGAAAAAGGAATGGCATTCCGACGTCATGATGGTCCTTGCGGTCAATTTCGAGGAGAACCGCGCCGACCTGATTTCGCTCCCGCGCGACACCTATGCGGAGATCCCGAACATCAAGGGCATCTATAAGCTGAACGCGTCGCTGAACTGCGGCGGCGGACTTTACAACAGCGACGGCTCGTTCAATCCGAAGGGGCTCGAGAAGGTCTGCGACGCCGCGGAATGGATGCTCGGCGGCATTCCGGTCGACTATTACTACGCGGTCACCATGACGTCTCTGAAAGAGCTTGTCGACCTGTGCGGCGGGCTTGAGTACGACATGGACGTCAGCTTCAAGATCCAGGGGCGCTCCTATCAGAAGGGCATGCAGCACATCAACGGGCAGGCGTTTCTGGACTACTGCCGCGTCCGCAAACCCGGCAGCGGCCTTGCTTCCAACGAGCAGGGCGACGCAAACCGCGTCAACCGTCAGAAGCGGATGCTGGTCGCCATGTTCAAACAGCTGAAGGCGGAACGTCTGATCACGAAGATCCCCGACCTGCTGCAGACGTTCAACGGCGACCTGTTCACGAACTGCACGTTCGCGCAGACGGCGGCGCTCGCCGCGTTTGCCTACAATCTGGAACCGGAGAACATCGGCATGTACTCGATGGGCGGCACGATGGCGTCTCTGTTCCAGTGGAATTTCTGCTTTACGAATCAGTCGAATCGCGTCGATATCGTGCAGAAGGTCTATCATAAAAAGGTCAAGCAGTACACAAAGTATACCTACAACTACGCGCGGTATCACTGGTGCGATCTGCTGTACGATCACTACATGGATCTTCTGAACCCGCTGACCAAGTATGTGCAGAAGCTGATCGACGAGGACGACAAGCTGCCGGAGTTCACTTCGTCGCCGACGCCGACGGAGGAACCGACGGACGAACCGACGGATGAACCGACGCCCGGTCCGACGACGCCTCCGCCGACCGACACGCCGAAACCGACCGACACGCCGGAGCCGACCGATCCGCCGACGCCGAAGCCGACAGAGCCGCCGACGGACGCGCCCGAGGATACGCCGGAAGCATCCGCAGATACGGATTCGACAGGCGGCGCCGTCCTGCTTTCCGCAAGAAACGGCTTCTATCATGCGCCGACCGCGGAACCGACGCGCAAATATACAAAGGAACAGCGCGAGCTGTTCGAGCAGTACAAGACCGCCGTAAAGGATCTCGAGGACCTGCATAAGGAAGCGGATAAGCAGGCGAAGAAGGCGCGCAACGGCAGCAGCAATTCACTTGGAACCGTCGGACAGACGTACCTCAAGCAGCTCGCCGACACGCAGGCGCTTGCGATCCAGGTCGCAAAGACCTTCGGATACACCAAGGTCAAGGATTTCACCGTCGCGTTTGCGCCGACCGGCTCCGGATGGAGCAAGTCGCCCTGGGCGTTCAACTACGGCAGAGACAAGAAATTCAACGAGATCATCGTCGATTTCAACTAAATTCATATTGACAAATATCGAAACAGATGCTAAAATAATTTCGATGAATATCGAAATGAAGGAGGCATCTGTTTTGAATATTCTGGAACGGTACAATCAAACGCTGAAAACCGAGGCGGAGCGGCAGAGGTCGCTCGCCGCATCGGCTTCGGAAAAGGGCGATGCGCGGATGCAGTCGATCCATCTGATGAAAGCAAGTATGCTCGGCGATATGCTTTCGGTCCTCGGACGCGTCGAGCACGAGGGAAAGCGTCCGAACGCGCTGGAAACACTGATCGAGTCGTTTTCCGACGAGGCGGACCGCCTTTACAAAAGCGGCGATTTTGACGGCGCGGACCGTGCGGAGCAAAAATCGATCACGGTGCAGTTTGCATTGGATGCGCTGAAAGAGGCGGAACAACATGGAGCATGAAACCCTGCATCTTTTAAAGACGGTCGCGGATGAAACGCGGCTGAAGATCCTTCGCGCGCTCGGTGAGAAGGACTGCTATACGGAGCTTCTGGCGGAACGGCTGAACCTGTCGCCGGCGACGGTCTCGTTTCATATGAAGAAGCTCGTGCAGGCGGGGCTGGTCGACGCGCGGCGCGAGCAGTATTACACGGTCTATTCGCTGCGGCGCAGCGTGTTTTCGCATACGCTCGGCGAACTGATCCTGAGCACGGACGGCGGCGAAACGGCGGAAACGCTCCGGGAGGAGCAGTACAGAAGAAAGGTGCTGAAAGCGTTTATGCCGGACGGCTTCTGCGCGCAGCTTCCCGCGCAGCTCAAAAAGCGCGTCATCGTGTACCGCGAGATCTTCTCACGGTTCGAGCCGGGGCGGACCTATACGGAAAAAGAGGTCAACGCGATCATTTCCGGGGTACACGAGGATTACTGCACGATACGGCGCGGCTTTGTGGGAATGGGCTGGATGCAGCGGAGCAACGGCGTCTATACGGTCAATCCGGATCCGGACTTTGACAATTTCACGGACATCAATGCATAGGAGGGACACGATATGCAGGATTCGATCGATTACGGGATGCTGAACACGCAGACCGACGAGCGGTTCGGAAACCGTCCGTACGGACGGTTCGGCACGATCGCAAAGAACGGCTGCGGCATGATCGCACTATATAACATTGAACGCGCTGCGGACGGAAAGACCATGTTTGAGCCGTTCTATGAGGCGCGCAAACGGATCAGGACCAATTTCTTCGGGCTCCTGGGAACGCGTCCGTCCTCGATCGGAAAGAATCTGAAAAGCAGGGGATTCGGCACCGTCCGGATCCGGCTGAAAAAGGCGGGGGAGGCGGCGCCGTTCGACGGCGTGATCGTGCTCTACTGGCACTTTTTCGGCGCGCACTATGTCGCGGGGATCGGCAACGCGGACGGAACGTATACGTTCTACAATCAGTTTCAAACCCCGTATGCAATGAAGCTCGACGACTTTCTGCAATACCTGAGAAAGAACAAGCTGCACCCGGTTCGCGCCTGGGGGATCCGGTTCCCCCGAAAACCGGAATAAACAAAAAGCGACTGCATCACAGTCGCTTATTTTTTTTGATTCAGCCCCGCAGCGCTTTGATCATTCCGGCGGGATCCGGCGCTTTGAAGACCGCGCTTCCGGCGACGAGCACGTCCGCGCCCGCGTCGATGCACAGCTTTGCCGTGTCGGGGTTCACGCCGCCGTCGATCTCGATCAGCGTTTTCAGCCCGCGGCAATCGATCTCCCTGCGGAGCGCGCGGATCTTGTTCAGCGTTTCATAAATGAACGACTGTCCGCCGAAGCCGGGGTTGACGCTCATCAGAAGAACGAGGTCGCATTCCGGCAGCAGATGGACGCAGCTTTCGATCGGCGTGGCGGGATTCAGCACGACGCCCGCCTTCATGCCCGCGGCATGGATCGACTGCAGCGCGCGGTGCAGATGACGCTCCGAGGATTCCACATGAACGGTCAGAATATCCGCACCCGCCTTTTTGAACGGCTCGATCCAGTCGCTGGGGTGCTCCACCATCAGATGCACGTCGATCGGAAGGTCCGTCAGCGGACGAATCGCCCGGCACATATCGGGCCCGAAGGTGATGTTCGGCACGAAATTGCCGTCCATGACGTCGAAGTGTACCCAGTCCGCGCCCTGCGCTTTCAGTTTTGCGACTGCTTCGCCCATGGCGGCAAAGTTTGCGGACAGGATCGAAGGCGCGATTTTAATCATAGCGGTGTTTCCTCCTTGTTTGATACTCCAATGCGATTTCGCGATAGCGTTCATATCGTCCCTGCGTCAGCTCGCCGGTTTTCAGCAGCGGCTTCACGCCGCAGTCCGGCTCGCTCAGGTGCATGCAGCCGGGGAAGCGGCAGGGGACCGCGTTTTGAAACTCCGAGTAGCATGCGTCCAGCTCATTCTGCTCGAGGCACTCGGTCTCATACATCGAGAACCCCGGCGTGTCGAGCACCGCGCCGTTGTCATACGGCCACAGCTCCGCGTGCCGCGTGGTGTGGCGGCCGCGGTCCGTCTTTCTCGAAAGTCCGCCGGTCTCAAGGTGCAGATCGGGGATCAGCGCGTTCAGGATCGACGATTTTCCGACGGCGGACTGTCCGGCAAAGCAGCTTACGCGTCCGCGCAAACGCTCCTTGAGCGTTTCGATCCCTTCGCCGGTCTCGGCGCTGACCTGGATCGTCGGAAAAGCGTGGTACTCTTTGAGAAAGCCCTGCACGACCGCGTCGTCCGCCGTGTCGATCTTGTTCAGGACGGGGACGGGCTCCACGCCCAGACGCATTGCGGAAATGATCAGCCGGTCGACCAGCAGCCAGTCCGGCTCCGGCGCGGACGCGGAAACGACGATCAGAAGCTGATCGACGTTTGCAACCGGCGGACGCACCAGCAGGTTCCTGCGCGGCAGGATCTCTTGAAGCTGCGCGTAGCCCTGCTCCTTGCGCTCGATCACCACGCGGTCGCCGACGGTCGGCGTAATGCCTTCCCGCCGGAACGTGCCGCGCGCTTTCGACGTGACGAGCTCGCCGGATTCCGTCAGCACTTCATAAAAGCTGCCGACGCCTTTTAACAGCAAACCGCGTTCCGTCATTTTGCAAACGTCACCGATTGCGGTGAGGACTGGACCGATCCGTTCACATAGAGGTACATGGTCCTCGTGACGGGCTCGTGCCAGTACAGCGTGGCGGTTTCAAGAATGTCCGGTTTCTTTTCGTTCTGTCTCAGACGCGAATGCAGGATCACGCGGTAAGGGATCTCCTCATACGTCGCCGTCTCAAAGCCGATCTCGACGAGCTTCACGGGAACGTCGTCTTCATTGGTCAGCGGGAACGAGATATCCGCCTTGTAGGAACCGTGTGACTTGCGGTACACGATCAGACGGATCGGCGTATTGCTCGGATACATCCGTTCGCTCTGATCGGGCGCGTGCGAGGGCTCCGGCGTCGGCGTCACGGAAATGTCGGAAACGGGGTATTGGGGCGGCGCTTCCGTCGCGACCGGAACAAGCTCCTCCGACGGGATCTCCGTCGCCTGCGTCTCGACCGTTTCGGTGTCCCCGCTCTCCGGCGTCGGTTCGGGCTCCGGCGAATCCGTAACAAACGCCTGCTCCGGAAACAGCGGAAGCTGAACGGACGGCACGCGGAACAGAATCTGCTGTTCCGTGCCGGGGATCAGGATCGCCGTCACGCAGTTCGGACGGATGTCCGGGGATGCGGCGTCGGTAAACTCGACCGAAAGATCGGTAAATCCGTAGTCCGTATAAAGCACGTTCAGCGCGTCGTCAAGCGTGTAGCCGATCAGATTCGGAACGTATCGGTTGACGATCACCGGACTGCTGTCCGTTCCGGCAGACGCACGCGCTTCCGGCGGGATCGTGACGGGAATGTGCACGGTCGCCTCGGGATCCGTTTCGGGCGGCAGTTCGGTCCGGCACGAGGTCGCATAGACCAGCACAAAGATGCCGATAAGCAGGATCGGCAGAAAAACGCACATCGCGATCAGCACATAGACCGAAGGCCGGCGGTTCGTCTTCTGGCCCCTGTCGTTCGGATCGTTGACAAACGTTCCGTTCGGATCGGAAAGAGAACGAACAAGATCGCTCCGCATACTGCGCGCCGTCTGATACCGGTTCGCCGGATCCTTTTCAAGCGCTTTCAGGACAATGTCGTTCAGCGAGCGCGGCAGATCGGGCACGATGTCGATCGGCTGAGCGGGCTTTTCCTGCAGATGCATCAGCGCGATGGTGACGGCGGAATCCGCATCGAACGGCACGGTGCCGGTCAGCATTTCATAGAGACATACGCCGACGGAATACAGGTCGCTCTGCTCCGTCGTGATCGTGCCCTTCGCCTGCTCCGGCGAAATATAATGCACGGATCCGAGGACCTTGCTGCCGGAGAACGTCACGGTCGACGCTTTCACCTCGCGCGCGATGCCGAAGTCGGCGAGTTTGACGCGTCCTTTGTCGGTGACGATTACGTTCTGCGGCTTCACGTCGCGGTGGATGATGCCGTGCGCATGCGCGGCGGTCAGCGCGTCGAGGATCTGACAGGTGATACCGATCGCCGTGCGCACGGGCAGCGCGCCGTTTTTGCCGATCAGGTCCTTCAGCGTATGCCCCTCGACGTACTCCATGACGAGATAGGGCAGACCGTTGTATGTGCCTGCATCGAACGCGCGCACGATGTTCTCGTGCGAAAGCGTCAGGATCGCGTTTGCCTCGCGTGAAAAGCGGCGCAAAAACTCCGCGTCGTCCTTATATTCATCCTTGAGCATCTTGACGGCGACGGTTTTACGGTTACTCATATTCACCGCCTTATAGACCTGCGCCATGCCGCCGCTGCCGATCAGCTCAATGATGCGGTATTTTCGGTCGAGGATGGTCCCGATCATGCTTCGCCTCCGTCGTTTTTCGCAAGGACGACCGTGATATTGTCGCGGCTTCCGGCGGCAAGCGCGCGCCGGATCAGGAGCGAGCACGCTTCGTCAAGATCGTCGGAGTTCCGTAAAAAAGCGGCAAGCTCGGCGTCGTCCAGCACGCCGCACAGTCCGTCGGAACAGAGCAGAAGCATATCGCCTTTCTTCCAGTCGCAGCGGAAGATGTCGGCGGATACGCGCGTCTCCGTACCCACTGCGCGCGTGATCAGGTTGCGGCGCGGATGCGTTTTCGCTTCCTCGGGGGTTATGGCTTTGCGGCGGACCAGCTCCGCCACAAAGGAATGGTCGTGCGTGATCTGGCGGATGTTCGTTCCGTCAAAGCAATAGAGCCGGGAATCGCCGATGTTCGCCGCGGTAAAGTGTTCCGGTTCAAGGATCGCGGCGACGAGCGTACAGCCCATGCCGTACATCTCGTCGTTCATCGACGCGCGCTTGTGTACGACGCTGTTCGCCTCGATGAACGCGGAGGAGAGCGCGGACTCCGGATCGGCGTGATTCGACAAAAGCATCCGCTCCAGCGTTTCCACGGCAAGCCGGCTTGCAATCTCGCCCGCCTGATGTCCGCCCATGCCGTCGGAAACCGCAACGGCGTCCAGCGTATCCGTGTGCAGAAGCAGATAACGGTCTTCGTTCTGCGGTCTCAGACCGGTTTCCGTTTTACCCGCGAATTTCATTGAGAACCCTCCTTCGTAATTGTCCGCAGGCGCCCTCGATATCGGCGCCCATTTCTCTCCGTACCGTTGCCGAGATATGTCTCGATTCAAGCCATTCGCGGAACCGGTGCGCATACGCCCTCGTCACGCCGTCCAGTCCGCGCTCCTTCACGGGGTTCAGCGGGATCAGGTTGACGTGGCAGAGAAGCCCTTTGAGCCGCGCGGCAAGCGCGTCGGCGTCCGCTTCGGAATCGTTCTTTCCGCCGATCAGCGCATACTCGAACACCACGCGGCGTCCCGTTTTGTCGGCATACGCCTTCGCCGCTTCCAGAACCTGTTCGATCGGGTACGCTTTGTTGATCGGCATCAGCTCGGAACGGACTTCGTTCGAATGCGCGTGCAGCGAGATCGAGAGCGTAACGTGCGGCGCATCCTCGATCAGCCGGTAGATCTTCGGCACGATCCCGCAGGTCGAAAGCGAGATATTGCGCGCGCTGATGTTCGGTCCCTGCTCGCTCGTTACGCGGCGCAGAAACGTCACGACGTTGTCGTAATTGTCCAGCGGTTCGCCGCTGCCCATCAGCACGATGTTCGTCACCGTGCGCGGCTTGCCCTCGGCGGGCGGTTCGTCGCGTTCGATCTCGGCAAGGAACGAAAGCATTTCGCCCGGCCGAAGCGAGCGCACGCAGCCCTCCAGCGTGCTCGCGCAGAACCGGCAGCCCATACTGCAGCCGACCTGCGTGGACAGGCAGACCGTGTTTCCGTAGGAATAGCGCATCAGAACGCCTTCCACAAGGTTCCCGTCCTCCAGTTCAAACAGGTATTTGACCGTTCCGTCCTTCGGCGAAACACGCTTATCATAAATCTTCGCGCCGCCGAACGGGATCGTTTCGAGCTTAGCCCGGAGATCCTTCGGCAGATTCGTCATGTCACACGGGCGGACGCCCTTGCGGAGCCATTCGACGACCTGCGTGATCCGGAATTTCGGCACGCCGAACGCGCCGACGGCGTCGGCGATCTCCCGTTCGGTCATGTCCATCCAGGTCATCGGTTCAGCTCCTTCTCATTCTTGCATAGTAAAATCCGTCTGTGCCGTCCCTCGTCGGCAAAAGTTGCCGTTCCTCCTCAAGCGCAAACGCCGGATGCGACAGCAAAAAGTCTTTCACGCGCTCGCCGTTCTCGCGCTTTACGATCGTGCAGGTCGCATAGACCAGCACGCCGCCGGTGCGCACATAGCGCGCGCACGCGTTCAGGATCGCGTCCTGCGTCTCTGTAAGCGCGTTTACGGCGTTTTCGTCCTTGTGCAGACGAACGTCCGGCTTTTCGGAAAGCAGTCCGAAACCGCTGCACGGAACGTCCAGAAGCACGGCGTCGAACCGATTTTCAAACGCCGGATCGAACGCTGCGGCGTCGCGGCAGGCCGTTTCGATCTCCGCATGCAGGCGTGAAAACGTCCTGTCCATCAGCGCTCTGCGGTGCGGATGCAGCTCCCACGCGGTGATCTGCGCCGTGTTTTCGGACAGCGAAGCAAGGTATGCGCTCTTTCCGCCGGGCGCGGCGCACGCGTCGAGGATCCTTTTCCCGTGCACGTCGCCCAGAGCGCGGCAGATCAGCATCGCGCCTTCGCCCTGCACCGTCATCCTGCCCTCCGTAAAGAGCGGACAGTGCGAAAGGTCGAACCCCTCCGAAAGAAGCAGACCGTTTGAGTCGAGCCGGCAGGGGACCGACGCGACCGGCAGCGCGGCTTTGAGCGCTGCCGTCGTAAACGGATGCTGCGCACGGACGACGGTTCCGATCGGCTTGAATGAGAGCAGCGCCTCGGTTTCCGCTTCGCCGTAGGAATCCAGCCATTCGGAAACGAGAAACGCCGGAACGCCGTACCGGATCGAAAGCCGTTTTCCGGGATCGTCCGGCAGCGGGGGAAGCGCGCCGCGTTCGCGGTCGAGCCGTCGTAAAACGGCGTTGACCAGCCCGCAGCTTTCCTTTTTGCCGACCGCGCGGCAGAGCTTGACCGCCTCGTCGATCGCCGCATGCGGGGGCGTGTCGAGAAACAGCAGTTCGGTCCCGCACATGCGCAGCAGATTCCGGACGATCCGCTTCTGCCGCTTCACATAATGCGAGAGCACGAAATCGAGATACGACGCCTGCGCGATCGTTTCGTTGACCAGCGCGTGGAGGAACGGAACGTCCTTCGGCGCGACCGAAGCGTCGGCGTCCTTCAGCGCGAGGTTCGCATATGCGCCGTCTTCAAAAATACAGACGAGCGTTTCCAGCGCGGCGCGGCGTGCGTTCAGCATAGCGTCTTCCCGTCAAGCGCGCATCCGCGCAGGAAGGTTTGCGCGTCCATGCGCTTTTTGCCGCCTGCCTGTAAAGATACGATCTCCAGCGCGCCGTCCGCACAGCGGAGGTACAGCCGTCCGCCGCGCGCACGAAGCGTTCCGGACGCGTCGGAAAAGGATTCCTCCGTGCGTCTCGTTTCAAAGATTTTCAGCGGCTGACCGTCGAGGAGCGCAAACGCGCACGGCCACGGATTTGTGCCGCGGACAAGGTCGTGCACCGCCTTTGCGGACTTCGTGCAGTCGATGTGCCCGTCCTCCTTCGTCAGCATATGACAGACGGTCGCTTCGGCGGGATCCTGCGGGATGCGCACAAGCGTGCCGCTTTCCAGCGCGTTGAGCGTTTTCAGAAGCAGGCCGGCGCCGAGCACGGCAAGCCGGTCGGAAAGCTGTTCATACGTCTCGTCGGGACCGATCGGCGTGGATTCCTTCAGCAGCATATCGCCGGTGTCCATGCCGATATCGGTCATCATCGTGGTGACGCCGGTCTCTGTCTCGCCCGCGATGATCGCGCTCTGGATCGGCGACGCCCCGCGGTATTTCGGCAGAAGCGAGCCGTGCACGTTGATCGTGCCGAGGCGGGGGATCGCAAGATTCCTTGCGGACAAAAGCTGACCGAACGCCGCCGTGACAACAAGGTCCGGCGCAAAGGCCCCGAGCGCCTCGCGTCCCTCGGCGGAGCGGATCTTTTCAAACTGATAAACGGGGATCCCGTTCTGCTCCGCAAGAACTTTCACCGGCGGCGGCGTCAGGATCGCCTTGCGGCCGACGGGACGGTCCGGCTGCGTGAACACGGCGAGCGTGTCGCCGCGATCGATCAGCGCCTGCAAGCTCGGCAGAGCGAATTCGGGGGTTCCCAGAAAAGCGATGCGCATGCGTTACTCCTCAAAGCCGGCGGGCGGTTCGGTGATCAGCCGTTTATAGACCTTGCCGTCCAGATGATCGGTTTCGTGGAAGACGGCGCGGGCAAACAGCCCTTCGCCCTCGTATTCGTAGAGATCGCCGTGCCGGTCGTACGCTTCGACCTTCACCCGGTTCGGGCGAACGACGTAGCCGCTTTCGCCGGGAAAGGAGAGACAGCCCTCCATACCGCCCTGCTCGCCGGAGGATTCGAGGATCACGGGGTTCACCATTTCCACGGGACCTTCGCCGACGTCGATGACGCA
>JAEEGL016401338.1_pt1 | contig 21258 bp, 20 predicted proteins | sample 9134231 | NCBI WGS metagenome assembly JAEEGL01 (sample SAMN16246548, study PRJNA631951) | gut metagenome | biome: gut microbiome; feature: rumen; material: fiber-attached | host: Bos | place: Iran: Karaj | collected 2018-10
CGACGAGGTGGTGGCCGAGCGGCCGAGCGGTGCCATATTTGACGATCAGTACTACAACCTGATGGGCCAACCCGTGGGCAAAGACATCCCCTCAGCCCCCGGCATCTACATCCACCACGGCAAAAAGATCGTCATCAATTATTAACGTTTAATACTGGAATCTATGAAAAAGACATTACTTATTTCAATTCTCGCTATGCTGGGGCTCACCCAGGCAGCGGCGCAGGAATACGAATACGTCCCCTTTGTTCGTGAGGGCGTCAAGTGGGTGTGTTTCTATAAAAATACATACCCGGGCGAAGATCCCGAATTGCCTCACGGAACTCACTATTTGACTCTGGAATTCAAAGGAGATACTGTAATTGACGGCAAATCTTATAAAGCAATGCACAAGTATAGTGGTGACGCCATCAATGTTGAGAATGACACAATACCCATATACATGCGAGAACAAGACAAAGTCGTCTATGCCATTGTACCTGACGGCAAATTCTATCCAGATTGTCCCATTGGTAATATGGACGGTACTGAAGAAGATTTAGATGCAATGCGCGAAGGCAGGGAATTTATTCTTTATGATTTCAGTGACCCTATTGCCTACTGGAATAGGGTTTTAAATGATGGTGATGCGATCTATTATAACCATTTATATACTGACACAATTCAAATCGGCAATCATCTTGCAAAAAGATACGTGGAAGAATATGGGCCAGATTTCAAACTTGTTGAAGGCATCGGCATAGACGGTTTTACGTGTTATACCTTGTGTTTCTTTATGCCTGTGTTAGCAAGGACAGGTTTTCCTCTTTTTTTCTTTAGTCATGTCATTGAGAATGGAAGTATTATATACAAAGGTGAATACTATTTCCCCAACACACATGATGGCATTGACGAGGTGGTGGCCGAGCGGCCCAGCGGTGCCGTGTTTGACGATCAGTACTACAACCTGATGGGCCAGCCTGTGGGCAAGGAAATCCCCACGACGCCCGGCATCTACATCCACCACGGCAAGAAAATTGTAGTCGGCAGGTGACATATCCTTGCATCAATGGCTGAGGCACAGCCAAGATTATGCAAATCTTGTGCAAGCCGAATGTCATAAAGCTTGCTTTAATGACTGAGACGCAGCCAAGATTATGCAAAAGTCTTCTTCGCAGACCTTTAAACTTGAAAAAATAACAGATTTTTGCTGAAACACCCCACGGGAAAATAGTTTGATCCATCGACTGAACGGGTGCAGCCCTCCCACTTGGGGCTGCATCCTTTTTCATGAGGGCCATTTATGCGGGCTTTCGCCCGCAGTTTAGAGTTTAGAGGAGGAGCATCCGCATCTTACGCCTGACGTAAATATCGAGAGGGTGTGTCATAATTCGTTTCTGGATTTTCAATCGGCCTAACGGCCGAGAAATTAAGCAAAAATTTGCATAAAAATCAAATATAATAATTTTTATTTATATTTTATCTATAATTTTGTTTAATTTCTCGAGCAAAGCTCGATTATTAGTTTCAAGCGATAATTATGACACACCCACTCGGATGATCTATCTATTACGTTTTTCAAATTTAATGATTAAAGGGATTTTACTTCTGGACAAAATCTGGCTTTTTAGGAAAATTCCCCGAAAACACAGCTGATAATCTTTAAACTTTAACCATTAAACTATAAACAGTTTCGCAAGTTAACAACTTGCGAAACTTGATTTTATTCCACGGCACGGGCTTTGATGGCGCGTGACAGTGACTTGAACTTGACATTGGATTCGCTCTTGGTGACCAGGTCGCCGGAGGTGGCTGTAGAGTCATTTTCCTGCGTCTTGGCGGGAGCGTAGTAATAGCCGTTGGAGGGACGATAGGCGACGTACTCATAGAAGTAGCGATCGGTGGCGAGAATCAGGTATCCGTATCGGTCAAAGTCGTAATACAAGGTCTCGTATTGTCCGTCATAATAGTCGATGTAGAGCAGGTCGCGTCGCGTGTACCAGTCAAATCCTATATAAGCCCATTCAAGGTAGTAGGTATCATAGTAGGTGTAACGTCCAGTGCCGTTGCTGTAGAAGTCATAGTAGACCACATCAGTGCCGTATAACTCGAAGTCGCCCATGGCGTCACGTCCAAAGCTTGATGCCCAACCGCCCACGATGTCATCATAATAGGGGGGCGTATCGTAGTAGTAGTGCGAATCATAGTCGTTGCAGGAGGCCATCGTGATGGCCATTACTGCCAACATCATGTAGAAGTATATCTTTTTCATAGCTGTAATGTTTTAAATTGGTTAGTACTTGGCTTCATAGATTCTGCAAAGTTAAAAAACTTGTGTCAAATATTGATGTTTTTGGGGAGAAAAATGCGCGTGCCCCCGGTGTGAAGAAGTGGCACGCGCCACCCAGAAATCACGTTTTTAGACTATAGGGACTTTAGATTGTGGCAGTCCCTCTTAAAAATTCACACCTAGATTGATAGTGAAACAACCATTATGCGTGTCGTCGAAGTTGTCTTGTCCGATATTGGCCAGGCCGATGTCATAGCTTGCATCGAGGTAGAGCATGTTGAAGCCTACACCGCAGCCAATCTTGAGTCCACCGTCGAAGCGCTGGAAGTATCCGTCGTCAAACGAGCTGAATGCCGTGCGCGTGCCATAGTTCTTGATGCTGCCGTCGGTGCCCACTGCCAGATATCCGCCGGCATAGGGCTGGATGCTCGTCTGGTTGCCAATGAAGTGCTTGTACTTGATGATCAGGGGCACTTCCAGGTAATTCAGGTCATAGGTGAATTTGTCGTTGCCCGATCCGCTCTTGCCGCCCTTTTGGCTGTAGTACAGTCCACTCTCGAGGAATAAGGGTGCACGATAGGTGAGCTGGGTGCCGGCTGCAACGCCGATGTTCAATCCGCTCTTGACACTGTTGCCGTCGAGCACGGGGCTGTTGCTGCTCACGTGTGAGGCGTTCAAGCCCACCCTCATGCCAAAGTAGTAGCGGTGCCATGCAACATACTCGTTGCCGTGACGTCCAACGGTCTGGACGCGGGGATTGTAACCATATCGGTAGCCGGGCTGAGCCATCGCAGGCAAGGCGAGGATCATGCAAAGCAGGCTGAGTAATAAAGTCTTTTTCATTGTCGTCAAGTTTTAATGAGTTTGTGTTTCTTGACTCTTAGACCTGAGGCCGCAAACGGGGTTTAACTGCCGTAAGCGGTTAACCGATGTTCGGCCCCCAACCACCGACCAAGGGACAAAAAAAGACGACAAATAGACTATAGGTTTTAGGCGTTAGGCTTTAGGTTTTAGGCTTTAGGGACTAGAAACGAGGGACTAGGGACTAGTACGCGGATGCCTCTCTAACCTCTAACCTTTAACCTTTAACCTGCGAGCATCGCGAGCACTAACCTTTAACCTGCGAGCATCGCGAGCCTCTAAACTGCGGGCGAGAATCCCCCGCATCAATAAGGAATTCCTTTCAGATAATGGACAAGTGAGCGGGTGTGGAGCCACTTGGAAATGGCGGCTTGCTGGATTTCGAGGCAGAACAAGAGTGTAATGACCATCAACACGATGAAACAGATGCTATAGATGGCGAAAGCCTTGCGCAGGCGGCCTTCACGCAGGCGGCACAGCACAAACACCGCAACTGGGACAAACAGCGGTTGAATGGGGGACACATAACGGGCCACCGAACCTGCCATGACCCATGCGATGGCTGCAAACGACAATGCCGCCCACCAGGGCCATGCCCCCATGTTGTCCTTGCCTCGGCGCCACGACATTATGGGATAATAGAACAAAGCCGTTCCCCCAATGAGATACCAGCCATAGGTCATGCGCGAGAACAGGTTGATGAATGTGGAGTTGTCATAATAGGTCCAGGGGAGCGGGATGATAAACTGGACCGACATCGTCAACGGCAACATCAACGCTTTGTACCAGAAGGGGCGCAGGAAATAGTAATTGAGCAAGTCATGATAGAATTGCTGCGACTCGGTCTCCACATAGAAACGTTGCATGTTCCATCCGCCACCAGCCACCTCGGCATGACGCTCAAAGGAGTAGGTGGACATCATCGCACCCAGCAACAATGCCAACCCGATGACCGCCAGCATCGACAAGCCAACCGGCCAATCGCGACGCCAGCGGGGTAACACCATGATGATGACGCCCATAGCGACAAAATAGAGGTAGGTCGTGCGTACGATGGCCAGCAGGATGCACGCCACGATGAACAGTGCCATGTCGCGCACCTTATGCTGCCGTTCTTCGTCGGGTGCAGCCATCGATGCCAGGGTATAGCCCACCATTGTCATCGCCAAGATGACAGACCCTTCCTTGATGATCATGGTGCCCATGATCAGGTAATAGGTTAACAGGCTGGTGAGGATCATACCCGTCAGGAGCAATGCCTGAGGTGAGGTCTTCACGCGATGGGCCAGCAAGCGGCGCGTTGTCATGCCGGTGAACACGATGCCCAACAGCGTGCACATCATGTTCATCGCTTGAGGCCAGACGACATTCACGCCAAACAGCTTCCACAAGCCTAGCATAATCATGGGATAACCCGGATAGATGACTTGCTGCGGCCCGACACGTCCGTCATACTTGTTAAGGGCCCATTTGTAATATACGCGTCCATCGCCTTGAATATTGGGCTCTTGAAGGCTGAAACCATCAAACAGGGTCCATTTTCCCAACTTGATGAAATCGATGTGAATCAATAAAACCGCCAGTAGCAACAGCACAAAAATCGCTATTGTGGAAGAACCGCGGGCGCGGGTGAGAACCACACGGGGAACAAGATAGGCGGCAGAGAAGGCAACAGTAATGCGGACACCATCGGCCATCCCAAAATGCGATACCGCTCCCACAGCGAGGATAGCCAGAGCTATAACCTCAAAGAGGAGCAACAGCAGTTTGGATGTTGGCTTTCCGTTTATCATGTTTGCCTGAGTTGTTGGTGCCAATATCTGGTTTGTTAACAGGGCAAAAGTATAACTTTTTCATCTCTTGCGCAAATTTTTGTGCTTTTGAGTCTCTTTTCTCGGCCAAAATGTCTAACTTTGCCTACTGTTGCAGATTGTTGCTGATAAAAAGTAACCTTGAAAACTGGCTTTATGAGTGTTGAACCAATGAGAATAGACGTTGACAAGGTGCTGCGGGACAGACTCCCGAAGCATTATCGCTTTATCCCGCGCTTTGTCGTGCGGTGGCTGGAGCGTACAATCTGTCAAGACCAGCTCAACGCCATTCTCTTGAAGATGGCCGGCAAGAACAGCGTGGACGCTGCAACGGCGGCACTCGAGGAAATGGACATCACCGTCAATGAGACAGGCTTGGAACAATTGCCCGAGGGACGCTTTATGTTTGTGTCCAACCATCCATTGGGAGGCCTTGACGGCCTGGCGCTGATCTCGTTGTTGGGCAACCGCTATGAACGCAACATTAAATTCCTGGTCAATGACCTGCTGATGGCAGTGGAGCCCCTGCGTGGCGTTTTCCTGCCCGTGAACAAGTACGGAAGCCAATCGAGGGAGGCTGCCGTCCAAATCGAGGAGGCCCTGAAGAGCGACTGCCAGTTCATCACTTTCCCTGCCGGGTTGTGCTCACGCATGCAGCCCGACGGCAGCATTGCTGACCTGAAGTGGCAAAAGGCTGCTGTCGTTCATGCAGTGAACAATCAGCGTGACATTGTACCCGTATATTTCGATGCCCAGAATTCCAAGTATTTCTATCGTTTTGCCAAGTGGCGCAAGAAGCTGGGCATCAAGTTTAATATCGAGCTCATCTTCCTGCCCAAGGAAATGATTAAGCAGAGCGGCAGCACGTTGCATGTCATCATTGGCGAACCTATACCATGGTCTTCGCTTGATGCCCGTGCCCATAGAAACGAAACTGCTCGTCTGCGTGATATCGTTTATTCAATGAAACCCTAAATAAGCCTATGGAACCGATTATTTCACCTATCCCCGTTGAACTCATCGAGCAGGAGCTGACTCCTGATCGCCTGCTACGCCACACCAACAAGGCTGACAATGACATCTATGTGGTAACTGCTCAAAACGCACCTCACACGATGCGTGAAATCGGCCGTCTGCGCGAAGTGACTTTCCGTGCTGCTGGCGGCGGCACCGGCAAGGAGTGTGACATTGACGAGTTTGACTTGATGGACCCTCCATGCCAGCAACTGCTGGTGTGGAATCCCGAGAAGCGTGAAATCATTGGGGCTTACCGTTTCATTTGTGGCTGGGACGTGAAAGTGGAGGATGGCGTTCCCCGTATCGCTACGGGCCACTTGTTCAGCTTCAGTGACCGGTTCCTGAACGAAATACTGCCAGTGACCATCGAGCTGGGCCGCTCGTTTGTCCGTCCCGAGTACCAGACCACACGCGAGGGTGTGCGTGCCTTGTTCGCCCTCGACAATCTGTGGGATGGCCTGGGAGCGCTCACGATTGTCTATCCTCAGGTAAAATATATGTTCGGCAAGATGACGATGTATCCGAGCTATGTGCGCGATTGTCGCGACATGCTGCTGTGCTTCCTGAGCCTGTATTTCAAGGACGAGGAGGGACTGGTCGTTCCCATCGACCCGCTGCCCGACACGCGCAACGATGATCCGGAACTGATGGCGCACTTCGTGGGCAACGACTTCCGAGAGGACTACAAGCGCCTGAATACCTTTATCCGCCAGCACGGCATCAACATCCCGCCGCTGGTCAATGCCTATATGGGCCTGTCACCCAAAATGCTCATGCTGGGCACTGCCATCAATCGCGAGTTCGGTGATGTGGAGGAGAGCGGCATTCTCATCAACCTTGACGAGATAGCCGATGAGAAGAAACGCCGCCACATCGACTCTTATCTGGAACACATCGAACGATAGCCCTGAACGAACCTGTCATGATAAAAGGCACCATTTCATCTTTCCTCATCGCGGTGACTTTGTGCTGCGGCTTATCGGCAATGGGGCAGGACACCCTTGTCGTGCGGTCGCTTGACAGCCTTTACATAGCCCCTTGCGGTCATGTCAGTTTCCATGGTGCACCTCATGCTCAAAAACACGACCTGGATTACCATTTGCGTCTTGATATGAATGTCGGCGACAGCGAGTTGGCACCTTATTATCTCTCTTCGAACGAGGGCGGAACCATCACTCAGCAATACTCTGCCTTGTTGTCGGCCTCGCTGAACCACTATATGGATATTGAGAAGCATTTCTCTTGGGGCACCGGCATTGAGGTGTGGGGTGGTTACTCTTCCAGTGCAGGATATGAGCGCTATAGGGGAAATGGCCAATTCGAGATTCAGAAACAGCATCCTGCCCGGGTGTGGCTGCAACAGGCCTACGTTGAAGCCAAGTACCGCAGCATCTGTGCAGTGGTGGGACAGAAATATAAGAGTTCGCCGATTGTCAATGGCGACTTGAGCAGTGGTGACCTGGTGTGGAGTGTGAATGCCCGTCCTCCTGTGGGCGTGCGTGCCGGTTTTATCGGTTACCAGACCATTCCCTTTACCAAGGGCTGGCTACAGTTGAATGGCGAATTCGGTTATTTCCGCCAATTGGACGACAAGTGGCTGGAGAACCATTATAATTATTATAACCAATTCATTGCAACGGGCTTGTGGCTGCACTACAAGAGCCTGCACTTCCGCACCAGAACAGACCAGCCTGTGGTCTTTACCATTGGAGCCCAGTCTGCTTGCCAGTTTGCCGGTACCGCCAGCTACTATGAGGATGGCCGGTTGACGTATTCGGTCAAGATGGATGCCGATGCCAAGGCCTTCTTTAGAACGTTCATTGCAGGTAGTGGCGGCAACGGTGCCGGCGACTCGTTTGTCGAGGGGAACCATCTGGGCACTTGGGACATCCTGTTGGAATATAAACTCAAGAAAGACAGACAGCTGCGAGCCTATACCCAGTGGCTGTGGGAAGACGGTTCGGGCATCGGGAAGATGAACGGCTTTGACGGGCTGTGGGGTTTGGAGTATCGTAACAAGTCCAATAATTCGATCATTAGTGGTGCAGTCATCGAGTACATCGATTTCACTAACCAGAGTGGCCCCATCCACTGGACGCCTAATGACCACCCCGGCACGCCCATCACCAGCCATTCGTCGGGTGCCGATGACTATTACAACAATTACATCTATAACGGCTATCAAAACCGGGGCATGTCCATCGGTTCGCCGTTTGTTAAATCGCCGCTCTATAATCAGGACGGCTATATGCGTTATCGCGACAATGTGATGCGCGGTTTCCATGCTGCCATAACAGGATGGTTTTCCAATAGTTGGGGATATCGCCTAATGGCCTCCTACCGCAAGGCATGGGGCACCCCCATCATCCCGCGTGCTGGTAGTGTCGATGACTTCTCGATGATGGCCGAGGTTTCCTGTTATCCCAAGTGGATGGGTTTGGGAGTTCGTCTCCAGGCAGCATTTGACCGTGGCTCGCTCTACGGTGACAATGTGGGAGCTAAGTTGTCTATTCTATATTCAGGTGATTTCAACTTCAAGAAATGATGAAAAGGACAACATTATATATTACTATATTATCAGTGGTTTTGTCATTGACTTGTTGTACCCGCAATCATGGTGACATCGGCATCTGGTTTGGCACCTGGCATGTGGAGTCTATTACTGCGGGTAGTTCACCCGTCAAGGTCGAGGGCGACTATTTCTTCCAATTCCAGAACAAGGTATTCCGTGTATCACAGGTGACGGACCATGCGCAGACAGTCGAGAGTTTCGGCACGTGGAATGAGGAAGGCAACGCCATGATTATCGATTTTCCCGACTCCACGGTCTATTACATTGTGATGCCAGGTTTGGAAGCACACAACAGTTTTACTGTTACCGTCTCGTCGTCACGCGAAGTGATTTTTACAAAGGCCGATACCATAGGTAGGACATATTCCTATCACTTGAAAAAACAGCCCTAAGGTCTAGTAATTCATATACTCGCGGTATTTCTCGCGCAGTTCGCGGCAGTGGGTCAAGATATCCTCATCGCTGTCTCCTGCAGTGATTTCTTCGGTCGAATTGACCCATTTCTCTTGGAATTTGTCGGTGATGGAGCGGTAGCGGGCTTCATCAAAGTCCTTGCCAGCTAATAGAGCTACAGTGAGTTCGCGGATGTAGTTTTCCCAACGTTTGGCATAATAGTCCCAAACCAGTCCGTTCCAGTTGCGGCACGCATAGTCGTTGAGGCTGCCGCCCCAAGTGGTGATCAGGCGTCGGGCGTTCATCTCGTAGTAATCCTTGAGTTGTGGTGTAGTGCCCAAATCGCGAGCCTGCTGCAGCCAGTGGTCCAGTGTGGCATGTGGATGGTGGCTGTTGAGGTTATCCAGGTCGGACAAGATTTCGTAGAGCAAATCGCTGTGAGCGTAGAAGGCTTTCTTATCGCCTTGCTGGAACGCTTTATCGAGCGCCTGTTTCTCGACAAGGAACAGGTCACCCAGCAGTTGTCGTCCCACCCACACGAGGTCGATGGCCATGGCATCGGTCGTGCTGGCATCTTGGGCGAGCAGGGCGTCCCACACGGCGAGCAGGTCGCTTGGGTTGTACTTGATGGTGCGGCTTTCCTTGCCCAGTGCCGGGTAGGAGCAGGGAAGGGGAGCAGCAAAATTGCTGGGGGTGATGTCAAGCACCTTGTTGTAGAGCAAATCCCAGGCTTTGCGCACTTGCTCGCTCTCGTAGCCCGAATGTCGGTCGGCGAGTTCGTTGACGACCTGTTCATCGGTTTTGCGGAAATCCCACGCTTTCTCAAGGATATACTCGTAGGGGAATTGCTGCACATCTAAGCCCTCGAGTGTGGAGCCGATGCCAACAAGGTTGTCGCCGCACTCTTTTAGTGCCTGCTCGATGCGCTCACCCGCCTCGCGGACGCGGCCCTGCACGTTGGTATTGCCACCGAAATTGCCCAAATAGCACCAGATAAAAGGCTGGCCGTAGAAGCCGTCGTGTTCGCGCCACATTTCCTTGTACTCGCAATAGTAGTCGAGCATGGTCATCTTGCCTTGGGGAACACCTGTGAGCATGGCGCGGGTGCGCTCTTGGGTATAGTCCTTGCGTTGGTAGTAGAGGAACCATGCCATCTGCAGCCACTCGGCACCAGGATCTACTGCGGTAAGGCTCTCATAGATATGTCGTGATATCTTGTTGAGGTAGTCGGGTTCGAAACTGGGTGGGTCCACCTCGTTGAACGGGTCAATGCCGTAGATGTGGTCGGTACCGAACAGGCGTGTCTGTTCCTCAAGGAAGAGTCGCTGAATGCGGCTGTAGAGCGGATCCTCGCTGTTGAGAAAATAAGTGCGGTATTGCTCGTCGAAACCGGCCCAGCTGCCCAATGCCTGGATATCGGCATCAGGAAACAATTCACGCAACGCTCCCGGCACGTGTCCGGCAAAGGCAGGCAGCACGGGACGCATGTTCAAGGCGCGCTCACGTTCCACAATGCGTTGCTGCAGGGCGGTTTGTCCGTCGAGCCACTCCTTGGGCAAGGGGCCGCACCATCCGTCGATGTTGGCCATGCGGTGCCATGGCAGGTAGGAAGGTCCAGTGAAATAGGAGCGTACTTGCTTGTCGCTCATGCCCAATTTGGTCCACACATTATACCATACAGCCTCCTGTCCCGTGATAGCAAGCGGCAAGTTTACACCGTTGAGTGCCATCCAGTCGATGAGACGTTCCCAATCCCGCCATTGCCAGAAGGGCATCGTGTAGCCCCAAGTGCAGTAGTTGAGAAAAAAACGTTGAGGCACCCGTGCCGTTACCTGCTCGGGAACGGGCACGTCAGGCAACGTTTTGGGTAGCAAAACAGGCACATCGGCATACCATGATACCGTCACTTTGCAGTAACGGTTCAGATAGCGGTTCAGTCCCACCGCCATGGCGTTGGCGTTATTGCCGCCGATCAGGACTTTTTTGCCTTGGCTTTCCAGTGTGAAAACGTCTTTGCCGTCGATGGCTTCAATCGTCTTGAAATCAACCTTTTGAGCCAGTGCTGTTGAAAGCCGTCCTGCCAGAGCCTGGGCCTGCTCTACGTCATTATTCGCCTTGCTGCTGGCCAGCAGAGCCACCAGCAAAGCAACTATAGTCATTATGGTTTTTCTCATTATCTGTAGTTGGCTAATAAATTGAACAATACACAAATTCTGGCGCAAAAATATCACTTTTAGTACAATTTAGCTGTAATTTTGTGGCTCAAATTGAAAAGAACCATGATTGGAACGATTGTAAATACCTGTACTATAGTGGCTGGCACACTCATCGGGGTGGCTCTGCATAAAGGCATCAAGGACAAATATAAGAATGTGCTCTATGACGCACTGGGATTGGCTTGTTTTGCCATCGGACTGAATGCGGTGGTCACCAATCTGCCCAAGAGCCAATATCCCGTGTTGTTTATCGCTGCGATGGCCATAGGCAGCATCGTGGGAGTGGCTCTTGATATCGATGGCCGTTTCCACCGCTTGGTGGAACGCAAGAGCAAGAGCGGTAGCGGAAACCGCCTGGCCGACGGGCTGGCAACAGCCACACTGGTCTATTGCATAGGCCCCTTATCGATGTTGGGACCTGTCATCAGTGCGCTGGAGGGTGACCACACCTTCCTGTTCACCAATGCTACGCTCGACCTTGTCACGGCAACTATTTTCGGCTCGACTTATGGCATTGGCATGCTATTGGCGGCACCTGCACTGTTTTTGTGGCAGGGCATGTTCTATTGTGTGGCGCTGTTGTCGAGCACTGCCGTGAGCGAGGCATTAATGGCTGAGTTGCTCATCGTGGGCGGATTGCTCATCACAGGTTCCGGCCTGTCGCTGTTACGCATCAAGGATTGCCACGTGCTCAACATGCTACCTGCACTGCTTGTGCCCCCGTTGTGGTTCCTGATCATGTGGCTGATATAAAACCGGAAACTAAATAATTGATAACTTGCAGTTCAAATCATTCGGAAAAAATAGAGATACAATGAAGATAAAACGTTTATTATTGACAGTTTTCGTATTCATTACCAGTATGGAACTCCCGCTATTCGCTCAGATTGTAATCAAGGAACAGTCTGATAAGCAGATTGCGGACAGTATTCGTGCCGAAATGGATAGCAGACCTTATTTCAGTCTATATAAGGACGTCTATTTTGTGGGAGGTACGGTTTTGGGAGGAAAACCCACCGAATACAATACTGACGTCAAGTTCCAGATCAGTTTCCAGCAGCGTCTCACCAAGAGTAACCTGCCCTGGAACACCTATCTGTACCTGTTTTATACCCAAAAGGCCATGTGGAACGTGCTGGAACATTCCCTGCCGTTCCATGACTTGAACTTCAATCCTGGTATTGGCCTCTCACGCTATATCATCTTGAAGAATCGCCTTGTGGGCAAGGCAACGATGATGATTGAGCATGAATCTAATGGCCGTGACGGCACCGCATCACGAAGTTGGAACAAGATTTCATGGGCTGGTGAAGCCTATATTTCGCCGTTCCTGATGGCACATGCCAAGTTCTGGATCCCCATCGTTGACGGAAAATACAATCGTGATATCCTTAACTACATGGGCATCTATCAGACGGGCTTCCAGGCCAAGAGCCTGGATGACAAGTGGGTTCTCGACATGACACTGGTCAAACGCAAGGGCTGGAATCTGAATTTCAACACCATTGTTCAGTTGGGCTACCGCATCAACCACAATTCCAACCAGTTTATCATGCTGCAGTACTACAACGGCTACGGCGAGTGCATGCTGGACTACAACAAGTACCATTCCCGCATCCGCATTGGCCTGCTCATTCGACCTCGCTTCTTCAGCGATTTCTGATGTGGTAATTCCAGAATCTGAAACCTGACAAAAGGCTTGATACTGGCATTGATTTGATGGCCGAGTGGGGTTGTTGCGTACATAAAAAATGAAAAACATTGTTTTTCGTTTTGTTTTGTTCACGACTTGCACTATCTTTGCGACAAAGTGATATAAACGCTAAATATTATGCAGTACTGGATTAACCATAACGGAGTGCAGTCGGGGCCGGTTGACCTTGATGGACTCAAGGATTTGGGCCTCACCTCTGCGGCTTATGTGTGGCATGAAGGCTTGTCTGATTGGGTGAAGATTACCCAGTTGCCCGAATTGCAGGGCATGTATGAACTGGTAGAGCAAGATGCCGGGCCCGCCGTAGTGGGACAGCCCATTCAGGCTCAGCCCATGGGCTCTAGCCCCACTGTTCAACAGCCTGTAAACAATTATCAGCAGCCCGCAACAGACGAGCCCTGCCCGCCCACTAACCTGGTTTGGGCGATTATCTCCACTGTGTTGTGTTGCATGCCATCGGGTATTGTTGCCATCTTTTATGCCCTGAAGGTATCGAACAAGTACCGCGAGGGAGACATTGAAGGGGCCAAGCGTGCCAGCGAGACGGGTGCCTGGTGGTGTATTGCCTCAATTATCTTGGGCATCCTTTCCTTGCCGATGGGATTCATTATGATGTCGGCTGGTGCATCCTAAGGGTGCTCGTCGTCATGCGCCGCACACTTGTCATCATTGTGGTGCTGGCCGCACTGTTGGTGATCGGCTTGATTTACTATGTGCTGGACCCGTCGGCCTCGACGGTGTTCCCGCGTTGTACATTCTTGTCATTAACGGGCTATAAGTGTCCGGGATGTGGTACTCAGCGTGCCGTTCATGCCCTGTTGCACGGCAATGTAGCTGACGCATTCAAGTATAATGCTTTTTTGCTTGTAGCCATTCCCTGGATTATCCTATGCCTGTTTGCAGAGTCGCGCAGGGTGCGCAATCCACGGCTATATAGTCGCCTTAATGCGCCGTTACTCATTTGGCTTTTTCTGGCCATGTTGCTGTTGTGGTGGCTTCTGCGCAACATATTTGATTGGTAATTAGGCTATGGGCTTTAGGTGATAAACGATAATAAACGATAGACGATGAAACAATATTTAGACCTGATCAAGCATGTAATGGAGCATGGTGTGGACAAGGAAGACCGCACTGGAACCGGCACGCGTAGCGTGTTCGGCTACCAGTTGCGGTGCAATCTGGCCGACGGCTTTCCGCTGTTGACGACCAAGAAGGTGCACTTGAAGTCCATCATCTATGAATTGTTGTGGTTCCTGCGTGGCGATACCAACGTGCGCTGGCTCCAGGAACATGGCGTGCGCATTTGGAACGAGTGGGCCGATGAAAACGGCGACTTGGGACCAGTTTATGGCAGCCAATGGCGAGCATGGCCCGATGGCAACGGTGGCACGATCGATCAGATTGCCCAAGTCATAGACCAGATAAAAAACACGCCTGACAGCCGCCGCATCATGGTGAGTGCCTGGAACGTGGCCGAGGTGCCCACGATGAAGCTGCCACCGTGCCACTCACTGTTCCAGTTCTATGTGGCACAAGGCAAACTGAGTCTGCAACTGTATCAGCGCAGTGCCGACCTTTTCTTGGGTGTGCCGTTCAACATTGCCTCCTATGCCTTGTTGCTGATGATGGTTGCCCATGTGACGGGCCTGGAACTGGGTGAGTTCATTCACACCTTTGGCGATGCGCACATCTACCGTAACCATTTTGACCAAATCCAGGAGCAGTTGTCACGCGAGCCGCGCCCACTGCCTCGCATGGTGCTCAACCCCGATGTGAAGAGCATTGACGACTACAAATATGAGGATTTCACTCTTGAAGGCTATGATCCCTGGCCTGCTATCAAGGGGGTAGTCTCGGTTTAATAATCTAGATAAACTAGACTATCTAGAACGTTTCGGAAATCAACAAATGAAAAAGATTCATGCTATAGTAGCTGTTGCCAGCGATTGGGCCATCGGGCGTCAAGGTGAGCTGTTGTGCTACTTGCCTGCCGACATGAAGCACTTCAAGCAGGTGACGATGGGGAACAGCATTGTGATGGGCCGCAAGACATTTGAGTCATTTCCGCGCCGCCCGTTGCCTGGCCGTCAAAACATCGTTATCACCCGCAACCCCGATTGGCAGTACCCTGATGTGACAGTGGCGCATAACCTCGAGGAGGCTATCGCTGCTTCCCAGACCGATACGGTATTCATCATTGGCGGGGCACAGGTCTATGAGCAGGCATTGCCCCTGGTGGATGTGCTGCACCTGACGCAGATTCACGCCCGTTGGGCAAGTGCCGACGCCTTTTTCCCTGTCTTGAACCTTGATGAGTGGCAAGAGGTGAGCCGTGAGCATCACGAGAGCGATCACCGCAATGCTTATGAGTTTGATTTCATCACTCTAAAACGACGCGACGCATGAAATACTTCCTAATAGCCGGTGAAGCATCGGGCGACCTTCACGCCTCGCACCTGATTGAATCACTCAAGCAGGAAGATGTCGAGGCGCAATTCCGCTTTTTGGGCGGCGACCTCATGGCGACTCAGGCTGGAGTTGAGCCCATCATCCATTACCGCGATATGGCCTATATGGGCTTCATGGATGTGCTGAAGCATTTGGGCAAAATCCTGGGCTTCTTGGGCACGGCACGTCGTGCCATCGATGAGTGGCATCCCGATAAGGTTGTTTTGGTTGATTATCCTTCATTCAACCTCAAAGTGGCCAAATATGCTCACAACCTGGATATCCCCGTACATTATTTCATTTCGCCTAAGGTGTGGGTGTGGAAAGAGTGGCGCGTCAAGGACATCCGACGTTATGTCAATCACATGTACTGCATCCTGCCCTTTGAGCCCGATTGGTATCAGGAAAGGGGTTATAAGGCGACCTATGTCGGCAATCCCACCGTGCAGGAAGTGGCTCAGGCAAGCAAGGATTTTCCTGATTTTCCTCATTTCATCGAGCAAAACGGACTTGTTGACTGTCCCATTATCGCCCTCGTGCCAGGTTCACGTGTTAGGGAAATCCGCGACAATCTGCCCTTGATGTTGCAGGCTGCGGCACGCCATCCCGAATATCAGGCTGTTATTGCTGGTGCTCCCAGCATCGATGACAACCTCTATCGCGAGGTCATGGGTGCCGATACTGTTCCTGTCCTGCGTGGCGCCACCTATCCGCTTGTTCATCACTCCCGCGTGGCGCTGGTCACCTCAGGGACAGCTACCCTCGAAACGGCCCTGTTGGGTACACCTCAGGTGGCTTGTTACCGTTTTAACGGTAGCAAGTGGTCTTATAACTTCTACCGCCGCCTGTTGACAGGAAAATATGTTACCCTTCCCAACCTCATTACCGATGAACCCGTTATTCCCGAGTTGTTGATGCATCTGTGCAGCGTCGAAAGCATCGACACTCACTTGACTCAACTGCTCGCCGATACTGCAGAACGTGCTGCCATGCTCGACGGCTACCGTCGTCTTGCCGACCGCCTGGGCACTGACGTCTGCACTGCTACCGCTGCCCACCTGATACATTCAAGTCTCTCTTGAAGGCAAAGCAGATCAACACCCGAATAACAAAAGCGGTTGGTTACCACAATGGTAATCCAACCGATTTTTGCTCTTGAAAGTAATCTCAGATACTATTCTGATAATTCTCTATTCTTTGAACGGAGATACAAGCCAATCCCAGTTCCCAATAATGCACCAAGCAACCCCGAGGTGATTTCACTCAAACTGAGGTCAAGGCTAGCAATCACTGGATTTGCCCAAAACACCTCTACCAAGCATACGAGAATAAAAATGATTAAAAAGCTAGCTTGATACCCCAGGCTCCTCTTTCCTTTATCATTCAGATTGTACGACCGACGATAGAGGGCACCTAAAAGCCAAAGGTTCAGGCCAACTAACATAACCAAAGCAAACCAATGAATACTACCATTATAACGAGGGATAACCCATTGTGTAGTGGAAGCAACTATAAGTGCAAGAATACACCCTAGAGTCATAATGATACCCAAAGCTTTTAACACAATACTTAAAGTCTTGTTGTTCTCTGTAGTTCCCATAATATTATTCTTTTAGAGTTATCAAATTATTGTTGTTTGCTCTTTAGACGCACAAAGTGCATCAAAAACTACACAAGGTAGCGAAAATCTCGCTTGAACACTCATTTTCTTTTATATTTTTGGAAAAGTTGTTCAACCGTGTTTGTTTGAAAAAGTCCGCTTTTGCGTGAAGAATTCACGCTGGGTAAGGACTCATCCTGTTGCTTGCTTAGTCGTCGATGCCGGCAAAATTGCCATTAGGGTCAAACCTCAGCTCCAGACCGTTGTTCAGCTCAATTTCGTAGCCGTAGGGCTTGCGGCTGATCTTGGTGATGGGCAGACCTTGGTTATTGCTCTTCACATAGCTGGCGATGGCTCCGGGAACGAGCGCTGCCGGAACGGCCTTGACATGACAGTCGACCGACTCCCACTGATTGGCGCGGTCGAAGTCGACCTCGGTACCGTCGTTGAGGGTTACATCATATTCCATGCCTCCATGATCGGCATCGGTCTCAACGTATGACACTGTGGCGCCGGGGAACTGTTTCTGCAGGAAGTCGGTGATCTGCTGTGGCAGACCTTGTGCCTGTGCTGCTGCTGGATTGGCGGCAGGTTGCTGGGCTGCTGTGGTATCGGGAGTGGCGGGCTGTGCCACCTGCGGCTGTGTTACGGGCATTGTGTTCTGTGTGGCCTCTCCACCACCATTGTTGCACGATGCCAATACGCTGATAAATAATGCGAATGCTATGAGTTTAAGGACCTTCATAATCAAAATTAATTTAATAAGAGGAGGTAAGCTAACTATCGCTGGCCTCCAAGATTGTTGTTTCTAACGATCAGTCGTCGATGTCGATGACTTGGAAATCACGGTTATATTCCACCTCCAGCCCGTTGTTGAGCTTCACCTCATAGCCACGACGGTTGCGGTCAAGCTTCAGGATGGTAGCGCCCGGAAAGGTGGCCTTGATGTGACTTTTGATTTGCTCGGGAATCAGTTCAGAAGGCACGCGAGAAACCTTGCAGTCAATCTCTTTCCAGTTGCCCTGCTTGTCAAACTCGACTTTCTCGCCGCTTTCGTAAACGATGTTATAATCGTCCCAATCCATGGTGACAATCAGGGGCACCTTGCCGGCAAAGTACTGCTTGAGCAGTGTCTGAGCTGCCTCGGGCAATTGGTTGTAGGTAATCACCTGGTTGTGGTCGGCCTTAGCATTAAAACTCATGGTCAGCAGTGCGACCATCAAAAATAAGTACTTCGTCATTGTCTTGATTATTACATTAATTATCTTTCGTTAGACAAACTCTGTGACAGAAAGTTTAACACTGTGCCGATAAGCCGCATTGGTTTATTTGTTCGGGACCATCCATTGTGGATCGTTCTGGAATTTTTTCCATGCCTGTTCCAGTTGTGGTTTGCAGGAAATGAGCAAACGGTGGGCGTCGGTGGTGTTAGTGGCGTCTTGCTCGATGTCCTGGATGTAAACGAGCAGATTGTGGCAGATGTTGTACTGGCCTGCAGCGAGTATGGCTTGTGGCATGCCGGTAGCCTTTTCCTCGGATGTGAACCAGAGGGTGGTACCCATGCTCGCCGCCTGGTCGCTGTTGCGCTGAATGGCTTCGCTGGGCACGAGCTTGTCGGCAAGGGTGTTGTTGTCCCGCATGCTCTGCCACCGTTCTCCCTGTCTTAGCTCATAGATGGTGCTTGTGATAACGCGGTTCAGCCAAGCATGGTCGTTGTAGATAGCTTTGTAATTGACCTGGCGAAGGCGCTTGAGAAACACTTCGCTGCTCATCATGATGACCGACTTGGCACGATTCATCAACAGAGCCTCGAACGATGCAAACTTCATGTGGCTGATAAAGGAGGCCCGGTTGCCGATAAAGGTCTTTTCGATGGCCGCAAACATCTTGTTTTTTAGCAAGGCGCCGCCCAGGTTGAGCAGGGTGACAATTAGCATAATGACAGCAGTCACGCCCAGCCAGAATTTGCTGCCCAGCACTATTGCGATGATAAACAGAATCATGGCCACAGCTTCGGTAATCAGGCCGTAGTTGCGCAGCCGTCCCAGCGTCAGCTTGCCCATTCCCTTGGGCAGCATCTGCTCGCTGGGTGCATAACCGTTCATGTAGGGGCTTGCGACATCGCTGATGATGACAAGGTCAAGGGCTTTGTCGGTACGTGTTTTATCCTCGCGGTATTTGCGCATGCGTTCTTCGGCCAGCTGAATGGGATCGATGCCCTGGTTATCGACGACACCGCCATCCATGATGCCGAAACGCACATTGATGTTGCTGGCGATATCGGGTTGCTGCGACACTTGGAAATCGTCGGGGTACATCATCGGCTCAAAACCGCTGGGGAAACATGACGAGCATGCCAGTGCTTCGCCAAGGGTAATATGGCTTGCCACGCTGCGGCCGATGCTGTGCTTTTGGTTACCGAAGACGCCGTAACTGATGCGTTTGCCGTCAGTCATCTTGCCGCTGGTGAGACGGAAACGGAAGGGTAGTGAGTTGTCAAAGTCGGTCGCCAGCGCCGTGTAGTCCTTGACGGGAATATGGTCAAGGTTGTCGATGATGTCGCCCATCACTGCTCCGTCAAACAAATATTTGTCATAGATGCCTGCCATAATCTTGATGGCCGACACTTCGGGATTGGCTTTTTCGGCGCTCAGGTTCTGCATGGCGTGTGTCACCAGATCCTCGTTACACAGGAAGCCGAAGACCTCCTCGACCATTTTGTCAACGGGTTGTCCCTTAGCACGTGCGAGCATGTATTTCAATGCCGGAATCGTGCCTCCTGACACCGAGGTGAGTGCCGAAACACAATCCAGCAGTGTGCGTCCGTTGTCGAGACGGATGGAATTCAGAAAAAATAAGGTTCCCAGGTCAAATGTAGCAGCCCTGTAGCCGCCGCCCGAGAAAGCCATGCCAATGTTTAATTCGTTTTCCATCATCGCAGTTATTCTGATGCTTCGTCCTCGGTAAGGCAATCGGTGAAGCCTATGTCACGGGAACGTTCGCGGTTGAACATGCAATAGGTAACGTTGCCCTCATCGCACAGGTTGCCCTGGCTGTCGTGCAGGGTGACGTGAACGGTGTAATAGTTGCGCACATTGCCCGTGATGCGCCCGCGCAGGGTAATCAGCGGGTCGCGGGTAGAGACGGGACGGCGGAATTTCACTTCCAGTTTGGTGGTGACTCCTGCCATTTGCAGGCGGCGCGAGAGCACCCAGTTGGCGAGCTCGTCGATGAGTGTGCTGATGATGCCACCGTGCAAGGTCTCTACCCAGCCGTCGTAGTTAACGTTGGGCGACCAGGTGGTGACAACCTCTTCACCGTCTTCCCAGAATTCCAGATGCAGGCCGATGGGGTTCGTCGGGCTGCACCCGAAGCAGTTGTAACCCTCCTTGTCAAGGTATGGATTAATGAGCTTTTTCATATGGCTGTGGTTTTTTTATCGAGTTTTTCTTGCTGTTTTCGGTGATGCCATATCTCCAGGCTGTTGATGGCGTTTTGCCACAGGATGTAGCAGCCGGGGCCGGCCACCGACAACGGGCTGAGGTAAGTGTAGGCTATCCACACGGCAAAGGCAGTGTTCTTTTGGCCAAGGCCCTGTCCGCTTTCGATAACGGTACCGAAGAAGTGTCCGATGTAACGTCCCACGGCAAACTGCGCCAAACAGATGAGCAACGATACAACGGCAATGGTGATGAGGAACACGATGGGTGCCCCGCTGTTGATGATGTTCTTCACGGTGCAGCCTGTGACGATGGTCAGCGAGATGCCCCACATGTAAAACGACAGATCCTGAATGGCCACCAGTCGCTGCTGCACTCGTGGCAGGTAGTGTTTGACCAGATAGGCGGCAATCAGCGGCAACACCAGCACCAGGAACACCTTGTACATAATCATCCAGAAAGCCACCCAAAAGCTGATGTCCACTTCATTGTCGATGAGTGGAAAGACGACGGGCACCGCTACCACAGTCACGATGTTGGACAGGAAGACGTAGCTGGTCATTGTCTCAAGATTGCCACCCAACTTTCCAGTTACCACAGGAGCTGCGCTGGCTCCGGGACAGATGACGCACGTCAAGATACCCTCCATGAGAATCAGGTCTTTGCCCTGCATGTCAAAGCCCAGAATAAGTGCCACCAGCAGCACGACGAGCACTACCTGGAATACCGACACCCACAAGTGCCACATCGCCGGCCGCATCTTGTGGAAATCCACGCGCAGGAATGTAGTGAAAAAGATCAGGCTCATGAACAGCGGCAGGATGGTGTCGAATATCGGCGCCATGACCTCGCTCACCGGGTCAAGGGCGGGAATCCAAGAGAATATCAGGTAGATGACCGCGCCCGCCACAATCGCG
>JAEEGL016649724.1_pt1 | contig 21258 bp, 14 predicted proteins | sample 9134231 | NCBI WGS metagenome assembly JAEEGL01 (sample SAMN16246548, study PRJNA631951) | gut metagenome | biome: gut microbiome; feature: rumen; material: fiber-attached | host: Bos | place: Iran: Karaj | collected 2018-10
CCAAGGCTGACAAGAAGGACTGGGGCAATGCAGCCGGTATCTATGAGCTGGCCTTTGACAAGGATCCCAATAACATCGAGGCTTATGTGAAGTATGCCAACACCTACTTCAACGTGAACCCCATGATGGCTATTGAGCGTCTTGAAGAACTGCAGGCCAAGGTGCCCAACTCAGCCCTTGTTCAGCGTGAGCTCGCCGAGATGTACTATGCCGACAACCTGGGTGCCAAGGCAGCCGAGCAGTATGGCAAGTACATTAAGAACCCCAACCACTTCGCTCAGGATGAGGTGCGCTACGTTCAGCTGCTGTTCTTCGGTGAGAAGTATCAGGAGTCTCTCGACCTCGCCACCAGCCTGGTGAACAAGCTGAATCCTGCCGACAGCAAGGTGTTCTACATGAAGCGTATGCAGCTGTACAACCTGGTTCAGCTCCAAAAGTGGCCCGAGGCCGTTGAAGCAGGACGCGCGTTCTTTGCCAACGTCGTTCCCCAGGGTTCCAACTATGAGGTTCGCGACTATACCGACTACGGTCAGGCTCTGCAGACCGCAGGTTACCCCGAGGAGGCCATTGACGCTTACAACAAGGCCATTGACCTGAATCCCAAGAACACCGACCTGATTCGCAACCTGGGTGACAGCTACGCTGCTGCTGAGAACTATGTCAAGGCTGCTGAGTACTACCAGCGTCTTGTTGACGACGGCAACCACAAGTCCAATGACCTCTTTACGCTTTCTAACTACTATCTGGGTGTTGCCGACACCAAGGATCTGGACGACATGACCAAGTCCAACGCTCTTGCCAAGGCACAGAAGTATATCGACGAGGTGGACAAGCTGGTTCCCGAAAACGTACAGATCGTTAACCAGAAGGCTAAGATCGCTAAGTTCCGCGAGGGTGATACCAACAATGGCGCTGCGCTGTCCGCTTATCAGGAGCTGCTCAGCATCCTCGACAAGAAGCCGAACAAGGCTGACTATGCACGCTACTTCAAGTATGCCTACAACTACATGGCTACTTACTACTTCACCAAGGGTGACAAGGCTACTGCCAAGACCTACTACCAGAAGTGGCTGGAGTATGATCCCGAAAATGAGGCATTGCGCAACTACGTTAACAGCCTGAAGTAATCGGCTGACGACACACAAATTAAATAACTGCGGGCGACTGAGAGTGATTCGGTCGCCCGCACTTCTTTTCTGTGTGGCGTGTCGGCACTTTACCTTAGTCTTGAGTGTCACTGGAGCAGCCTATTATTTTGGCAAGGATAGAACTGCCTTCCTTGACACTTGTTTATTGCGTTTTTTTGCAAAATCTTTAACTATATTCGTGAAATAGGTCTAATTGGCGAAATTAGCATTAAGCCCTGCAGGGGCTGCGTCATCTGCTATATCATTGCCTTATTTTTTAAGATTTTTCTTTTTTAATAATGTGATTTATAAAAATAATCGTAATTTTGCGCATTAATGTGTGTTCAATGGTTTATTATTCTTCTCTGTGAATATGAAAAATATATTGCTTGCAATGGCGTTTGTGGCATTGTCGGTCCTTGGTATGCCCTTTGTGGCGCAGGGTGCTAACAGTGGCTACTATGACGTCTTCCTTTCGGTTAACGAGAATGTCGATCTCACGCAGCTGCGTAATGCTGGACTCGTGATCACAGCGCGCTATGACGGTATTATCACTGCCGAGGTGCCTAATGATATGCAGCCCAGCTCACTCAAGAGCTTCAGCGGTGTGCTGAATGCCTCCAGGGCTATCCCCATCTTGACCTATTGCGACAGCGTGCGATACTTCTCTCGCGTTGATCCCGTTCATCGTGGCGAGAGGTTTGATAAGCCCTATGACGGTAGTGGTGTGATCGTGGGTGTGATTGACTGTGGTTTTGACTTCAATCACATCAACCTGTGTGATGAAAATGGCAACACGAGGGTCAAGGCAGTGTATCTCCCCTATGACAACACGGGAAAGACCGTCATGGTGAACAGGATTCCCCTGCCCGGTACCTGTTTTGAGACCCTGGAGAAAATCAAGGCGCTGACCACCGATGACCCCAAGACCACCCATGGCACCCAGACCGCAGGCATCGCTGCCGGCAGCTACACCGGCAACGGCTGGTACGGTATTGCCACGGGTGCCGATATTGTAGCATGTGGTATGCCCGAGACCGAACTGAGCGACGTGAAACTAGCCCATTGCATCAGCTATATCGATGACTATGCCAGGCGCGTGGGCAAGCCCTACGTGGTCAACATCAGCATGGGTAACAACGTCGGAGCCCATGATGGATCCTCGTTCCTCTCGACCATCATCCAGCAGTTTGCTGGTCCTGGAAAAGTGTTTGTGGTTTCGGCAGGTAATGATGGTGACCAACCGGTGTGCATCCATGAGTCACTGACGGCCAAAACCGATACCATCACGGCGCTGATGAGCGGCTATGCCAAAACTGGTGGTCTGAAGCGTTCGGGTTGTGTCAATGCGTGGAGTAGGGGAGCCAAGCCCTTCAACTCTAGGATCGTAGTCGTTGATACCCGTAATGGCAATATCGTCTACAAGTCCCGTTCACTAGGTACTACCACAACGGGTGTGACGGCACATTTTGATACCGAAACCGACGAGCAACTGGCTCAGTATTACACCGGATCGGTGGACTTCTCAGGAACGATCGAGGCCAACGGTAACGGTTCATCACTCATTACGCTGGACATGAAGGACAAGACAGGCTACCATGCCATCGGTGTCCAGTACTATAGCCCGTTGGCAACCGATTTGACCATCTGGACATCACAATATGCCTACTTCAACACCTATGGCTTCTCTTGGGTGTCGTCTGGCACTTCGGTCGGCTCCATCAACGAGTTGGCAGCGTCCGACAGTGTCATCTCGGTAGGTTCCTATAACAGTAAACAGTATGTGCCCCTGCGCAATGGTACCCTGTATTTCCGTTCCGATAGCGAACCCCGTGAGATGTCCTATTATAGCTCCTATGGTCCCGATGAGCGCGGTATCTCGCGTCCCGATGTGTGTGCCCCCGGCAGTGTTGTCATCTCGTCGGGCAACCGTTATGATACCAATCCGCCTAACCTCCAGTATTGGCAGCCCTCGGCTTTTGTCAATGGTGTGGAATATCCCTATTGTCCCGACTTGGGTACCTCGATGTCGGCGCCGGTAGTGACTGGTGCTATTGCCCTGTGGATGCAGGCCAATCCCAACCTGAGCGTGGCTGATGTGCGTGATATCCTCAAGCATAGCAGTTACAAGGACCGCCAGGTAAATACTGGTAATCCCGAGCGATGGGGCAGCGGCAAGCTGGATATCAATGCCGGCATGCGTTATGTGCTTCATATCGAGGACAAGAATGGTGATGTGAACTGTGACCAAGAGATCAACCTGAGTGATATCAATGCCGTGATCGACATCATCCTGGGAGGCAATGCCGACAGTGAGACCAGGAGCCGTGCCGATGTCAACAATGACGGTGAAATCAACGTGAGTGACATCAACATAATTATTGATATCATTTTGCGGTAATTACCTGTGAAGCATTACGCACTGATAGCCCTGTCGTGCCTTGTATTATTGGCTCTATCCACCGACATGGACGCTGTAAACTCGCTGAGTGCAGCCTCCAAGGTCTCACTTGCGCGTCATGCTCACCGCGCTGGCCGTCGTGTTCCGATGGCCAACGAGTGTTTGCAGGCTTTTATCAGTGTTGATGATAACATCACTGTCGAGCAATTGAAGCGACAGGGTGTCAAGGTGAATGCCGTGATGGATGGGTTTGTGGTGGCTACTATCCCAGTGGATGCCCTGTCAACCATTTCGTCACTGCCTGGAGTGAGCCATATCTCGCTGGCTCGCCACATGCAGTTGTGCAATGACTCGGCTCGCTACTATGCCAATATTGACGGGCTGCACACATCACAGTCCTGGGTTGTCCCCCTTACCGGCAAGGGCGTTATCGTGGGAATGGTAGATACAGGCATTGATTTCAACCATATCAACTTGTGCGATGCAGAGGGTCGCTCAAGGGTGCGTGCGGTGTATATGCCGATGGACAGCACGGGCACTGCTCCGGTAGTCCATGGCGATACATTGCCCGGCAGTTGCTATGAAACCGCCGAGCAGATTGCGCGCCAGACGACTGACTATGCCGGATCCTCCCATGGCACCCACACCACGGGCACCGCTGCAGGCTCGTTTGTCGGTAACGGATGGCATGGCGTTGCCCCCGAGGCCGATATCGTCGTGTGTGGCATTCCATCGACAGAACTCACCGATGCCACTATCGCCAACGCGCTCATCTATATCTTTGATTATGCCGACAGGGCAGGCAAGCCTTGTGTCATCAATCTGAGTATTTCCAGCAACGGCGGTCCTAATGACGGCTCTTCGTTCTTGTGCCGCACCTTCGAGGCTCTGTCAGGACCTGGTCGTGTGTGCGTTGTCTCGGCAGGAAACGATGGTAACGCTCCCGTCAGCATGCATGCCACGATACATGGCGAGGGGGATACCCTGACGACATTGTTGCGCAATGCATGGGGCGGATTGCAGCGCCAGGGCTTCGTGAGTGCTTGGAGCGATGGCGCCCAGCAACACCGTTCCCGGCTTGTCATTATCAACCGGGCATCAAGGGAACTGGAATATGCTTCACCGTTCCTCGGATATCTCCCTGAGGACAGTGTCTACTCCATATCGAGCGACGAGGATCCCGACTTTGCGCGTTTCTATGATGGCGAGGTCCTGTTCGGTTCGGCTCTGGAACCGAGTTATGATGGCGAGGGACATCTGGTTGACGCGAGCCGGTATCATTCTTTCTGGCAGCTGGATGCGACATCCGTTCAATCGGGCCATCTTTTAGGGATGCAGTATGTGGCCGACGAGCCGGTCCTGCTGAGTGGATGGACCGACAAGAACTGTTATTTCTACACCTTCGGCATCGATGGTGTGACCGGTGGTGAATATGCATGTTCCATCAGTGACATGGCGACGACCGACAGTGTCATCTCGGTGGGCGCGTACTGTTCTCGCACCACTTATTTTGATAAGGCTGGAACCATCATCCCATTATCCAATAGTCACCTCGGTGACATTGCCTATTTCTCATCCTATGGTCCTGACGAGCGTGGATATGCACGTCCTGACATCTGTGCTCCCGGCATGACGTTGTTGTCCTCGGCAAGTCGTTATGATTCCGTTGCCAATCGTGAGCATTGGCCCTCATCGGTGATACTTGATGGGGTGGAATATCCCTACTATTCCAATCAGGGAACGTCGATGTCGGCTCCTATCGTGGCGGGCACTGTCGCCCTGATGCTGCAGCTCAACGGGGAATTGGGACCCATGGCTGTCCGTGAGGCGTTGCATCGCAGTGCTTGCATCGACTCCTATGTCACCAACGGGGATCCTGCACGATGGGGATTCGGCAAGCTGGATGCTGCCGCGGCTATCGAGGACGTGGTAAGGACCTCGATGAAGCCTGGTGATGTGAACAACGACCGTGAGGTCACCATTGCCGATGTCATGACAATCATCGACATCATTATCGGTGGCACCTCACGGTATGATGCCGCAACGTTGATCCGCGCCGATGTCAACCGTGACTCCGAGATACTGCTTGCCGACGTCAACAATGTTATTGACTTGATATTAAACCATTGATTTATGATAGATTACATTAGAGGGAAAATTGCCGAGTTGAATCCTGCATTTGCCGTGATCGACAATCATGGCGTGGGTTACATGATGAATATAACGCTGTCCACCTATGACGTCTTGACCAAGGCGGGCGAGGAGGCATTGCTCTATGCCTATGAAGTGATCAGGGAAGACGCCCACACACTCTATGGCTTTGCCTCCAAGCAGGAACGTGATGCCTTCTTGTTGCTCATCTCGGTCTCGGGTGTGGGACCCAACACGGCACGCATGGTTTTGTCGTCGATGAGCGTCGATGAGTTCTCCCAGGCCATTGCCTCCAACAATGTCGCCATGTTCAAATCGGTCAAGGGCGTCGGTGGAAAAACGGCCCAAAGAATAATAGTTGACCTCAAAGATAAAATAAAACCTACAGGTGATACGTTATTAGTAGTAAAGGGGCAACCCCATAGTGAAGTCTTTGACGAGGCTCTTGCAGCACTCGTCATGCTTGGATTTACACAACAGGCTTCAAATAAGGCACTTAAGTCGCTTTTTGCTGCCAACCCTTCACTGACTGTTGAGGTGGCCATCAAGCAAGCGCTCAAGATGATGTGATCGGTGGCTGCCCATTGAAGAGTAATTGTTCATGCTGAACCGAACTAAAATAATAATTGCAATTATTGTAGGCGCGCTCATCGGGTTATGGGCGGGTAATGACAGTGTGTTGGCACAATATGTGACCAGCACTTTACCACCTCCTCCACCTCCTCCCGATACCAGGCCTTCGGCTCAGCAACAGCAGACTCCTTCACTTGACCTTCTATTCAATGTCAGGCCCACTACACCACGCTCTTATCAGGATGTTCAGGGGCTTGGCGAGTATGCTGCCGACCTCAAGGATCCTTCCAACATCACATCCGAGGTAGAGTATGACCCCGAGACGGGATGCTATGTGATTCACACCCGATTGGGAGACAATGATATTGTCACCCCCTACATCATGTCGTCCGACGAGTACAGCAATACCGACTTCAGGCGCTCCATGATGGAGTATTACCGACAGAAGAATGCCGAGAGTGCTCAGGATAATGAAAAAGACCCGTTCAACTTCTTGGACATGCAGTTTGGTATGGGTCCCCTCGAATCGGTGTTTGGTCCCGGTGGTGTGCAATTGAAGACCACAGGTTCGGTAGTCATCAGGATGGGTGTCAAGAGCAACTCTACCGACAACCCCTCACTGTCGGTGTCGCAGCGCAAGAAGACTTACTTTGATTTCACCCAGAAGATTCAGGCCAACATCACAGCAACTGTCGGTGACAAGATGCGCTTCAATATGTCTTATAACACGGGAGCGACCTTTGACTTTGACAGCAAGAACCTCAAACTTGCCTACGAGGGCAAGGAGGATGAAATCATCAAGAACATCGAGGCTGGTAACGTGAGTATGACGACTGGTTCGTCGCTTATTCATGGTAGCGCTGCACTCTTCGGTATCAAGACCAAATTGCAGTTCGGTAAGTTGACTGCTACCGCGCTCGTGTCTCAGCAGAACAGTGAGAGCCAGAGCGTGAGCACCAAGGGCGGTTCACAGACAACCGAGTTCTCGATTTCTGCCGACAAGTATGACCAAAACCGCAACTTCTTTCTCTCCCATTACTTCCGTGACAATTATGACAGATGGTGCTCCACGCTGCCTCTGGTTTCCACGGGTATTCACATCAACCGTATCGAGGTGTGGGTCACCAACAAGCGCAACAATTATAACGAGTCGCGCAACATCTTGGCGTTCATGGATATGGGTGAGGGCGATGAGATCAACATCAGCAACGAGCACTGGATAGGGCGAAGCGGCAGTAAGCCCGACAACGAAGCCAACACCCTGTATGAGGAGATCAAGAATGACTACCCCGATGCCCGTGTCATCAGCAAGGCTTCGGTGGCTCTCATGCCCCTGTCACAATATGATTTTCAAGGCGGTAAGGACTATGAGAAGATCGAGAGTGCACGTCTGCTGAAACAGAATGATGATTACTATCTCAACGCCAACATGGGCTATATCATGCTCAAGACGGCGCTTGCTAGTGATGAGATTCTGGCGGTGGCCTTTAAGTATACCTGTGGTAATGAGAACTATCAGGTGGGTGAGTTCTCGGGTGACACTAAGTCAACCGATCAGTCCCTGTATGTCAAGTTGTTGAAGGGTACCACCGCATCTCCAGATTTCCCCATGTGGGACCTGGCGATGAAGAATGTGTATTACTTGGGCGCCTATGATATTCAGAAGAACAACTTCAAACTCAACATCAAGTACTTGAGCGACACGACAGGTAACGAACTGACCTACATCCCCGCAGGTGCGATCAAAGACTCCACGCTGTTGCAGGTCATGAACCTCGACCGTCTGGATGCTAACCAGGAGCCCAATATCGATGGTAAGTTTGACTTTATCGAGAACTATACAATCCATCCACGCTCCGGTAAGGTCATTTTCCCGGTTGTGGAACCCTTCGGTGAGCATCTGCGCCGCAAGTTCGGAGATGACGAGATTGCTAAGAACTATATTTATACCGAGCTGTATGATTCGACCTTGACTGTGGCACAGCAGTTCAGTGACAAGAACAAGTTCATCCTTGCTGGTGAATACCAGTCAAGTTCGGGTAATATTATTAAGCTCAATGCAACCAACGTGGCGCGAGGGTCGGTTGTCGTGACGGCAGCTGGCCAGACACTTACCGAGAACAGCGACTATACCGTGGACTACACCATGGGTACAGTCACTATCACCAACCAGAGTATTATTGATGCGGGAACCAACATCAATGTATCGCTCGAGAACCAGTCCACATTCAACTTGCAGCGCAAGACCCTGCTAGGATTGGATTTGGACTATGCCTTCAACAAGTATTTCCATCTCGGTGGTACCGTCATGCACTATGGCATGAAGGCCCTAGGTGACAATGTGGCAATTGGTAGTGAGCTGGTCAACAACACGATATGGGGCATGAATATGTCCTACAACACTCAGTTCATGTGGCTGACCAACCTGCTCAACAAGATTCCCACTGTCAATGCCGTCGCCCCATCAAGTCTGACCTTCTTGGGCGAGTTTGCCCAACTCGTGCCCCATCAGGCAAAGACGGGCTCCATCACGGGTAGTTCGTATATCGACGACTTTGAGTCCACCCAGACACCTGTTGACATCCGTACTCCTTATTCATGGTTCCTGTCCTCTGTTCCCTATGATCCATCAGAATCTGCGCTGTTCCCCGAGGCATCGGCCAACAATGATGTGACCTATGGCATGAACCGTGCCCTCTTGTCATGGTATTCTGTGGACAGGCTGTTCACACAACGCAATTCATCCTATGCTCCTGGCTACATCAAGAACGATCTTGATGCTTTGTCCTATCCCTATGCCCGCGAGGTATTATTCAGTGAGGTTTTCCCAGGACGTGATCTCAACTATGGTGAGTCATCGATCATTCAGACGCTCAACCTGTCGTTCTATCCCGATGAGCGTGGACCTTATAACCTTGATGCTAAACGTGTAGATCCTGCAACTGGTAAATTGCTCTTCCCCGAGAAGCGTTGGGGCGGTATCATGCGCAAGATCGATAACACCAACTTCGAGCAATCCAATATTGAGTATATCCAGTTCTGGCTGCTTGACCCGTTCATGGATCCTGACCTGGGCAACGAGGATGGCGGTTCGCTCTACATCAACTTGGGTGAGGTGAGCGAGGATATCCTGAAGGATGGTCTCAAGAGCTATGAGAATGGTCTTCCCATCAATTCCGATACAACCTTCGTTTCCTATACTACTTGGGGTAAGGTGTCGTCACAGACGTCGTTGACCTATGCCTTTGACAACACCAATGGTGCCCGCATCCTCCAGGATGTCGGCCTTGACGGCCTTTCTACCGAAGAAGAGAAGCAATACCCGACTTACAAAAAGTTCGTTGAAGAGTTGAGAGGTATTCTTCTTCCGTCAGCCCAAGCGGCCTTCGATGAGGATCCATTCTCACCCTTCAATGACCCCGCAAGTGACAACTATGCCTTCTATCGTCACAACTACTATGACAATATCAAGGCGACAATCAATGAACGCTACAAACACTATAACGGCACCGAAGGTAACTCCTTGTCACAGACTGACGCTTCTGATGGCCAGTACCAGACATCGCGTTCAACTCCCGACGTCGAGGACGTCAACCAGGATAATACACTGAACGAGTATGAACGCTATTTCCAGTATAGGGTAGCCATCCATCCCGACTCGTTGCGTGTCGGCATGAACTATATCACCGACAAGCAGGTCGCCAATGTACACACTAGAAATGGACAGACCCAACTGGCTACCTGGTACCAGTTCACGATTCCCATTTCCAACTATAGCAAAAAGGTGGGAAGCATTCAGGACTTCACGACCATTCGCTTCATGCGTATGTTCATGACGGGATTCCGTGCGACTACCCACCTGAGGTTCGCTTCGCTGCAGTTTGTTCGCGGTGAGTGGCGCAACTACAAGTTCAACCTCAATATGCGTGGTGACCACCCAGCCAAAGGTTCGATCAGCATCAACACTGTGAATATCGAGGAGAATGCTTCACGCGAGCCTGTCAACTATGTTCTCCCGCCTGGCGTATCCCGCATCATTAACAGTGGCCAGTCTCAGATCCAGCAGAAGAACGAGCAGTCCATGCAGCTGACTGTCGACAATCTTGATGCTGGTGACGCACGCGGTGTTTATCGCAACACCGACTTGGACCTGCGCACCTATAAGCGCTTGCAGATGTTCGTCCACGGTGAGGCACCCATCGACAATATCAACAACCTGCGCAATGGTGACGTCTCGCTGTTCTTCCGCCTGGGTTCGGACGTAAAGAACAACTACTATGAGTATGAAATCCCCTTGACGCTCACACCGCCGGGAAAATATTCGACCAACAGTACCACTGACCGTCTTACGGTATGGCCTAGTGAGAACATGCTTGATATCAATCTGGATGTCCTCATCAATGCCAAGAAGAACCGCAATGCCGCCAAGATGGCGGGAATTAGTGGTGTGGGCTATGCCGAACGCTACCAGGATGTTGACGATGAGCACCCCAACAACAAGGTCTATGTTGTCGGCAACCCGTCGTTGAGCAAGGTGCGCGTGATGCTCATCGGTGTGCGCAACAATTCACCGACGACCAAGAGTTGTGTCGTCTGGGTCGATGAGCTGCGCGTTACCGATTTTGACTCCGAGGGTGGTTGGGCTGCCAAGGCCTCGATGACGCTCAACATGAGTGATATTGCTACGCTCAACATGGGATTCCACAAGGAGACCGAGGGCTTCGGCTCGGTGGATCAGAGCCTCACGAACAGGAGGATGGACAACTATGACCAGTACAATATCGCTGTGCAGACCGACCTGGGTCGTTTCATTCCCGAGAAGGTCAAGTTGCATGCGCCCATCTATTATTCCTACAACAATGAGAAGACTACGCCCAAGTACAATCCTCTTGACCAGGATGTGCGCTTGAAGGAGGCCGTCGATATCTGTGAGACTAAGCAACAGAAGGATAGCATTATGGAATATGCTGTCACTCAGCGCACGGCACAGAACTTCTCCATTTCGGGACTCAAGTTTGACGTGAAGACGATGAAGGATCCCATGCCTTGGGATCCAGCTAACTTCTCGTTTAGCTACTCATTCAGCAAGCAGCACCTCAACGATCCAGAAAATGTCTATGAGAACACCAATGATTACCGTGGATCGTTGCAGTATAGCTGGACTCCTTATATTAAGCCGTTCAAGCCCTTCTCCTATTTCATTGATGAAAAGAACAAGAACATGAAGTTCTTTAACGAGTGGGAGTTGCGCTGGTTGCCTACCAACATTTCATTTAGCACCAACATATCAAGGTACTATTATGAACAGCAGACACGCAACGAGACGGGCATGAATATTAAGATAGAACCCTCAGTCAGCAAGAACTTCCTCTGGGATCGCCAGTTTGCCCTCTCGTGGAACTTCACCAAGTCGCTTGAGATGAGATTCAATAGCAACACGACGGCCCACATTATGGAGCCTGTCGGTCAGGTGAGCCGCAAACTCCATCCCGATGATTATCGTGATTGGCGAGATTCGGTAATGAACTCCATCAAGGGACTGGGTACGCCATGGGCCTATAACCAGACATTCAATGTCTCCTATAAGGCTCCATTCAGTCAGATTCCTATCTTGGGCTGGATTAACCTCACTGCTGCCTATAATTCTACCTATCGTTGGGATCGAGGAACGGTGATCCAAGGAATATCCTCGGGTAACACCATTTCTAACCAGACTACTCGTTCGATTGATGGTCGCTTCACTTTTGAGCAGTTCTATTCCAAGATTCCTTATCTCAAGAAGGTAGAAGAACGGTTCTCCAGCAAGAATACCAATCGCAAGAAGCCAGCCGCCAAGGAGAAACTGAAGAAATTCAATCGCACGATAAAGCTGAGCCCCGACTCGGCAATCGTCATCAACCATAAACTGGGTACCAAGAATGTCAAGGTATCGGCGACTAAGACTGATGGAACACCATTCAAGATTGAATATAATGTCAAGGACAAGGACAATGTGGAGATTACCACTCTCGGAACCGAGAACCTCAAGTTCTCGATCAACGAGGTCAAGAAGGCAGAGAGACATAACTTCTTTACCGAAGCAGCAGAATATGGTACTCGTCTGCTCATGAGCGTGCGCTCTTTGAGATTTGTCTTGAAGAACACTACATCGCTCAATGTGCCGCAATTCGTTCCTGAGATTGGTGATATCTTCGGACAGACAACACACTATGACGTCATGTCGCCTGGTCTGGACTTTGCATTTGGCTTTGCTGGACAGAACTATATTGAGCGTGCGCTCAACCGTGGATGGCTCATGGGTGATACGACCCAGACGTCACCGGCTATCTATGGTAAGGCCAATGAATTTACTGGTGAGATGGTGATTGAGCCCATTGCAGGACTCAAGATTAACCTGAAAGCAAATCGCACTGACCAGCGCTCGACCAGCATTCAGTTCATGTTTGCCGACCCGACCTACCTCTATGGTGGTAAATATCTCAAAACTCATATAGCACTTGCTACTGCATTCAAGGGCTTCAAGTCCGATGATAACTATCGCAGCGATGTGTTTGACAAGTTCTTGGAGAATATTCCCATCATTACCGATCGTCTGCAACAGCGATACATGGGAACGACCTATCCTGACAGGGGCTTCATGAGGGGCAAGTACGGAGGCAAGACCTATAGCATCGAGAACGGTGCCGTCAATCCTAATAGCAGTGATGTCTTGATCCCGGCATTCATGGCGGCTTACTCAGGGAAAAATGCTTCCAAGATTGACCTGAATCCCTTCCCGGACTTCAAGTCCATCTTGCCCAACTGGCGTGTGACCTACGACGGACTGATGCGCATCCCTCTGTTCAAGAGGATCTTCAAGTCATTCAGCTTGACCCATGGCTATGAGTGTACCTATGAAGTGGGCAACTATAATTCCTATAGCGATTGGATCGGCATCGGCGAAGATATCGGTTTCATCAGGGATGTGATTACCAATGCTCCGACTCCTTCGTCGCCCTACAATATCGCATCGGTAGTATTGACCGAGAAGTTTGCACCAGTGATTGGTTTCGATGCCACCTTCATGAATGATCTAACGATCAAATTGCAGTATGACAGGCAGCGCAAACTCACGTTGAACTCATCGGCAGGACAGTTGGTAGAAGCGAACAGTTCGGGCTTCACCGTTACCGGCAGCTACAAGATTGCCAACTTCAACCAGGTGCTTAAAATCAAGACCAAGCAGCAGAATGTGAACAATGACCTCACGTTGACCCTTAACGTCAAGATGTCGAGCAACACCTCGCTCATCCGCAAGTTTGAGACCAACACTGCACAACCGACTACCGGAACCCGCACATGGTCAGCCACCTTCAATGGCAATTATGTGATCAGCAAGCGCATCTCGATGGGAGCCTTCTTTGAATACAACGCCAACATGCCGCTTGTCTCGACCACGTCCTATCCGACGACCAGTTCCAATTATGGTCTGCAAATCACTATGTCTCTTGTCAAGTAAATGTCTATCGATATGATTCTCAGCCTTATTGTCTATACGGGGACAGGTGCCATCATGGCATGGCTGGGGAATCATGTCGCTCGGCGAGAGCAGCGCCTGTTGGCGAGTGGGGGAGGGCAGTTGCCCTTCTGTTCCTGGGAAATTCTGACGGCTATTTTCATCTATGTTGTGGTCTCTTCGTTGAGGTGGCAAACCTCTTGGGACTACAACATGTACTATAGCTACTACGTCAGCATGCAGTCGTTGGGGCATTATTCACGTGAGAATTTTGAGCCTGGTTTTGCGCTGATTACAACTGCCATGGCGAGGGCGGGCATCCATTTTGCCATCTACTTCGCCTTGTGGGCAGTCATCCAGATTTCATTGCTATATTATGCATTGCGGCAACGCAAGGTGCTGTTGCCATGGTTGGCATTGTGCATCTTCTTGGGACCTTACTATATCTTCTGGATGGGATTTGTGCGTCAGTCGGTGGTCGAGGCGCTGTTTGTGCTGATGGTGGAATTGATTGTGAGGCGCAAGTTCTGGTATTATCTCTTGCTCTCCGTCCTGTCTATCACCATTCACAAGATGTGTGTCCTTTTCATCCCGCTCTATTTCATCCCGCTCATCCGTGTGAGCAAGCCCAAGCGCTGGATGGCCTTCGCGCTGCTTGCAGTATGTTTTGTTGCCGGTTCTTTCCCTCAATGGATACAGTGGACATTTGACCGCATCGGCTCTATTGCTCAAGTGCTGGGTTACGGACACTATTATCGCCTGTTCATCAACAACAACTTGGAATATGCCTTCAGGAATGTGATGGGACCGGCTCGCCTGTGCCCCCTGCTCACTTGCCTGCTCATCATTTGGTACTATCCGGCAATACGTCAGCAGTTTGCTTCAGATAAATATCTGCCAGCACTGTTCCGTTTCTCGGTGGTCTATATGTGCTACATCAATCTCTTGGCCAATACGACCCAGTACCTCACCCGTCCAGGCGAACTGATGCGTAGCTGCTTTCTGGTGATGACATGCTTCCTGTTGCACCATCTGTGGACTCATCGCCGTTGGATCCCCTTTGCCGCAGCAGCATTCTTTAACTTCTATTATGTCTATTACGAGTTGGCAAAGGCCTACTTCCACGGAGGCAGCATCTATGCTCCCGAACTCTACCACACCTTCCTCTTCTGATCTCCTCGGGACAGGATGATATAACAAAAAACTCGCCCCATGAAAGGCGAGTTTTCTGTTGATAATGAGCAAATCGCTTTACTGCTTCTTGCCGCCGAACTTGTTGTAGCTGATGTTCTCCTCATTGAATTTGTTCTTGGGTTCGGGGGACTCATCAGGATAGCCGATGCGCACCACGACAACCGGTACGATGTTGTTCGGGCAGTTCAGCACATTGGCGATTTCGGCAGTACGTTCCATGACGGGATACACGCCGGTCCAGACGGCACCCAAGCCGAGGGCATGGGCTGCCAGCAACAGATTCTCGGTAGCTGCCGATACATCCTGAATCCAGAAGTCGGGCAGTTTGCCTTTGCCGTCGGGCATGGTGGTCTTGTTGGTATCACCACACACGGCAATCAGCAACGGTGCATTGGTGGGTTGCTGGCCTGACAGCAGATCGATGGTCTTCTTGTCGTCGATGACGATGAAGTGCCAGGGCTGCATGTTCACGGCTGTGGGAGCTGCCATGGCAGCCTTGAGCATAATGTCGATTTTCTCCTGCTCAATAGGCTGGTCCTTGTACTTGCGGATGCTCGTGCGAGTCATGATGTTCTCGATGGCAGCCTGACCGTTATCGGCAGTAGCAGCCTGCTGGTCGTTGCCGTCTTGGGGTGCCGAGCATGAACCCAGCATTAACAGGGCAGTAGCGATAGCTAAAATAGATTTTTTCATCTTGTAATTGAATTAATAAGGGTGAATAAAAAGATTATTTAGTCAAAATGTCATGAAATGTCTTGGGTAATGACACATTGTCGAGTGTCAATGCGTCAGCAAACAGTGGTGCAATATCCTCATCCCTGAATCCGGCGATGCCACACCCGATGCGCGTGACATAGAAGTACAGGTCAGGGCGGGTCTTGGTAAACTCGATGAATTGGTCAACATAGGGCTTGATGGTCTCGACACCGCCTTGCATGGTAGGGATAGCGTAACTCTGGCCTTGCAGGCCGACACCTTGCCCCCACACGGCGCCGAACAGGTTGAGCGCGGCGCGGGCTGCACCGCCACCGTGAAAACCGCCCAGGTTGCTGCCGAAGACAAACACCTCGTTGGGCTCGAGCGAACGTATCATTTCGGGAGTGAATTTTCCCAATGAACCAGTAGGATGATTTGTGGGATTGTCCATAGTTTTTTGTGATTATTGTTGATTTGCTGTGGCAAAGATAGTGTTTTTTTCTAATAATGCCCATCAATTAGGCACAGTTTTTGCTAATGTAAATTATAATCGGTACAAAGAGTTTGTATTTGTAAATAATTTTGTATCTTTGTTGCCCCAAAAAATATTCTTGGTTTTGAATTATGAGCATTTGGCAAAATATATTCTGTGTGATCACTTCCCCCAAGTATGGTTGGGAAGTCATCAACGAGTCCAACATCCCCGAGGGTAAGGTGATGCGCACCGCCTATGTACCCCTGTTGTGTGTGCTGGGCCTGTCTTGTTTTGTCCCCATGATCTATGACAAGACGATACCTTTCGCCAAATCTCTGATGACGGGTATCGTGATGGTCTCGACCTATTTCATCAGCTATTTCATCATCATCTATCTGCTGGGATGCTCCTATCCCGAGATGGTCAGGACCAAGGCTGCGTCTGCACGCTTGAAGGACTATATCCTTTACAACCTCATTTTCCTCATGATGTTGCTCATCTTGCGCAACCTCTTGCCCAGCGACTTTACCCCGGTACTTTTCCTGATGCTCTATCTGCCATGGATGGCCTATAAGGGCACTGGCAACTTGTTTGTGAACAAGGACAAGGTGAATCGCTTCACGATCGTCTCCTCGGTACTGCTGCTGGGTTTGCCGCTGTTGCTGGAATTTATTATGGGATTTTTTATTATTTAAGATGTGACTATGGCTAAAGGTAATAACCAAAATACGATCAATATCAAGAACCGTAAGGCAACGTTCGACTACGAGATCATTGAGACCTTCACCGCCGGCATTGTGCTCACGGGAACCGAGATTAAATCCATCCGTCAAGGCAAGTGTGGCTTGACCGATACCTATTGCATGGTCATCAATGGCGAGGTCTGGGTCAAGAACATGTACATTGCCGAGTACAGCTACGGCTCATACAATAATCACACGACCCATCGTGACCGCAAGTTGCTCCTCAACCGTAAGGAAATCCGTCGTATCGCCCGTGATACCCAGCAGCCCGGTATCGCTATTGTGCCGTTGCGCCTGTTCATCAACGAGCGAGGCCTGGCCAAGCTGGTCATCTCTCTTGCACGAGGCAAGCGCCAGTACGACAAGCGTCAGTCCATCAAGGAGCGCGAGGACAAGCGCAGCATCGACCGCATGTTCAAGCACTAATCACAGGATATTTCCAAAAAGGGAGACAATAAGTAAGTAGTAAAGACAAAGCTATCCAGCGCCTCATGTCATTAACAACCTGAGGCGCTGGATATTTTTCTGTTACTCAGTGAGTGAGTAATGCCGGTTGTGTCAGTTCGCTTTTGGAATTATAATCGGTCTGGCAGCCGAGTATGATTTGAGAACATGCTGTCCCCTCTACTTGCGGGAGGCACGCACGGCACGAACAGGGATGCCGTCGTATCGGCTATCGTACCATATCTCTTGGTCTCCAAACATATTAAAGAACATGATATAGGCAAAGTTATGGTCCGCTTCTTCAAGTTTAAGTATCTTGGGGGAACAGAGTGTGCGCGACCAATAGTAGGCAAATTTGCCATCATTATAGAGATGATCATTTCGGCCGCCCGAAGCCGGCAAGAAGATAGAGTTTCCATTGAGGCCCGTTACCAGATAACCTTTCACACCATTCTGTGTGGTCCATTGCCAATCGCATTTGTTCACCAGCTCATGCAGCTGTTCCAACGTTGGAGTGCGCCACTTGGAACCCCAGTTCACGTATGCGGCATCATCTTCGGGCTCGAGCTCCGCTTTGTTGTCACCCTTGACAATACCATCTTCAGTCCAATAATCGAAATAATACTTGTACCACGTCTCTTCCACAAGACGATAAAAATTTTCGCTGATGGTGTCATATTCCCAATGCGCCCACTGATAGTTACGCCACTCATAGACATCCTTGGGAGCAGTCTCGCCCCAGGCAAAGTAGTCGCCGTATTGCTCGGGGCTGTCGGCACCGATGTTACAAGTCGCCCACAGCGTACCACTGGGCAGACCCAGGTCAACACATTCGTGGCTATCGGGAGCCAACGGTTCATCCTTCTCGTCATTGCATGAAACGAAGACGAAAGACAAGGCAATTGCCATTAATAAAAGAATGTTCTTCATAATAATATCCAGTTTATAGTTTGTGAAATAATAAATATATGATCTTTCTCCTAGACATTCAAGTTCTACAATGAAATAACGAATAGAATCTAGTTTTATTACATATAAGTATCCAAATTACATCTCTTTCGCTACATGTATCTGAATAAGTATTGATGCGATAAGATAATCTGGTTTAAGGCAGATTCTTCTAGCAGCAGTTGGTCAAGGGGTTGCTGCAGAGCCACTCGGCCTCAATCCAGCCGATGATGTCATAACCGTCCACCTTGACTTTCACCCAGTCGCCCTGGACATCCAGTGGCATGAGTAACAGCTCTTTGTTAAAAGTGTAGATGACGTTGGCATCCTCATCGGGGGCTTCACGCAAGCAAAGTTCCTCTTGTCCGTAGTTGCGGGTTGCCAAGCCCAGGGCTGAATGATGAATCCAGTATTCGCCCGTATCTGAGCCCTCTAGGACCACTTGGGAATCATCATCACCGACTCTCCAGATTTCAAGAACCTTCCACCATCCGTCTTGTGGAGTAGTGAGATTGAAGATATAATCAAAATCTGACGACAGCGTCATGACTGTCGCACCGCGGGCCTTGTTGAGAATGTTGGTGCCTTGGCCTTCGTCCGCGAGAAATGCCATGAACGGCTCGCCAGTTGATACATTGGCGGCATCAGTTGTGTCTTGAGCTACAGTCACGAGCGATGTGACTAGCATCATTGCAAAAAAGATAATTCTTCTCATATCATCAGCATTTTCAGGTTAACAAAAGACAAAGGTAAACAAACTTTCTCTATCTTTCCTTCTTTTTGGGAAAATTCATTGTTGTGAGTCGCTGGCGCTACTCCAGGGTTTTATAAATCTTCTTACAAGACGAGATTACACTAATTCTGCGGCACATACACAGCACGGACAGTAATCCCGACGGAGCGGGAAAGGATGTTACATTCCAGAGTCCACTGATCGAAACCAAGGATGAAGGCTGAGGTGGGGACGGGTCCGTAGCCATCGTTATATAAGAGTGTGAGTGAGCGCGACCAGTAGAAGCCATCTTGATCTGCATACTCTAGCGAACTGCCTGTGTGCCTACCTGCGGCAGGCAAGAACAACGATGCTCCATTGGGACCTATTACCTTACAACCATTCACGCCATTCTTCGTCGTCCATAGCCAAGTACAATTCAGCCTCAGTTCTTCCAGTTGTTCATTGGTTGGCACTCTCCATGAGGCTCCCCAGTTCACATAGGCTGCATCGTCCTCTAAATCCAGTACGGTCTTGTTGTCAACCGTACCGAAATGGTAGTTGTTGCAGTACTTGGTCATTGAATCGTAATTGCCTTCGCACCACTTGTAGGTACTCCACTCATAGGCAGCTTTGGGAACAGTCTCGCCCCAGGCAAAGTAGTCACCGTATTCCTCGGGTCTATTGGCACCGATGTTGCATGTTGCCCATAGCGTTCCACTGGGCAGGCCCAGATCAACATACTGGTGACCATCGGGAGCTGCCGGCTCATCCTTATCGTCACCGCATGAAATAAAGACTAAAGGCAATGCTACTATAGCCATTAACAAAAGTATCTTTTTCATTATCTTATCCGATATCCTATGATTTGTCATGGTTCATTCTTGTTTTTATGGCCGAAAGGATACTACTTCTTAGATGCACGCACAGCACGGACACTAAACCCGGCGGCTCGCTCACAATATTGAAGATCAACCGTAGACCAGTAAGAGAAGGTCATCATGTAAGAGGTTGTGGAAGACTGCGGGAAAAGCGTGCGTGACCAATACAAGGCGCCCATGCCATCATAGCCATAAGAGAAGTACCATCGGCCCGCAGCGGGCAAGAATAACGTGTTCCCATTCGGACCGGTGAACAAATAACCGTACACACCCTTAAGTGACGTCCATTTACTGGTGCAATTCTTGTACAATTCATACTGCTGCTCTTTTGATGGCATTCGCCACGACGGTCCCCAATTGACATAGGCGGCATCGTCCTTAGGATCCAGTTCAATCTTGCTGTCAACCTTACCTGATTCGCTATTGTAGTTGTACTTTGTCAATGTCAGGGAAGAATTCCACTTGCACCACTTATAGTTATTCCAATCATATTCCTCCTTGGGTGACGTCTCGCCCCAGGCGAAGTAGTCGCCGTATTCCTCGGGACTGTTGGCGCCGATGTTGCATGTCGCCCACAACGTGCCACTAGGCAGACCCAGGTCAACATACTCGTGATTGTCTGGAACCACTGGCTCGTCCTTATCGTCACCGCATGAAATGAGGACGAAAGGCAACACAATAGCCATGAACAAATATATCTTCTTCATCATAGTATCTCAAGTTTTCGTTTGCAACAAAGATAGGGCTAATCAACAAGTGATACAAGTTATATTACCATATAATTATCGATAATCGGGAATTTTGCTAAAAAGTGTCTAATTTTTTTACATCTTGCCGACAAGCACCGATGCTTATTTCACATAAAAGAGATAGTTAATAGCGGGCGCCGAGCCACAACTATTAACTATTCTCAAATTCTTATCAGACTATCTAACGTCTAGAATCTAAAGTCTGACGTCTGACGTCTAATGTCTATTATCCCAAGAATCCCAGGAGGACACCTGCGGCAACTGCCGAACCGATCACACCAGCCACGTTGGGACCCATGGCGTGCATGAGCAGATAGTTGCTGGGATCGGCCTTCAGACCCTGATCGTTGCTGATACGGGCAGCCATAGGAACGGCCGATACACCGGCATTACCGATCAGCGGGTTCAACTTCTTGCTCTTCGGCAAGATGAGGTTGAAGATCTTCACGAACAGCACACCCGAGCAGGTGGCAATGATGAAGGCGCAGAAACCGAGGAAGAAGATGAAGATGGTCTCCTTGGTCAGGAATTGCGAAGCTTGGGTCGAAGCACCCACGGTCATACCCAGCAGGATGGTCACGATGTCGGTCATCGCATTGCTGGCAGTGTGGGCAAGACGCTTGGTCACGCCACTCTCACGCAGCAGGTTGCCGAAGAACAGCATACCCA
>JAEEGL012265944.1_pt1 | contig 21257 bp, 11 predicted proteins | sample 9134231 | NCBI WGS metagenome assembly JAEEGL01 (sample SAMN16246548, study PRJNA631951) | gut metagenome | biome: gut microbiome; feature: rumen; material: fiber-attached | host: Bos | place: Iran: Karaj | collected 2018-10
TCATCGGAATAGGAGCTGATTGCATGGACAGTTCCAGGAGAATGAAAACAAAAATCCCCACTTTCCAATGTGATAGTTTCATCGCCAATTATATCTTGGCAGGTCCCTTTTACCACATGCACTATTTCGAAAAATTCATGAGAATGATAAAAGGCAGGAAGATATCGTAGGTGACGTGAAAACGTACAGTCAAGATTTGGATCAATAAAGGTTTTCTCGATGAATGAGTTTTCAATGGTGTTATTTGTATGAAAAAACTCTTCTAAATAGGACTGAATTTCCCCAAGGTTAAATGTCGAGTCTTTAGAAGCTTTATTCGCTATATAGTATTCTTTTAACTTTTGCTCGGAATCGTTTAATGGAAGAGAACGCATAATAACCTCATATTTTATGATACAAAACGGATATAAGTTATGTCGTAAATGATATCATGTGTGGCGCTGTATAGCCTAGGACTAATATCTGTATGATGTTATTCTACCCTATAGATACAGATAATATCAAGATTTCATAGGAGGAGAAGAAATGTCAGATATTGTAAGTGGGAAGGGCTTTGCAGAAAATATGACTACTATGCGAGCCGAGAAAAATGAAAAAGAAGCAAGTGGAAAATTCACCTTCTTTTGGGCAGCATCTGCAAATGGCTCAGCACAGCTAATGGCAGCTACGGTAGCCACATTTGTTTCAGCGTTCATGACAGATGTAATGTTAATACCAGCAGGTATTTGCTCAATCATCATGCTTATCTCAACTCTATGGGATGCTATTAATGACCCAATTATGGGAGTAATAGCCGACAGAACCAGCACTAAGTGGGGGCGTTATCGTCCTTGGCTTATACCAGCACCAATTTTATTAACAGTGTTTTCCGTGCTTATGTGGCTGAATCCTGATTTGCCAACAACTGGTAAAGCTATTTTCTTTTTAGTCATGTATATCGGTTATGGAATGACTACAACCATGTATACTATGCCACATGTAGCACTCTTACCAGCCTGTGTTAAAAGTGATGAGGATAGAAATAAGGTAATCCATTTAGGGGCTATTTTTAGTACATTAGTATTTTCTTTTGCATCATCATTTACTACACAGATTACAGGATTTTTCGAAGGAACAATGGGCATAAGAAATGGTTATGTTCCAATGATGCTTATTTATGGAATCCTTTCTATGATAACCTTCTGGGGATTGTTTGGCTCATCAAAGGAAAGATATATTGTAAAGACTGAGGAGAAGGCATCTGCAAAAGAAATCTTCAGAGTGTTAGGTGACAAAGCAATTTGGCCACTTATCATAATTTGGTTAACCTTCTTTATTGGCTATGGTCTTAATTTTTCATCTGCAGTTTATTATCTTACATATTACATTGGTAATCCAGGATTGATTACACCATTTTTCCTTATGAACACAGTGACAGGATTTGTTTCAATTGGATTGTTATTCCCTATGTTTATGAAGCTTTTCAAGGGTCCACATAACGTATTTAAGGTAACCCTTTTGGTAAGTATTGTGTGCTATGCAATCTTATTTGTTTTTGGAAGTAAGAGTATACCTCTTATGTTTGTCCTTTCTGGATTTGTAAATCTATTTACCACATTGCAGTTTGCACTTATCCAGGTTTTGATTAATGATGCCATCGATTACACTCAGTGGAAAACAGGCAGAAGTTCAAATGGTGTAGTAGCCTCAATTAAGGGATTTGCACAGAAATGTGGTAACACAATTACAAGCTCGGGAATGCTTGCTATTCTTGCAATTGCAGGTTACATTCCAAATGCCATCGGCGCAGAGCCAGCAAGTGCCATGTTTGCAATCAACGCAATGAGATTTGGTGTGCCTATTATATTTGCCATAATTCAGATTTTCTGCTTAAGCAAAGATCCTGCTATTATCCATAAGGCTGAAATTGATGCTATGAAGGCCGCAGAATAAAAAATGTCGTAATTTGACAAAAAAGGTGTGTGTTTGTGCTCTTGAAACATAATTAAATGCTTAGTAGAATAATATTGTTCGAAACCGAACTATATTATTCTACTATTTTTTCAGGAGGTTTTTATTAATGAAAATTGAAACAATCAGACTTTGGGAAGGTCGAGATGATGTTGAACTAACAACTTTTTTAAATGAGCAGAATCAGTTTTTAAAGATTAAGGGAAAACGCCCAGCAATTATTGCTGTGCCTGGAGGGGCTTATCAGACATGTCCTAGACACGGTAATGAGGGGGACCCAGTGGCAATGGCTTTTGCAATTGATGGATATCAGGCATTTGTTCTTGAATATTCAAATGCTACAAAGGCGCCAGAGGGAAAAGCGCTTTTTCCTGCTCAGACCATAGATATGGCAAAGGCAATTCTCACTATAAAGGACCATGCTGATGAGTGGGATATTGACAAAGACAAGATCTCAATTGTTGGATTTTCTGCGGGAAGTCATGTATGCGCTATGTATGCTACAACCTATAATACCGTAAATGCGAAGTTACTCACTGAAAAATTGGGATGCAAGGTCTCAGATATTAGTATCATGGCTTCTCTTTGTATCTATGGTCTTCATGATTATGTTCTCCAAGAGCAGTTTAATGCTGAGCATCCGAACTTTATGTCTGATGGTCAGGGGAATATTCCAATTTTTGGTTCAGCTCACCCAGATGAAGAGACTCTTAAGAAGTACAGTCCAGTTGAAAATGCTACAACTGATATGCCACCAATGTTTTTAGCCCATGCTACTGATGATGGTCTTGTGCCAGCTCTTCATACAATTCGCATGGCAGAAAAACTTCAGACTATCGGTGTACCTTATGAATGTCATCTTTTCCAGTATGGTAACCATGGCTTTGCTCTTGGAAGAAATGTTTTTGAACCATTTAAGGATTCTCTTACACATGATGCGGCTGCATGGCTTCCACTTGCAAAAAACTTCTTACAGCACCTTATAGATGAGTCAACACTTGTAAAAGAGGATAACCCTTATAAAGATATGCCATTTTAATTGGGGAAATTTCTGTAGATAATCAATAATTCATAATATGAAAAAATGATGTCCTTTCACAGCATAGGGCACCATTTTCAAATTACAATGTATGAGCACGTTCCTCAATATTTTTTTGGAAGTTGATTATGTCATGATTGTAGCATTCATCCATAAGAGAAGACTTAATCATAAACTCAGCTGAGGCTTTGTTAATTGCCATTGGGATATCGTAAACCTGAGCGATTCGCATGAGAGCCTTAACATCTGGATCGTGTGGCTGTGCTGTAAGTGGATCAGAGAAGAAAATAATCAGATCTATTTAGTTAAAATACATTAAATGAATGAAAAACTATTGGCTTCATCAATACAAGGGTGTAGTTTTAAGATAAAACCGATAAATCTTTTTATTACTAAATTGCTTCAATGTCTGCTACAATGGAGTTGGAATATAATTAGACATCAGGGAGATGTGAAAAAGTGGATATAGCGAATTCTGTTAGTAAAAAACTTATGGTCGTAGTCTTGGGCTTTGTAATACTTTTGTGTCAAAGCCCTATTTTTGTGTCTGCACATAATCATGTCACAAAGATCGTAAAGGTTGGCTACTATGAGAATGAGATATTCCAAGAGGGCGCTGCTGAGGGGGCAGTCAAATCTGGTTATGCCTATGAGTATTACAGAAAGCTTTCAGAATATACAGGCTGGCGCTATGAGTATGTGTATGGCAGCTATAATGAGTTGTATCAGGAATTGATTGATGGCGATATAGATATGCTTGCGGGAATTGCCTACAGAGAAGATAGAAAGGCACTAATGGCATACCCAGAGATACCAATGGGAACTGAGGCTTATGTGCTGGTGAAGCACGAGGCTGACAAGGATATTACATCTGATCCTTCGACTTTAAGTGGTCACTCAATCGGCGTATTAAATAGCAATATGTCTACCCGTTTAGATGAGTATTTATCGGAACACCATGTGAGAGCGAATGTAATTCGTTTTGATAAGCCAGAAGATCTCTTAGCCTCCTTTGACAATGCTGAAGTAGAAATTCTTGCGGCAGAAGGAAATGGCACAAATATCCGAAAGAATTCAGAAGTACTTTTTGCTTTTGCCACAACTGATTATTATATCTGTGTAAACAAGGCTGATTCAATTCTTTTGAATGACTTGAACGAAGCCCAGAACCAACTATCACTTGATGAACCTTATTACCTGAGCACTTTGAATGCAAAGTATTACGCCTCAACTCTTACCGCTCATACATTATCTGCAGTAGAAAAAGAGTGGATTAGCTCCCATCCATCAATTACTATTGGATATTTTAACAACTATTTACCATATAGTGATACGGATGAAAATGGTCAGGTCACAGGCATTGTAAAGGATGTTGTGCCTAAAATCTTTGAAGCAGTAAAAGTAGATGACGTAGCAATCACTTATAAGGGCTATGATAATTATAACGATATGATTGCTGCTGTAGACTCAGAGGAAATTGATGCGGCATTTCCAGTTTCCGGTGGGCTATACTATTCTGAGGAAAATGGTATTTATCTGACTAGTTCATTTCTGTCCTCAAGCACGGATTTGATCTATAAGAATGTAGTTATTTATCCGGATAATTCAACCTTTGCAGTTAACACCAACAACATGATGCAGTACTACTATGTTAAATCCAATTATCCAAACGCAGAGGTTGTCTTTTATGACAGCATAGAGGATTGCCTTAAGGCTGTATTAAAGGGAGAGGTGGATTGTACAACCCTCAATGGCTTGAGAGCTAGTTCAATGCTGAAAAATGTAGATTATGAGGATTTATCTCTTAGACAGCTTTCTTCAACTGACGCCAGATGTATGGGCGTGCGAATTGGAAACGAAGGTTTGCTTCGCCTACTTAACCGAGGTATCCAGATTACTGGCAATGATTATATGGAGAATCAGGCTTATAAATATACTGAGAGACTTTATAAAAATCCTCCAACCAACAAGCTTCGGAGGTACCTACAGATTATTTTACTTGTGGTATTGGGTGTCATTTTCCTTATAGCAGTACTGCTATTTGCATATGTGATGAGACTCAGAAAAGCTGTTGCACAACTTAAGAGTGACAACAGCACTAAGGCAAGCTTTATCAATAACATGACAAGTGTTATCAGAGAACCAATAAGAGAAATAGCTGAGTCAACAGAGAGTGCTACAGGAGCCCAGTTGCTATCCATTGTGGATAACATAATTGACCTGAGCCATTTTGATAATGGAAAGGTGGTTCTGAAAGAGGACAATATACATATAACCTCTTTAGTTAGAAATTTGGAGGATGAACTCCAAGAGGTTGCTGCTAGCAAGAAGATTAATCTGGCATTCAGTTCCAAGGATATTAGGAACAAGGATGTAATCACTGATGAGGCTCGTCTGACGCAGGTCTTAAATAATACACTTACAAATGCAATTAAGTACAGTCCTAAGGGCAGTCAGGTGCAGATGGTTTTGGAGGAGCAAAAGAGTAGTAATCCTCGAATTACAAATATGATTTTTACTATAAAAGACAATGGAATTGGTATGAGTCAGGAATTCCAGAAGAGAGCTTTTGAGGCCTACGCCAGAGAGGACACAAGCATCGACGGTGCTCAGGGAGCAGGACTGGGACTTACAATCGCCGATAATATAGTGAGACTGATGGGTGGAACAATCACTATCAATTCCACGAAGGATGCCGGCAGTGGGTTTGTTGTAAGAGTGCCAGTGAAGATTAACTATCGAATCTAATCTTCCTGGGTTATATTGTGGCAGGCTTCAAAGATTAGCCTGGCCAATTCTGGTATTGGCATATCAAAGTCATTTTCAATCCATGAGCGGAGCAGATTTAGTGAACCCTGCATAATAAAAATAAACAGATATCTATCCTTGGTTTCAGAGGTGAAATCAGGGATAGATTTTTTTATATGCGATTCTATTTTTTCGATTATTGCCTTTTGGAAATCTGCTGTGTCTGACTGGCAAAGAAGGACTCCAAAGGTTTCTTTATTAGAACGGACATATTCTAAAAAGTTTTCTATTGATTCTATTGTATTGAAAGGATTACCCACATCCTCTAAGGACTCAAAGGTCTTGTCTAATACTTCATCCTCAATATCCTTTAAAAGTTCAAACTGGTCCTGGTAATGCAGATAAAAGGTGGAACGACTCATTTCCGAAAGGTCACAGATTTCTTTTATGGAAATTTTAGTGATAGACTTTTCTGCCATTAATTGAAGTAGAGATTCTTTTAGTATTCTCTTGGTTACTAAGGTCCTTCTGTTGTTTTTGACAGCCATTTTATTTCTCCTTAAGACATTTAACAAATTTTTAAGATTTTTAACAATACGTGGCAAATGTTGACCAGTTCTAAACAATACATATTTCTGAAAAGTGTAGTAAACGATACGTTCTAAAAGATATTGCAAGTTGTAAACTGAACACTATGTCTATATTATACAGGCATAACAACACAAAAGTAAACAAGAACTCTTGCAAGGGATGGATTAAGAGGTAAAAGAAAATGAATAATACTAAAAAAGTTTTATTGACTGGTGCAGCTGGTGGAATGGGTTATGAATCACTTCGCCAGATGGTAGAAGATGGATGTGATTATGAAATTATTGCCTGTGATTTACCAAATGATAAATCAAGAGAGCGCCTTAAAGAATTCGAAAACAATAGCAGAGTAACAATAATGCTTGGTGACTTAACAAATTACAGATTTGTTTTAGCGGCAGCTTTGGACTGTGATTTGATTATTCATATCGCAGCCTTTGTTTCACCGGCAGCTGATTATTTCCCTAAAAAAGCTATGGAAGTAAATTATGGCTCAACAAAGAATTTTGTAAATGCCATATATGAGTTAGGGCAGCAGGACAGAACCAAGTATGTTTCTATAGGAACTGTTGCAGAAACAGGTGATAGAATGCCACCTATCCATTGGGGTAGGGTCGGAGATCCAATTAAACCAAGTATGTATGATTACTATGCTGTATCAAAGGTTGCTGCAGAAAGATTGGTTGTTGAGTCGGGTCTTAAATACTGGGTAAGTCTCAGACAGACAGGAATTATGGGACCTGCAATGGCAAAGGTAAGAGATTCAATCCAGTTCCACAATTGTTTGTATAACGTTCTTGAGTATGTTTCAGATAGAGATAGTGGTAGAGCAATGAGAAATCTTGCCGCTTTTGATAATGATGGTAGTCTTTCTGAAGAATTTTGGGGACACATTTATAACATAGGTGGCGGTGACGAGTGTCGAGTTGCCACAATAGATATGTACAGGATTATGTACGGAGAAATGGGATTTACCTCATTAGATTCAGTTATCGAGCCAAAGTACAATGCCACAAGAAATTTCCATGGGCAGTATTATTTGGATTCAGATAAATTAGAAGGCTTTCTTCACTTCAGATCAGATTCCATGCAGTATTTCTACGATGCATATCTGAAGGAAGTAGGGGCAGCTAAGCCTTTCGCTAAGGTTATTAACAAGCTCCCTGGGGGACAGAAGTTTATGGGTTGGATTATTCGTCAGACCTTTAAAAAATACCAGTTGGGCGAGCATGGAACAAGGCGTTGGATTAACGAAAATGATGAAGCTTGCATTGATGCATACTGGGGCAGTAAAAAAGCCTGGGAAAAGATACCTGAAAAGGTAAGCGATATGAAGGGCTTTAAGGATTGGTATTCGGTTGTAAATATTGATCATGGCTATGATGAAAGTAAGCCAGAGTCGGAGCTTACTTTAGATGATATGAAGGGTGCTGCTGAATTCAGGGGCGGTACCTGTGATTCTGAGTCAATGACTACAGGAGACTGGAAGACTCCACTCAAGTTCACCTGTCAATATGGTCATCACTTTACAGGAAGCCCAAGGCTTATCCTTGAAGGAGGGCATTGGTGTGATGAGTGTGAGAGAAAATCATGGAACTATGGAAACAGAGCAAAGAAGGACAAGTTCTTCGCCCAGGTTTGGAATCCACTTCACGATTCTGACGAACTTAGAGAGTATCCTAAGGTAGTGAGTGAATTGGAAGTATAAGCTTACCCTTAATCAGTGTGTTTGAAGAGGTGGGCTGCTGATTATGAGGATTGGGGCACAATGCCAATGTTTAATTTTGATGAGAATAAGCATGGAACTCCAAAGGAGAGCCTATTATTAAATATACAATAATTCGTAAGGAGAATAAGAGTGTTTTCAAGTATTAATAGTATTTTCTCAAGGCCTTCATTGGCTTCAAAGATAGATTCAGAGGACACAACAAAAAAAGAGAAGATATTTGGATACCTACTGGGGCCTGCGGGAGCATTACTTTTAAATGGAATTCTTGCAACCTACCTGAATGTATTTTATACAGATGTTTTAAATTTGACAGTGGTAGGTTCAGGATTATTCCTGACACTTTTTCCTATCCTGTCGAGAACCCTTGATGCATTTTTCAATATATTCATTGGCAGGGCAATAGATAAGACTACGACTAAAGAAGGAAAGGCCAGACCTTGGCTTTTACTATCGGCACCTGTGTTATTGATAAGTGGAATTTTGCTATGCATTGTTCCTAGTTCAAGCATTAAGGTGCAGGTGGTTTGGGTGGTTATTTCCTTTAATCTTTTTTATGGATTAGCATTTAACCTTTTTACAATGAGCCATAACCTGATGGTGCCTCTCTCCACAAGAAATATTGAGCAGAGAGGTAGTCTCTCAGTATTAAATAATATTGCAAATACAATGATGACGGGAGTTATAGCAGCATTGATATTTCCTGCAGTAATTCTTCCGGTTTTAGGTGCCAATCCAAAACTTTGGCTCATTACTATATCGATTTTATCTATTATCGCATTTCCGTTAATTGTTCTTGAGTACTACTTTACAAAGGAGCGAATCACACTTGAGGATTTAGGAAAGAGCGATTCTGATAAGGCTAATCAGCCAACTGGTAAACAGCAGTTAAAGGCAATTTTTGCAGACAAGTATTGCATTATTATATTTGTTTATTTTGCAATAAGTCTTGTGGCAGCCCAACTTAAAAATACCTCACTTGTGTATTACTGCAATTATGTCCTTGGAACCTATAACGATGGTTACACCCAGAGTCTGGTTTCAATAATAGGCGGTCTTCCAATGGGAATTGGACTTCTTGCAGTGTGGCCTATAGCCAAGAAGTTTGGTAAGAAAAACACTACAGTAGTTGGATTTATTCTTATGGCTATTGGTAGCTTTATTTGTTATGTTGCTCCAAGAAGCCTTCCAATAGTTTTGGCTGGACAGTTTATTAAAAATATTGGTGCATTGCCATCTGCTTATATTTTTATGGCATTATTTGCTGATGTTTTAGATCACTTGGAGTGGAAGCATCGTTTCAGATGTGATGGTATGGCCATGTCTGTATATTCGATTATTACCACTGTGTCAGCAGGACTGGCTACTGGAATATTTAACCTTGGACTTAGTATGTCAGGATATGTTGCGCCAGTGTTTGATGCCTCAACAGGTATTACAACAGGCGTGATACAAAACTCTTCAACTCAATCCGTAATTACGATATTTTTCGTAGGCCTTGAAGTGATAACAGGACTTATCTGTGCAGGATTACTTTATTACCTGGATGTTGAAAAAGTTATAGAAAAGGAACAGATAGAGATTCTTAAAAGAAAGGAGCAGCTATGAAAAGGGGAGAAACGTTATAAAAATGGAGTTTTTGATTCCAATTATGAGATATAAGATGGCTAATCGTATAAAGAAATAAGTGAGAAGAAAAATGAAAGCAATAAGACTTAGAACAGAGTATTTAAATAAGCCTATGGGGATTGATATTAAGAATCCTCGCTTTATGTGGAATGCAGAAGGTGGCGTGAAGCAGACTGCTTACCAAATCATTACAGAGGAATGGGATAGTGGAAAAGTAGAATCTTCAACTATGAATGTAGCTTATCCCAAGGCATTGGCAAGTAGACAGCAGGTGAACTGGAAAATTCGTCTATGGGATGAAAATGATAATCCGGGTGATTGGATTGAGAGCAGTTTTGAAATGGGACTTTTAGATGCTTCTGACTGGAAGGCAAAGTGGATTACTGGAAATTATGAAGTTGATAAAAAGAAAAGATATCCAGTAGATTATTTCCGAAAGATTTTTGAGATAAAGGAACAGGTAAAGAAAGCTAGATTATACATCACAGCCTGTGGATTGTACGATGCCAAGCTTAATGGAAACAAGATTGGTGATTTCTTTATGGCACCAGGTTATACAGATTACAATAAGCGCGTCCAGTATCAGACCTATGATGTCACTGATTTGTTGGCAACAGGAGCACAGTCTCTCACAGTAGAATTGGCTGATGGTTGGTATAGAGGTTCCTGTGGTGCCTTTGGCCTTCAAAATCAATATGGAACTGAGACTAAGTTTTTAGCTCAGCTTGAAATTGAATATGATAACGGAAATACGGATATCGTAATTACGGACTCTACCTGGGATTGGTCTAATGATGGTTTTGTTAGATTTGCAGATAATAAGGATGGCGAGATTGTAGATGCAACCTTGGAACCAAGTTTCAGCGGTAAAGCTAAAGTGACAGTTCATAGCATTATTCCTTCAGCATCTAATAATGTGCCTGTTAGACCTCACGAGCATTTTCATCCAACAATAACTAAAACGGAGGATGGAAAGCAGTTATTAGACTTTGGCCAGAATATTGCTGGCGTGATTTCTTTCAAGATTAATGCACATAAGGGGCAGAGATTGTTCTTTAGAATGGGAGAAATGTTAGATTCAGAGGGCAATTTCACTCAGGATAATATTCAGCTTACTCGAAAGGGACGTACAAATCCTTTGCAGCAGGTGGAATACATCTGTAAGGAAGGCCTAAATGAATATCAGACTAGATTTTCAATATCTGGATTTCAGTATGCGTTGCTTGAATCTGATGTTGAAATAAAATCAGAGGAAATAGAATCTATTGCCATGTATTCTGATTTGGAGCCGACAGGATATTTTAACTGTTCACATGAATTAATAAATAAGCTTGTGGAGGCTACAATCTGGTCTGCCAAGGGAAACCATCTTGATATTCCAACAGATTGTCCTACAAGAGAACGCCATGGCTGGACAGGAGATGCGCAGATTTTCTTTGAGACCGCCAGCATTTTCTTTGATTTTGCAGCTTTTTCAAAGAAATTTTTACATGATGTTTATGACTGGCAAAAAGAAGATGGATGTCTTCCTATGATTGCTCCTGCAGGTGGAGCTGATTCTTACATGAATTCTATGAATGGTTCAGTAGGTTGGGCTGATATAGGAATCATCATCCCATATAAATTTTGGAAGTTGTTTGGAGACAGAGAAATACTTGAAGAGTATTACGATGGCATGGTGAAATATGCCAGATTTATGGAAAGACGTTGTGGAAAAACAGCATTCCTTATCCATGAAAAGATTAAGCTCACAGGTGATAATAAAAAGTACCTCGTAAACAAGGGCCAAAGCTATGGAGAGTGGGCTGAGCCAGAGGATGTATGCATGTTTAAATGGCAGGATTTTGTGGCACCACATCCAGAAGTTTCAACAGCTTATACGGCATATATATTAGGCCTTATGAGTGAAATCTCAAGTGAGATGGGACACGATAGAGATGCTGCAGAATTCAAGAAATATTCCGAAGGTTGCAAAAAAGCATATCAGGAGTTAGTTACAACTCCAAACTATTCTCTTGATACTGATAGACAAGCACAACTTGTGCGACCGTTAGCCTTTGATTTATTAACAGCGAGACAGACAGAGTTTGCAAAGAAACGTTTAATCCAAGCACTTGAAAACTATAAGTGGAGACTTGGAACAGGCTTCCTTTCAACACCACTTATTCTTGATGTGCTTGCAAGCTTCAATATTGATGCTGCATATAGATTGCTTGAAAATGAGGAAATCCCAGGATGGCTTTCAATGCCTAAGAATGGAGCTACAACCATTTGGGAGAACTGGGCAGGTCCATTCAATACACAAGGAGCAGGCCTTGGATCTCTTAATCATTATTCCAAGGGCGCAGTATGTGAGTGGTTGTTTAAAACCTGTTGTGGAATTAATGTGACAGGGGAAAACACTTTTATGATAAAGCCAGTTCCTGGAGGAAGCCTTACTTATGCAGAGGCTAGTTACAACAGCGTCTACGGAGAAGTGAAGAGTAGCTGGACAAAAAAAGGGGATGGAACCTTCGAGTATCATATCTCGATTCCATCCAATTGCACAGCTAAAATAATTCTTCCTAACGGAACAGAAGAGGAAGTTTCAGCAGGTAGGTTTAGCTATTGCTAAACCTGCCTATTTTTTTTGTTATTAGAATAACACTGGCAAAAATAATGAAACAAAAGCCCACTAATAAGTAGTTATTAGTACCAGATGGACCAGCTTCAGGAGTTTCTGGATCTTCTATGGTTTTGAGACTTAGGCTGTAAAACTATCCGTGTTTTAAAACAGATTGACAAATCCGCAGTAGCGGATTATTATAAGAATAAGCGATGGCAGTTGCTATCGCTTAGTTTTTACAGTTTAAATCCGCAGTAGCGGATTGAGGGCGCATATATGAGTTTAAATGAGAGAATATTTGAAAAGATAAAGGAAAAGGGCCTTACTCAAAAGGAGTTTTCTAAGCTTTCAGGAATTCCTGAGAGCACTGTAAGTGATTGGAAACGCCATGGAAAGATACCTGGATCAGATAAGTTACTTGCTATTAGTAGAACCCTTGGGATTAGTTTATATGAACTGCTTTCAGATGGAGATGAGGTTGAAGAGAATGCTAAGTATACTGAGATAGAGTATTCACTTTCAGATGATGAAATGCAGATTATCGATACCTATCGAGGAGTTTCAGAAGGAAGAAAGAAGGCTATAATAGCATATTTTGAAAACCTTAATAATATGCTTAAGGGGACGGGAGAACTATCTGAACAAGACAATCATAAACCTAATAATAGGACAGAGTACTATGAGTCGGATAGTGTGTTATTACAGAAAAAGCTTTTGACCAGAAAACTGCGCAAGCTTGCAAGGCTCGATAGAGTCATACTAGATGAATCTGAGCATGATTCAAAGCTGAATTTACACCTTTTTAAATATTTGGATTATGTAGGTTTGGATAAACTTGATTATATTAAAGACTATCTTGCTCACATTCAGCCCTTTATGCTTACAGAGATTAAATCTCAGGAAAAATTTGAAAATGCTATTTGTGTTTTAGATGGAGGATATCGCATCGCAATCTACATAAAGGTTGATGCTACAAAAGGTGAAGAAGTTATTGTTTCATTTCACGAGAATAATAAAAATGGAATTGCAAGGGCAAGTAGAACTTCACAAAATATGACAAAAGTATATGTGTTTGCAGATAACATAGGTTCTCATTTAGTAGGGACAGACAGTTATACTATAGATTTGTTTATAACAAGGGGTATAAAAACAATCCATATTATTGTACCTGCGAAAAAGTATGATAGTGAGGGTTTCTTAGTTCGTTTAGCAGATATTAACGATCAAATTTCTAGTGCTGCTAATCAATATCTGCAAGATATTTATACTTCTGATTTAGATTTTGAGGCTATAGATAAGTTTTCAAGTATGTATGAATTATCATTTACATCATTTGGTAAGGATTATTTATCTAACATTTCTCTATTGACTGACAGTATGCTGATTCAACAGACTACTCTTGGAAGACAAATTGCTGATTTCGCAATATGTAGTTACTGTAATTCATTAGGATTATCTGCAGCTGATAGATGCGAACTCTTGGATACCCTCAAAGCCAGGTTTGCCGTAAATTCTTCCAAGGCTATCCCTTTAATTCTTGAGAGAATTGAGATGAATCTTATTCCTGAGCAATTGTAATTTTATTTCAAACTACTATTCCGATATTCCTTAGGGGTCATGCCATACTTGGCCTTAAACACATTTTGAAAATAACTTTGACTTGAGAAGCAAAGATACTCACTTATTTCGCTGATAGTTTTATCAGAGTAGTTAAGGAGGCTCTTTGCTTCTTCTAATTTGCGGCGCATGATGTAGGAACTAATGTTGAAGCCAAGTTCACGCTTGAATTTTTTTGACAAGGTACTTCTGTCCATGTGCAGCTCCTCGGCGATTTGTTCCACAGATATATTTTGGTTTACGTGGTTTGCAATGTATTGAATTACAGAATAAATCTCTCGTGACATCCCCATTGGAATCTTAGCTTCAGATACTCGGCGGGTAAAATCTATGAGACAGGTCAGATTCAGCATTGTTATGGTATTTATATCAGACATTTTTTCTGATTCAAGAATGTAGGAATCGGAGAGCTGGTAGGCAGTTTCAATATCAAGACCTCCGGTAATAGCCCGTCTGGTTATTAGTGTGACATTTGCTATAAAGAGATTTTTTGCCTGTCTTAATGAATCTGTAGATACCTGGCCTGCATTCATACTGGGCATCTGGCTTATGAATTCCTTGAGGCCTTCTATATCACCATTTTCAACAAAAGCCAGCATCTTCTGCTCAAAAAAATAGGTGTCATGAAAGTGCTCATTTTCCTTATTCTCAACCAGAGTATTAGAGTGATGTTTTCCCACGCGTTTTTCTGCTTGGGCATTTTGTTTTTCTATTTCGCTATATATTACATCAACCATGTTTTTTATGCTGGTGTTGATAGTAGATGACATATGTGGCCTCCTTTTGGTCAAACTCAAATCTACCACGATATTACAATATTATTCACATATTTACAATAATTGAACTACTGCACCCTCTAAAATGTAATCATAAAATAACCCTATTACGGGAAGGGATATTAATTAATGGAGGATGAAGAAAAATGTCAAAGAAACCATTGGGGAAGGATGCTTATGGTGTCCAGAAAGTAATGAGAACAGGGGATTATTTTGCAGATTCATTGGGACAGTTTGCCCTTAATGCAATTTCAGGTCTTGTAGGTCAGCTTACTTATTTCTACACAGATAAAGTAGGTATGGCAGCAGGTGCAGTGGCAACTGTGTTCTTTATCTGTAAGATTATTGATGCGTTTACAGATATTATCATGGGAAACATCGTAGATCATACAGCACCAGGTAAAGAGAAGTACAGACCATGGCTTCTTAGAATGGCAATTCCTACAGCAGTTGTTATTATAGGTCTTTTCACTGTACCATCTGGTTTTTCAGATACTATGAAGCTTGCCTACATGTTTGTAACAAACATTTTGCTGACAGCAATTATTTACACAGCAATCGCTATTCCTTACACCTCACTTCAGATTGTAAGAACTAACAGTCAGCAGGAGAGAGCACTTATGGGAACCTGGCGTGCAGCAGCAGGCTATGTTTCAGGAATGATTATTGCAATCGCAATTATTCCTATTACAAATGCTCTTGGTGGAAATCAGAATGCATGGATTAAGTTCGGTATTGGTTTTGCCCTTATGGCAATTTTTGCACTTTTAATCTGCTATTTAAAAGCAAAAGAGACAGCAGTAGAGTCAGGCAAGGAAGCAGAAGCAAATGTGGAAGGCGATGATGAGGAGCCAGTTCCTTTTGCAACAGCTATCAAAAATCTTTTCAGCAATAAGTACTGGGTGATGGTTCTTATCCTTGGCTTCTTAACAAATGTTTCTTATGGAATCGGCGGTGCATCAGGAACCTATTACTGCAAGTGGATTTATGGAAATGATAACCTTACAGGAATTCTTGGAGCAGTAGGACTTATCCCTACAATTATCGGATTTATTATTGTAGGACCTATGATTAAAAAACTTGGTGTTACAAAGTCACTTAAGGTTTCCTTCTTTGTGGGAATGGTGACAATAGCACTTAGACTAATTGATCCTACAAACTTCGTTTACAACACAGCACTTGGCTGTTTTGCAACATTAGCAAACATTCCTATGATGTGTCTCATGGGAGTTATGACTGCCATGACAGTAGATTATAATGAGTATAAATATGGAAAGAGAATGGTAGGAACTTCACAGGCCGCTGCAGGCTTTGGTGGAAAGATTGGCTCAGGTATTGGTGCTTCAATCATCGGATGGTGCCTTGCAGCAGCAAGCTACGATGGTTTTGCAGAGACACTTACACCAGCTGTAAGACAGGCAATCTACACATTCAGTATTTACATTCCACTTCTTCTTTTCACAGCGATGTTTATCATTACATTAAAGTTTGATTTAGAGGAAAAGCTCCCACAGTACAGAGCAGAGATTGAGGCAAGAAAGGCAAAATAATGCATCTTTACGATTTAAGAATAAACTACGATAAGAATCCAATTGGCATCACAACTAAGCTACCTAGATTCTCTTGGAAATTAGAATCTGATAAGCAGGATACTATTCAAAGGGAATATCAGATTATTGTGACCTGTGATGGTAAAGAAGTTTGGAATAGTGATTTAGTTAAGAGTGATGAGTCCATCCATATAGATTATTCAGGCTCAAACTTAACCTCAGAAACTGAATATTCTGTCAAGGTAACAGTCACAGATAACCATGGTGAGACTGATACAATCACAGGCTCATTTACAACTGGCATATTCGATGGAGTCACCTTAAAAGCCCAGATGATTACTCATGACTTTGATGGAGATAACACTATTGTTCCAGTTTTTTACCAAAACTTCAAAATTGAAAAACCTGTAAAGAAAGCATATGCATATGCCACATCTTACGGCGTCTATGAAATGGCAATCAATGGCAAAACCGTGGGCGATTTCAGAATGGCTCCAGGTTGGACCAGCTATCACAAGAGACTTCAGTATCAGATGTATGATGTGACAGAGCTTCTATCTGACAATCAACAGTCAGATGAAGGTAATTTGGTGGAAATCTCTGTAGCAAATGGCTGGTATAAGGGTATATTCAGCTTTGATGTGCAGCCAAATCGTTATGGTGACAGAGTCGCTGCTTTTGCAGAAATCCATGTTTTCTATGAAGATGGAACAACAGATATCATATATACGGATGATAGCTGGAAGGTTCGTGAAGGGAAAATCACTTATAGTGAAATATACATGGGTGAGCATATCGATACTACTAAAATCCATTTTCCTGAAGGCAAGGTTTCAGTAGTTGAATTCGATAAAAACATTCTCGTTCCTCAGGAAGGGGAGACTGTAAGAGTTATAGAGCGTATTAATCCAATTAACGTATTTACGGATAACGCTGGAAATCAGTTGGTTGATTTCGGCCAGAATCTTACTGGCGTGGTTGAACTTTCTATAAAAGGAAATTCAGGTCAGAAGGTGACTATTTCTCATGGTGAGACCCTTGATAAAAACGGAGTCTTCTACAATGAGAATCTACGATTCGCAAAGTCTGTAGATGAGTTTATTCTTGATGGTACTGCGCAGGTGCTTTCACCTAAGTTTACTTTCCATGGTTTCCGCTATGCAAAGGTGGAGGGAATCGATAATCCTACAGCTGATATGTTTACAGCTCTAGTAATCCATTCTGACATGGAACTAATCGGTGATTTTCATTGCTCTAATGAAAAGGTAAATCAGCTGTACAGTAATGCAAGCTGGAGTTTTAGGGATAATTTCCTTGATATACCTACAGATTGTCCTCAGCGTGATGAACGACTTGGATGGATGGGGGATGCTCAGGTATTCAGCTGGACTGCTTCGGAAATGCGTAATACAGCAAAATTCTACAGCAAGTGGATGAAGGATATAGCAGCAGACTCATCATTGGAAAAGGGTGTTCCACACGTGGTTCCAGATATTCTTGGCAGCTATAGCTCCTCAGCATGGTCAGATGCAGCTGTTATCATTCCTTGGGTTGTTTATCAGACCTATGGAGATAAGCAGATTCTTTCAGATTCATGGAAGTGCATGCATGAATGGGTAGATTACATCAAAAATAATTGTGGTGCAAACGGTTTATGGCAGACAGGCTTCCAGTACGGAGACTGGCTCGCGCTCGACAAAGAAGAGATGGCTGATAGAACTGGTGCTACAGATAAGTATATGATTGCCAATGCTTATTATATCTATGTTACAGATTTAGTTAGACAGACTGCAGTTGTACTTGGTGATGCTGAGGCAGAGAAGTATTATTCAGATCTTTATAATAAAACATTAGAGGCATTTAGAGACGAATACTATACACCAAATGGTCGTATTGTAAGTGAGACTCAGACCGGAGCGGTATTATCCCTTTACTTTAATCTTGCAAGAGATAAGGACAGAAGTAGAATCCTTGAAGGTCTGGTGACAAATATTGCAAATCACAAGAATCATCTTGTTACAGGATTTGTAGGAACTCCTTACATCTGCCATGTACTTTCAGAGAATGGTCAGCATGACTTGGCAGCCACACTTTTTATGAGAGAGGATTATCCTTCATGGCTCTATGCGGTTAATAAGGGAGCTACAACCATCTGGGAGAGATGGAATTCAATCGATGAGAATGGCGATTTTGATGAGTCAGGTATGAACTCACTCAATCATTACGCATATGGTTCAATTGCAGATTGGATGTTCAGAAAGATAAGTGGTATCTCTCAGCTTGAGCCAGGCTACAAGAAGTTTAGGGTTCAGCCAATGCTAGTAAAGGGGATCTATGATTCAGACCGAACCTTCGATACCATGTATGGAAAAATAGAAAGCCATGTTAGCTGTAGAAATGGTAAGATAAAGATAAAAGTAGTGGTTCCAGCAAATACTACAGCGGAGATTATTCTACCAGAGCAGGATATCGTAAATACGGTAGGCTCAGGTACCTACGAGTATGAGTATGCTACAGAGACGGATTTGACTGTAGAAAAATACAGTATGGAATCAACCTTGGGCGAGATTTTGGAAGAACAGCTTGCTCTTGATATGTTTGAGCAGTTCGCCCCAGGAATGCTGGATAATCCACTCATCAAAATGGCATATGGTATGACTCTTACTGAGTTACTTGGCGCAGCGCCAGATGCAAAGCCTATGTATGAGGCTGTAGTGGCAGTGCTAAATGCTAACGAAAGAGCAAAGGAAGCCTGATTTTGCCAGGCAAAGAAGAGAGGTTTACAAATGCAACAATACGAAAAAGAACATTTAGAACTAGTACTTAATAACGCAGCTGAGTGCACAGTTTTACTTAAATCAAATGGGGATTTCCCAATTGAAAAGCCTGGAAAGCTTGCAGCCTTTGGTGCAGGTATGCGATATACCATAAAGGGTGGTACTGGCTCAGGAGAGGTTAATACCAGATTCGCATATACGATAGAGGAAGGTCTTGAGAAGGCAGGCTTTGAAATCACTTCGAAGAAATGGCTTAATGCCTATGATGAGGTGCGCGCCCAGGCGAAGAAGAACTTCTATAAGGCTATGAAAAAGCAGTACAAGGGAAATTTCCTTGCAGCAATGGGAAAGACCATGTCTGAACCAGAGCATAATCTCATTATGGAGGGTGAGGGGGATGTGGCTATCTATGTCCTTAGCCGCAATTCTGGTGAAGGAAACGACCGACCAGTTGAAGCTGGCGAGGTTATGCTTAACAACTCTGAGATTCGGGACATTCTTGCACTGAACAAAAAGTATCAGAAGTTTATGCTTGTTCTAAATGTTGGTGGAGTAGTTGACCTTTCACCTGTGATGGAAGTGGAAAACATTCTTCTTATTTCCCAGTTAGGTGTAGATATAGGAAGAGTGCTTGCTGATATCTTAACAGGTAAGCAGAATCCATCAGGAAAGCTTACTACAACTTGGGCAGCATGGGATGATTACAGCAAAGAAGGTTCCTTTGGTGATTGGAATGAGACCAGATACAACGAGGGAATCTATGTAGGCTACCGTTATTTTGACTCAGTGGGCAAGAAAGCACTATTTCCATTTGGATTTGGCCTTTCTTACACAAGCTTTGAGGTAAACACTACCTCGGTGATAGCAGAGGCTGATGAAATTTCAGTTTCAGTTAATGTGAAGAACACAGGTAACTGTTCTGGTAAAGAAGTTGTTCAGGTTTATGTTTCAATGCCTGAGGGTAAGCTTGATAAGCCATATCAGGATTTAGTGGGATATGCAAAGACAAAGCTTCTTGCTGCAGGTGAGTCACAGGAATTAAAGGTGACCTTCAAACTTTCTGATTTTGCTTCCTATGATGAAGAGGCAGCGGCCTATATTCTTGAGGCAGGGAATTATCTTGTTCGTGTTGGAAACAGTTCCGTAAATACGAATATTGTTGCAGTAGCAAACTTGGACGAAACTGTAACAGTGTTACAGGCAAAGAATTGTCTTGGAACTCCTGATTTCATTGACGCTAAATTTGTTGCTCCAAAGGATGCAATTCCAGCAGAGGCAGCCAGACTGTCTATAGCGGCAGGTGAAATTGTAAAATCAACTGTGACCTTTGACAATGAATCTGAAATTGATGAGAGAGTAAAGAATTTTTCTAACGAAGAATTAACATATCTTGCAATTGGTGGTTTCAATCCAAATGCCAAGGGACTTAGTGTAATTGGAAATGCTGCAACTCAAGTGGCAGGAGCTGCGGGAGAGACTACCTCACAGCTTGTTTCAAAAGGGATACAGCCACTTATTATGGCTGATGGACCGGCAGGTCTTCGTCTATGCAAGTCATATTATAAGGATGAAAAGGGAGCTCATGACGCTTCAGGGGCTGGCGCTGTGCCAGAGAGCATAACAGAAATGATGGGACCTGTGGCAAGATTTATCGCAAATCTTGTCATTGGTGGAAGTAAAAAGATTCCAAAAGGTGTAGAAATAAAAGAACAGGCCTGCACAATGATTCCAATTGGAACTGCTATTGCACAGAGCTTTAACTATGATTTGGCTAAAGCCTTTGGTGATTTAGTGGGAGACGAAATGGAGCGCTTTGGTATTCACCTCTGGCTTGCACCAGCTTTAAATATTCACAGGAGCATTCTCTGTGGTCGAAACTTTGAGTATTATTCAGAGGATCCACTGGTATCAGGCTTGACCGCAGCAGCAATCACTGAGGGGGTTCAGGCCCATAGAGGCTGCGGCACTACAATAAAGCATTATGCTGCCAACAATGCTGAGACAAATCGTTATAGCAATAACTCACAGGTTAGTGAGCGTGCAATGCGTGAAATATATCTTAGAGGCTTTGGAATTTGCATAAAAAAAGCACAGCCTCATGCCCTTATGACCAGCTACAATCTTTTGAATGGCACCCATACTGCGGAACACAGAGGATTAATAGAGGATGTGCTGAGAAGTGAATTTGGCTTTAAGGGTATCGTTATGACTGATTGGATACTTGCTATGATGGCAGATAAGAATTCTACCCA
>JAEEGL014984671.1_pt1 | contig 21257 bp, 21 predicted proteins | sample 9134231 | NCBI WGS metagenome assembly JAEEGL01 (sample SAMN16246548, study PRJNA631951) | gut metagenome | biome: gut microbiome; feature: rumen; material: fiber-attached | host: Bos | place: Iran: Karaj | collected 2018-10
GCTCATCAGCCTGTCTGTTATCTTACGGAGAAGCGGTGCAAAAGCCTCCGCAAGTTCTCTGTGCGGCAAGGTAAGGAGCAGTCCCTTAAGATCTGCGCATCTACGGCATTCACGCTCTGTCTGTTCCCAGTTGTCGTCGGGATATTTCTCACGATAAGCCCGGACATACTGCTGCCAGATAAGCGAGCAGGTCTTTTTATCCGATCCGAGGTACTTCACAGGATCGGATACTTCCGCAACTGTGACATAGTCGTAATATAATCCTGCCATTTCAAACAGACGGTGTCCGTAACCTGCGTTTGCCAGATCAATAAGGAGCATCCCGCCGTCACGGTACATTACATTTCCCGCGTGGCAGTCGCCGTGTACAAAGCCGTCACCGTCCGGCATATCTTCTATGATGCCGGTAAAGCAGCGGTATTCGCTTTCGCTGACGTATTCTCTTATACGTTCCGCCATTCCGAGATACTGAGACTTCATCGACACGAATTCAGTCTTCGGCACCTTAATATCGTTCAATCCCAGCACCATGTCCGCATACTTCCGTATATCCTGCGGGCATTGGTTTAAATGCTCGGCGAGCGTCACGGAATCGACAAGCTCGGTGACCGCCGCATAGCAGTTCCCCGATTTTGCGAGCTGAAACGGTATCACTACGGGCAGCCCCGCCTTAAGCGCAGAGCGGCAGGCTCTCTGTTCGTTCATCGCCGCTTCGGGGCCGATATGCTCAAAGAATACCTTGATTATCTTATCATCATCGAGCCTGTATATAGTTGCCGTGCCGCCTCTCCCGATTACCGGAAGCCCGTCGGTGCATATCTCCTTCAATTGATGAATCTTCATCGGATTTCCAGCGTCCAAGTATTCAGCCTCCCGTCACCCAGTTGCAGGAACCGAAGATATCCTGTAATGTCTTCCGGCTTTCAGCGGCAAGTTCCGTTCTGTAATATGAATGGAAATAGTAGAATATCTTATCCTTCTTCAACGTGAGGCATTCCGCGGACATCATTATGTCCTGCGCTTTGTAGGAATACCTGAAGCCGTCGGCAGTGATTCCTCCGAACTGCTGTGTCATGGTATCGTCAAGATGATATCCGCAGTTCTTCAGAAGTCTGCCGATATCCTTTTCGGCTTTCTCTGCCGCCTCTTCTGAGCTCAGCATCAAAGAAGCGAACGCGCTCTTCTTCCACGCTAAAGAAACTATGATATGCCGTTCCGGATCCGAAAAGCAGAAGCCTGTATCGCTGCCTCCGATACGATTCATTCTTTTTATTTCTTCTTCACTCATTCTGTGAAATCCGTCGGGAATGACCATACCAAGTTCACCGTTTAGTGTTATGTTTTCCATTTTGTTTTTCCTTTCATAAGTGCCTTTATAGTGTCAGCGCTTCTTTTCGTTCTTCTTAACGCATCTGTCCATTGTTTCACAGGCTTCCTCGTCCCAGACCACTCTCTCGGGGCCGAGAGTGCCGTACATGGTATTTTCAAACGAGTACGTCATTTTCGCCTCTTTAATCAGCCTTTCGTTATCGATGTCATCACCGAACGTACCGAGCCGGGCATATATATCCTGCGTTATCTCATAGTTATACTGCTCGCGGCCCTCACGGCTGGTATATATTATTTCCGCGAAATACCTTTTCGTATCCGGATCATAATATGCTGTCCAGTTATTGCCCTGTTTTTTCGTCTTCATATTCTCCTCCTGCGCGGAGCCCGCGCTCCCAATCCGTATGATGCTTTGCGTGAATTGACAGGTCATCTGCCACGCAGCCGTTATTCCCTGCAGGGCGGAACCGCGGATGCGCGGAGCCCGCGCTCCTTATCTCTCAGTTAATTTCTGCATCGGACAGATGTTAAAAAACCCTGATTCATATTATATCATAAATGGATTTATTTTGCAATATCTTATGTTATCATAGTAATTAATAGACTATTGATCATATACTTGTACCGATCATTTCACCTGACCATTTTTTGCTAAAAATATATGTAAAACTACAATTTTTTGTCCTTATGTCATAGATTTATTGACATCTTGTTGAGAAATATGATACAATTCAACAAGACACCGGAGCGGTGCCATATTACATTCGGTAGAACCGTAAAACTTGCCGGGCGGAATATTGATATTTCACTGATGAAAATATCTGACGTGCGGCACCTAATCAGGAGGGAAATTGTAATGAAAAAAAGAAGAATCCTATCAACACTCTTGACAGCAGCAATGATCGCTACAACTTTCGCTGGCTGCAGCAGCAATTCCGGCGGAACTACAACCAACGCCGGCAATTCCGGCAGTCCCGCTGACAATGGCGGCGCTTCCGGCGGCGTTCAGGAAATAACATGGATGTTCTGGGATGACCTCGATGCTACCGAGGATCTTATCTCGCTCGGCTATAAGGACACTATTGAGAGATTCAACAAGGATTATGAGGGCAAGTATCATGTAAAGCCCATCACCACCAACCTCGAAGAATACTACAACAAGCTCAACGCTCTTGTTGCGGCGAATGAAACTCCCGATGTATTTATCGTCAGCCCCGGCCCGCAGCTCACCGACTATGTTGCACCCGGCGTTGCTGCTCCCCTTGACGATTATCTGAACAAGGACGGCTGGAAGGCTTCGTTCACAAGTGACGCCGTATTCACACAGCAGACCTACGACGGAAAGATCTACGCTGTTCCGCTGAACACCGCGGCTGCCTGCTGCTTCTACAACACAGAGATGTTTGATAAGGCAGGTGCCAAGGTCCCCACAAACTGGGATGAAATGATCGCTGCCTGCGATAAGCTCCAGGCTGCCGGATATACTCCTATAACGATCTCCGCAGGTACTGCATGGTGCCTCTCGATGGTAGCCGGTTATCTCTGCGAGGCAGAGGGCGTTTCGCTCCCGAAGCTCGCTGACGGTTCCGCTTCGTGGGAGGACGGCAAGCTCGAAAAAGCCGCCAACAAGCTCGTTCAGCTCTCCAAGTACTTCCAGAGAACAGCAGCCGGCGACACAAACGATGTTGCAACCGCTAACTTCTACAATGAAGAAGCCGCTATCCTTATCCAGGGTTCCTGGGTAATCGGTCAGATCAACGGTGCCAACGCTGCTTTTGAATCCAAGTGCGGCGTATTCCAGTTCCCCGGCGTTGAAAGAGTAATAGCAAAGTCTGACTCGCTCTGCATGAGCTCCACTTCCAAGTGCCCCGATGGCGCTGCTGCTCTCATCAAGTACTTCACAGACGACACAGCTCAGAAGTACACAGCTGAAAAGGGCGGTAAGATCCCGGTAACAAAGGTTCAGTATGACGCTAACACAGCTCCTAAGCAGCTCGGTTATGTTATGGACGTATTCGGCGGCGCAAAGGGCACATTCGGCTTCTACAATGAATCTATGCCTACAACAGAGACAGGCGCTCACTTCGACGACACCATGGTCGCTGTATTCCTCGGTGATCTGACACCCGCAGATGCCGCAAAGGATATGGAAGAGTATTACAAAGCCAACTGCAGAAAGTAATCTCTGACTCATCAAAAAACAATATAGAGGCGTATTCTGCGCCCCTATATTGTTTTTGGCGGATTTTCCGAATCGCTTTTCTGAAAGGAGTTGGTCCGGAATGGACAAAATGCTTAGGAACAAGGTATCCATAATTATCTTCATGCTTCCCGCATTCATCTTGTTCACACTGGTGCTTTTCATACCGATCGTTCAGTCGGTCTACTATTCATTCTGCGATTATAAAGGCATGACAGATCCCGTTTTCATCGGATTTGACAACTACACGGCTCTGTTTTCCGATAAAACGTTCGGCATCGCTTTCAAGAACTCTATGTTCTTCCTTGTTTTCTCCTGTGTGTCACAGCTCATCGTAGGCCTTTTCTACGCTGTACTGCTGACAAACATAAAAGCAGGACGGAATCTGTTCAAGAACATAATCTACCTTCCCTGCGTGCTTTCTTCCGCAGCGCTCGGTCTGCTGTGGATGTTCATTTTCAGCCCGAAGCTCGGTATCAATCAGCTCCTTGAAGGCATGGGCATTGAGGAACCTCCGCTCTGGCTCATGGATACCAAAGGCTTTATCACACTTCCTATGTGGATAATCGCCTTTGTGGCTCTATGGCAGTATGTCGGTCAGTCCATGATGCTTTATATGGCTCAGATATCCGGAATAAACAAGTCGCTCTATGAGGCAAGCTATATTGACGGCTGCACAAAATTCCAGACATTCAGGCACATAACTCTCCCGCTGATAAGACCGATGGTGGCTACGGCGCTGTCGCTGAACGCGATAGGTTCTCTGAAATTCTTCGACCTTATCTTCAATATGACAGAGGGCGGACCTAACCATAAAACAGAAGTCCTCGCGACTCATCTCTATCAGCAGGGCTTCAAGTATTTCAAATACGGTTACGCAAGCGCGATAGGCGTTGTACTTCTCGTACTCTGCCTGATAGTAACACTTTTTATCAATAAGGTCGTCAAGACCGAACAGTACGAGATGTAAGGAGGTACAGTCAGATGAAATCTTCACTACCGGAAGCAGCTGTACGGATCCCTGTCTCCAGGAAAAAGATAACACCGATCCAAGTAATCATTTATGTATTCCTTGGACTGGTATGCGTAACATATATCCTTCCCCTGCTGTGGGTGCTTAATGTATCGTTCAAGACAAACAGAGAGATTTTTACCGCTCCGTTTGCTCTGCCGCAGGAATTTACATTTGACAACTTTGCCTTCGCGTGGACAGCCGGTCATCTCGGTATCGCGACACTTAATTCGTTTATCGTGTGCGTAGTCGCTCTGATACTGAGCACAGTCATCGGCTCAATGGCAGCGTTCGGCATAGCCCGTATGCGCTGGAAGGGTTCAAAGCTCGCCATGACTTATTTCCTCACCGGTATGATGATACCGATACACTGTGTACTTATACCCCTCTTCACAAGATTTGCAGGCTTCGGCCTTTCAAACACCCTTATAGGCCTTATCCTTCCTTATGTAACTTTCTCACTTCCGATAACGATATTCATTATGACAGGCTTCTTTACGGGTCTTCCGAATGAACTTATCGAATGTGCCTGCATGGAGGGCGCGAATATCTTCCAGATATTCTTCAAGATATGCCTCCCGCTCAGCAGAACAGGTCTTTTCGTGACCGGCCTGATGACTTTCATCGGAAACTGGAACGAGCTTCTTCTTGCAATGGTATTCATCTCCGATGATAATAAGAAGACCCTGCCGGTTTCACTGTCGAAGTTCGTCGGCCCCTATAACACGAACTATTCGCAGATGTTCGCGGCTATCATAATCGCGATCATTCCTACTATCATCGTTTACTGCGCATTCTCCAACAAGATCGTTGACGGTCTGACAGCGGGCGCTGTAAAGGGCTGATACCGGTATTTTCACAGACAATCTGCATAAGTCCGCAGACCGGATTCAATAATCCGGTCTGCGGCTTTTTGTTTTCTGTGGTTCTTTCATCGGAAGAAGCTCTGAAAAGTTTTTAAAAACTATTGACATATCCCCGATATTGGTGTATAATTATACACATTATTAAAAAATGTGAAAATTTAATATATAGCCTTTGCTTCACCCGGGCGCAATATACCGGGACACGGAATGTGGGTGCAAATCCCCGCGAGTCGGTCACTGTGAAGATCGTTCGTACCTTGCGGCACAAACGATATAAGTCAGATACGTGGAAGCAGGCTGTGTTTCTGCCGGAACCGGAAATCACGTTTGTTTGACGGGGCAGAACTGCGAAGCAGTTCCGCCTTTTTTAATGGCGTGTCTTTTTCGAAAGGCGCGCCTAATTTTATTTCAGGAGGAATTATTATGAAAACTGCTGTAATCTACTGGAGCGGCACAGGCAATACCGAAGCTATGGCAAAGGCCGTAGCAGAAGGTGCGGGTGTCGAAGCTACAAATGTCGCGGACTTCGCGGGGAACATTACGGACTATGAGGCACTGGCTTTCGGCTGCCCGGCAATGGGTGACGAACAGCTTGAAGAAGTTGAGTTCGAGCCGTTCTTCGCACGCGTAGAGAGCGGGCTTGCAGGCAGGCGCGTGCTTCTCTTCGGCTCCTATGACTGGGGCACAGGCGACTGGATGCACGCCTGGGAAGAACGGGTCAGAGCCGACGGCGGAGAGCTTATCGACGAGGGATATATAACCAATCTCGACGCCAACGAAACGGAACTCGGTGAACTCCGCGAACTCGGGAAGAAGCTGGCCAACGTATGACCGACGGAGTCTACAGCGTAGAGATAACTATGACCGGCGGCACCGGCAGGGCGCATATCACTTCGCCGCTTCAGCTGACTGTCACCGGCGGCAGCATGACCGCAAAAGTGGAGTGGAGCAGCTCAAACTATGACCTCATGATAGTTGACGGCAAGGAATTCCTGCCGGTGAACAGCGAAGGAAATTCTGTATTCGAGATACCCGTATATACGCTGGACGAGCCGCTTCCGGTACAGGCAGAGACCGTTGCTATGAGTGAGCCCCACCTAATAGATTATGTCATCACCTTCGACAAGTCTTCCCTGCCCTCGGATAACGCGGTGAATATCCCGCTCATCGCAGGCGGCATCGTCCTTGCGGCTGCCGTGATTGCCGTCGCTGTGACCGCTGCCGTGAAAACAAGGAAGAGGAAAGAATGATCAGAAATATAATCGCCGCCCTGCTTACAGCCGTACTGACCGCGAACCTCTGCGGCTGTACAGGGCAGGCTCCGGCGGTATCGGATACCCCTTATATCATGGAAGGATACAGCGAACCCCGGAAGGATGAAAACTTCTGTGCGGAATGTTTCACGATATATGAGTACGATAACGGCGACGCAATGATAACCACAAACGACGGCAAGGCATACCTGATAGCCGACAGCAGACCCGCAGGGCTTGCGGAAAACATTACGGTGATACCCCATTCCCCCGATCATATCTATATGGCGGGAAGCGCGGTAATGTGCTTCTACGACGCTATGGACAGGCTTTCGGATATACGGTTCTCGGCTATCGCGGAAAACGACTGGTATATCGAGAACGCCCGTGCGGCGATGCAGCGCGGCGACATAATTTATGCCGGAAAATACCGCGAGCCGGACTACGAACTTCTGCTGACACAGGGATGCAGGCTGTCAGTGCAGTCCACTATGTCAGAGCATGTTCCGAAAGTCTCCGAAAAGCTGAACGAACTCGGGATCCCCGTGTTCGTTGACCGTTCAAGCTACGAACCGCATCCGCTGGGACGCTGCGAATGGGTCAGGGTATATGCCCGGATAGCAGGCTGCCCGGAACTCGGCGAGAAACTGTTCAACGAACAGAAAAGACATTTCGATGAACTCGAAGAAGTTGAAGAGACAGGAAAAAGCGCCGTGTTCTTCTACATCACATCTTCCGGCAGGATAGTCACGCGCAAGGCAGGAGACTATATCACAAAGATGATAGAAATGGCGGGCGGAAAGAACGTGTTCGACTTTATAGGTGACGACAACGCCATGTCGGCTGTGACACTGGAACCGGAAAAGTTCTGTATGCACGCAAAGGACGCTGACATTCTTATCTACAACTGCAACATCTCCGGTGATATACACAGTATTGACGAGCTCATCGAAAAGAACGGCCTGCTGAAAGAATTCAGGGCCGTGAAGAACGGGAACGTCTGGTGCACCGGAAGGAGCGTTTATCAGGACATAATGAAGACCGGCGATATTCTCACCGATATGCATACGGTATTTGCGGATACGGGAGAGGAAACGACATATTTATATAAGATAAGCTGAAAATGAAAAAACGTATCATAGGCTCATTTCTGCTGCTTCTTGCGCTGACACTGATATTTATTGTGATCAGCATCACAGCCGGCAGCGCGGACATATCACCTGCGGAAGTCGTGAAGATACTTTCCGGCGGCAGCTCGGACGACACCTCGGAGCTTATACTGTTGAAAATACGGCTGCCCCGCACATTCGCGGCAGCGATACTCGGCGGCGCTCTGGCTCTTTCGGGATATATGCTCCAGACTTATTTCCATAACCCGATTGCCGGACCTTTCGTGCTGGGTATCTCGTCAGGCGCGCGTCTCACAGTCGCGATAGCGCTGATACTTGCGGCGAGAGGTGCGATAGTGCTGAACTCGGCGCTTATGGCGGCTGCGGCATTTGTAGGCGCGCTCATCGCGATGTCGGCAGTACTGCTGATGTCGTCGAAGATACGCAGTATGTCGCTGCTTGTGGTGTGCGGCGTAATGATAGGGTACATCTGCACCGCAATTACCGACATTATCGTAAATTTCGCAGATGACTCGGACATCGTGAATCTGCGCGGCTGGTCGGTGGGAACCTTCTCCGGCTTCAAGTCGGAATCGCTGGCAGTATGCGCGGTCATCATATTTGCGGCTCTGACGGCTGTATTCTTCATGTCGAAACCCATAAGCGCCTATCAGCTCGGAGAAAGCTACGCAGTTGACATGGGCGTGAACATCCGGGCTGTACGAATCGCGATGATACTGCTTTCCAGTCTGCTGTCAGGCTGTGTGGCGGCGTTCGCGGGACCGGTGACTTTCGTGGGTATCGCGGTGCCGTTCCTCGTGAAGATGCTGTTCGGTACGGCAAAGCCGCTGGTGATGATACCCGCGTGTTTTCTCGGAGGCGGAGTTTTCTGCATCATCAGCGACATTATCGCGCGGACTGTCATATCTCCGTCCGAACTCGGCATCAGCACGGTCACATCGGTGCTTGGCGCACCGGTGGTGCTTATGATAATGTTAAGGAAGAACAAAGAGCGTGTTAGAGATTAAGCATTTATGCGCGGGCTACGGCAGGCGGACGATAGCGCATGACATATCATTCATGGTGCGCGGAGGCGAGATACTCACATTTATCGGACAGAACGGCTCCGGAAAATCAACGCTGCTGAAAACGCTTGCCGGACAGATACCGCCGCTGTCGGGTGAGATAGTGATAGACGGCAGGAACGAGTCGGACATGAGCCGGAATGAGATCGCAAGGTGCGTTTCCGCTATGCTCACAGACCGCCCGAAAACCGATATGATGACCTGCCGGGACGTGATAGAGACCGGAAGATACCCATATACCGGAACTTTCGGACTGCTGGGTCCAACGGACAAGGATGCGGTGTCGGAAGCTATGCGGCTCACAGATACGGCTGAGCTGGCGGACTGCTTCTTCACCGAGATAAGCGACGGTCAGAAGCAGAGAGTTATGCTTGCAAGAGCAGTCTGCCGGGAACCGAAGATACTGCTGCTCGACGAACCGACATCATTCCTCGACATACACTACAAACTGACATTCCTCGAAATGCTGGACAGACTGCGGCACGAACGAAATATCGCGGTAGTTATGTCGCTGCACGAAACGGAGCTTGCGGAGAAGATCTCGGATACCGTGCTGCTTCTGAAAAACGGCCGCTGTACGGGTATAGGAAAGCCTTCGGAGCTTATGGGCAGGGGTTCCCTCACCGAGCACTTCGATATTCCTGAAGAACTTTACATTAAATATCACGGATAAAACAGGAAGCTGTTTTACATAAACAAAAAAAACAAGACCAGGAGGTAAAAATGATGAAATTAGGAAAGATCGCTGCACTGGCTCTCAGCGCAACAATGTGCACGCTTGCGCTGGCCGGCTGCGGCGGGAACGCTCCCGCTGCGACAACAACAGCACCGGAGACAACAACGGAACAGACAACAACGGAGCAGACAACAACGGCTGCCCCCGAGACCACCACGACAGCCGCGGAGACCGAGCCTGCCGAGGACGATACATCGGCCGACAAGCCCGTTATCCTCATGGTGAGCTTCGGTACGAGCTACAACGACAGCCGCGACAAGACCATAGGCGGCATCGAGAACGCTGTACAGGCTGCAAACCCGGATTATGATGTACGCCGCGCGTTCACCAGCCAGATAATTATTGACAAGCTCAAAGACCGTGACAATCTTGTTATCGACAACGTTGAGGAAGCCTTCGCACGTCTCGAAGCTGACGGTGTAAAGGATCTGACAGTTCAGCCGACACACGTTATGAACGGCTTTGAGTACGACGATCTCATGGAAGTCGTAAAGGCAAACGCGGACAAGTTCGACAGCGTGAAAGTAGGCGCTCCCCTGCTCACAAGCGACGATGATTACGCGAACGTCATCGAAGCCATAACTGTAGCTACTTCCGAATACGATGACGGAAACACAGCTATCGTATTCATGGGACACGGCACGGAGCACGCTTCCAATGCTACCTACGCGAAACTTCAGAGCAAGCTGACCGACGCCGGCAAAGCGAACTACTTCATCGGCACCGTTGAAGCGACACCCTCCCTCGATGATGTTGTCGCTGCTGTCAAGGCCGGCGGTTACAAGCGCGTAGTTCTCGAACCGCTCATGGTAGTTGCGGGTGATCACGCAAACAACGATATGGCAGGCGATGAGGAAGATTCATGGAAGACCGTCCTTACAAACGAGGGCTTTGAAGTCGTAACGCTTATACGCGGTCTCGGCGAGCTTGAAGATGTTCAGAAGGTCTATGTTGACCATGTGAAGAATGCAAAGCCTCTCAGCGGAGATCGGCCCGTTATCCTCATGGTGAGCTTCGGTACGAGCTACAACGACAGCCGTGACAAGACCATAGGCGGCATCGAGAACGCTGTACAGGCTGCAAACCCGGATTATGATGTACGCCGCGCGTTCACCAGCCAGATAATCATCGACAAGCTCAAAGAACGTGACAATCTTGTTATCGACAACGTTGAGGAAGCCTTCGCACGTCTCGAAGCTGACGGTGTAAAGGATCTGACAGTTCAGCCGACACACGTTATGAACGGCTTTGAGTACGACGACCTCATGGAAGTCGTAAAGGCAAACGCGGACAAGTTCGACAGCGTCAAGGTGGGCGCTCCGCTCCTCACGATCGATGACGACTACAATAAGGTCATCGAGGCTATAACAGCAGCTACAGCCGAGTACGACGACGGCGAGACCGCTATCGTATTCATGGGTCACGGCACCGAACACCCCGCCAACGCGACTTATGCGAAGCTCCAGCAGATGCTCACCGACGCGGGCAAGAAGAATTACTGCATCGGCACAGTCGAGGCTGAACCGTCCATTGAAGATGTAGTTGCGTTCGCAAAGAACGGCGGCTACAAGCGCGTTGTCCTCGAACCGCTCATGGTAGTTGCGGGCGACCACGCCAACAACGATATGGCGGGCGACGAGGAAGACTCGTGGAAGACTATCCTCGCGAACGAGGGCTTTGAGGTCGTTCCCGTACTCCGCGGTCTCGGCGAGATCGAGGGCGTAAGGAACGTGTACATCGACCACGTTAAGAACGCGGCAGCGCTTTCCGAAGTAATTGAGATCATCTCGGGAAAAGCACTGCCCGCCGACGGTGAATACAGCATTTCCGCAGAGACCGACGGCTCTATGTTCAAAATAGTTGACTGCAAGCTCACAGTTGCGGACGGCAGCATGACCGCAGTGATAACTCTCAGCGGTTCGGGCTTCAGCAATCTCTATATGGGAACAGCAGCTGACGCGGAAAAAGCCGCGGCTGAGGAACTTATAGCTTTCACCGAAAACAGCGAGGGTCAGCACGTATTCACAGTCCCGGTAGAAGCCCTCGACAAGCCGATCAAGTGCGCTGCACAGAGCGCAAAGAAGTCAACATGGTATGATCACGAGATCACATTCAGATCTGACAATATTGCATAAAATATGATAAATGAATTTGTTTACCGCAGCGGAAAAATGCTCCGCTGCGGTTATACCACGGGTTCATGCGCAGCCGCAGCCGCAAGGGCTGCGGCAATCTGCGTATTATCGGGAAAAAAGATAAGTACAGTTACACTTCCCACACCAAAGTGCATAACGCTTACTCTCGACGTTCACGAGCCCGAGATCACAGACAGTTACGCAAAATGCGCAATAAAGAAAGACAGCGGCGACGACCCGGATATAACAAACGGGATACTCGTTTACGCAGAAGTCACAAAGACTGAAAGCGGCATCACAATAACCGGCGGCGAAGGCATAGGAAAGGTCACGAAAGCGGGACTCGACCAGCCTGTCGGTGAGTGGGCTATAAATTCCGTTCCGCGTAAAATGATAACGGAAGCGGTCTCGGCGGCTGCAAAGGAATACGGATATACAGGCGGGTTCAATATCGGGATAAGCATTCCCGGAGGAGCGGAACTCGCGAAGAAAACTTACAATCCGCGTCTCGGTATAGAGGGCGGCATCTCCGTCATCGGCACAAGCGGCATAATCGAGCCTATGAGCAACGCCGCGCTGGTGGATACGATACGCACGGAGCTGAATATGAAAAAAGCCGCGGGACACGAAAACGTGTTCTTCACCCTCGGCAATTACGGTGAAAATTTTATCGCGCGGGCTATGCCGTTCGATGTCGAAGAAAGCGTCAAGTGCAGCAACTTTATCGGAGACGCTGTCGATATCGCGCTTGAGCTCGGTTTCCGCGGGATATTGATAATAGGACATATCGGAAAACTCGTCAAGCTGGGTGCCGGGATAAAGAACACACATTCCTCGCAGGCTGACGGAAGAATGGATGTGCTGGTGACCTGCGGTGTTCTCGCGGGTGCGGAGCAGCAGGTGCTGCGGCAGCTCCCGGACTGCGCTACCGTTGACGCGGCCCTCGGTATACTCGGAGAAGCCGGATATATGCGGCAGACGCTTGATGTCCTTGCCTTACGCGCGGGATATTACCTTGAAGCAAAAGTCAGGGGTGAGGCAAAGATCGCGGCGGTGATGTTCTCCGACAAGCACGATATTCTTGTAAAGACCGCGGATGCGGACGATATGATAAACACGATAAGGAACGAATACAATGGTTGATTTTGTAGGCGCGGGCTGCGGAGCGGCAGACCTCATTACAGTCCGCGGGATGAAACTGCTACAGGATGCAGACGTGATAATATATGCGGGTTCACTGGTGAATCCGGAGCTCCTGCAATACGCGAAGGAGGGCTGCGAGATACATAACAGCGCAGAAATGCCGCTTGAGGAGATCATAGACACGATAAAAAGCGCAGAACTCGCCGGGAAACATACGGTGCGGCTCCAGACCGGAGATCTGTCGCTCTACGGAGCACTCCGGGAACAGGCGGACAGGCTCGGCGAACTCGGTATAGAGTACCGGGTCACACCGGGCGTAAGCTCCATGTTCGGAGCCGCTGCCTCGCTGAAAGCCGAATATACCCTGCCTGCCGTCTCGCAGACCGTCATCATCACACGGATGCCGGGACGCACGGAAGTACCGGTCTCCGAAAGCATTGAACGCCTCTCGGCGCACGGAGCGACCATGGTGATATTCCTGAGCGCCGGAATGACTGCGGAATTGTCCGAAAAGCTGATGAAAGGCGGTTACACGCCAGATACTCCTGCTGCTATAGTTTATAAGGCTACATGGCCGGAAGAAAGAATACTTCGCTGCACGGTGGGAACTCTCCACGAAACGACCAATATCTGCGGCATAAAAAAGACAGCTCTTATGATCGTCGGACGTGTCCTTGGCAGCGACTACGAACTGTCAAAGCTGTACGACAGAACGTTTGAGACGGCATTCAGAAAGGCGGAGAAATGAGCACTGCAATAATTTCATTCACCGGGAACGGCCGGGAACTTTCCGCACGCATAGCGGCTGAAATGTCAGATGTTACGCGCTTCTGCTTCCACAGACATACCGACGATGACGCGGTGTTGTTTACGGAATTGTCTGTACTCATGAACGACATATCCGGAAAATATGAAGCTCTTATATTTATCGGTTCGGTGGGGATCGCAGTACGCGCCATGGCTCCGCATATCATTTCCAAGACTGCCGACCCTGCTGTAGTTTCGGTCGATGACAGCGGAAAATTCGCGGTCTCGGTGCTGTCGGGGCACCTCGGCGGTGCGAATGAACTGGCCCGAAAAGTCGCGGAGATCCTCGGCGCAGAGCCGGTGATAACCACCGCCACGGATTCTCACGGACTTGTCTCTCCCGATATGTTTGCCAAAAACAACGGACTTGTGATATGTGATATGGACGCGGCGAAAGCTGTTGCTGCAGCGCTGGTGAACGGAAGCCGCGCGGGGTTCCGCTGCGCTTACCCACATTCACTGATACCGTTTGAACTTACCGGCGGTGCGGACTGCAAAGTAGGGATATGCGTTTCTGAAGACCCGGAAGATAAGCCGTTTGAGACTACGCTGAACCTGCTCCCGAAGAACCTGACAGTCGGAATAGGGTGCAGGAAAGGCACTTCAGCAAATGAGATAACCGCGCACGTTATGAATGTTTTTGCGGAGAACTGTCTCGATATCCGCAGACTCGCTGGAGCCGCGACTATTGACATAAAGGGTGAGGAGCCGGGGCTGCTGAAGTTCTGTGAGCGTTTCGGACTGCCGCTGAAGACTTTCACGACTGAAGAACTGATGAAAGCCCCGGGAGAGTTCTCACATTCGGATTTTGTGGAGCGTACCACAGGCAGCGACAACGTCTGCGAACGCGCGGCAGTCTGCGCGGGCGGCACCCTGAAAGTGCGTAAGACAGCCGGGAACGGCGTTACTGCGGCAGTTGCGGAACTGCCGGTATATATCGGGTTTGAAAGGAACGACACATAATGCTTTATATAGTCGGCATCGGAAGCGGCTCACCGGACGGAATGACGGCCGAGGCTTTCAACGCTGTAAAGGCTTGCCCTCTTATCGTCGGATACACGGTCTACTGTGATCTGCTGCGTCCGTTATTTCCGGAAAAGAGTTTCCGGACAACGGGAATGAGACAGGAAAAGGAGCGCGTCATCTTTGCGCTGGAACAGGCGGCCTGCGGACTCGATACGGCACTGATATGCAGCGGCGACGCGGGCGTCTACGGAATGGCGGCGCTTGCATACGAACTTGCGGAGAACTATCCCGGCGCGCAGATAAAAGTCATCGCGGGAGTCACAGCCGCACTGTCCGGCGCGGCACTTCTCGGCTCTCCGCTGACCAACGATCTCGCGGTCATCAGCCTGTCCGATCTTCTGACTCCGTGGGATATCATAGAGAAGCGTCTTGAGTGTGCGGCAGCGGCCGATCTTGTTACAGTGCTGTACAATCCCATGTCTCACAAGCGTACAGATAACCTGCGGAAGGCCTGTGAGAAATTCCTGAAATACCGTTCTGCCGATACTCCCTGCGGACTTGCATCGAACATAGGCCGCGAGGGCGAAAGCAGCAGGATACTGCCGCTCGGGGAGCTCAAAGACACTGTAGTTGATATGTTCACCACCGTGTTCATAGGTAATTCCGTTACCCTTGTCATAGGCGGAAAACTTGTGACTCCGAGAGGATACAGACTGTGAAAATACTGATATTCGGCGGAACCACCGAGGGACGCGAGCTCTCCGGATGGTGCGCCGCTAACGGCATTCATGCGGATGTTTCGGTGACTACCGACTACGGGGCCAGACTGCTCGGACGGAGCGAACTGCTGAACGTGTTCACGGGAAAGCTTGACTGCGAGGAAATGAAGACCCTGATTAGCGCAGGAAACTACGCCGCTGTTATCGATGCGACACACCCCTACGCGACCGAGGCAACAGCGAATATACGCAAAGCCTGCGAAGAAACGAGTATATCATACTGCCGTCTGCTCCGCGGTAAAAGCGAGCTTTCCGGGATATGTGTCGATGATCTTGCCGGACTTGTCGGAATGCTGAACGCCACGGACAAGACCGTCCTGAGCACCCTCGGAAGCAAGGAACTCCCGGCGCTTGCGGAAGTCCGTGATAAAAGCAGGATCTGGCTGCGTGTGCTGCCCGCGGAAGGCATAGAAGACATCTGTGCTTCTTTCGGCTTCGACAGGACGCATATCATTACAGGAAAAGGGCCGTTCACTGTCGCCGAGAACATAGCCCACATAAAACAGAGCAGAGCCCAGATACTTGTCACAAAGGAAAGCGGCGCGGCAGGAGGCTATCCCGAAAAGACAGAAGCCGCACGCATCTGCGGGATCGGGACGATTACGATCAGACGACCTGACGAGGACGGTTTTTCATTTGACGAGCTTACGAAATTACTTACGGAGAAACTATGAAGATCTACATTGTCGGCATCGGCATGGACGGCGGTAAAACGCTGACAGCCGAAGCAAAAAAAGCGATAGAGAACGCAGACGTACTGATCGGTGCAAAGCGAATGACCGAGCCGTTCGCAGCTCCGGACAAACAGATATTCGAGAGCTGGAAAACTGACGAGATATGTGAATTTCTCGGAAGCTGCAAATGTGAAACGGCGGCTCTCCTGATGTCCGGAGACTGCGGTTTTTACAGCGGCGCCGAACTGCTGAAGAAAAGGCTTCCGGACTGTGATACAGAAATTATCGCAGGCATTTCGACTCCAGTTTATATGTGTTCGAAACTTGGGCTTACGTGGCAGGATATGCGGTTCGTCAGTCTCCACGGAACGGATTCCAACATCGTGCGGAATGTGCGCAGATACGCGAAGTGTTTCTTTCTGCTCGGAGGGAGTGTCCGATCCGCCGATTTATGCCGGAGGCTGTGCGAATACGGTACAGGCGATGTAACGGTGCATATCGGAGCGCGTCTCGCCTACCCGGATGAGTGCATTATAAGCGGTACCGCGGAGGAGCTTGCCGGCACAGGATGTGACGGTCTGTGCGCGGTAATAACCGTTAACAAAGCCCCTGAACAGTGTGTTCTTTCCGGCATTCCGGACAGCGGATTTGAACGCGGAAATGTCCCGATGACAAAATCGGAGATCCGCGCTGTGATCGCGTCAAAGCTCGGTGTAGGCTGTAATGATACGGTATGGGATATAGGCTGCGGGACCGGCTCTGTAAGTGTGGAATGTGCTCTCGCGGCAAATGACGGAACTGTGTTTGCCGTTGACAGAAACGAAGAAGCGTCCGCTCTGACAGCAAGGAACGCACACATATTCGGCTGCGATAATATCCGCGTAATATCCGGTGAAATACCCGCTGCGCTGACCGGACTCCCCTGTCCCGACAAAGTATTTATCGGCGGCGCAGGCGGAAATATCGCGGCTGTCATTGATGCGGCCTGCGCAGAAAGAAACTCTCCGGGGATAGTGGTGACCGCAGTGACACTCGAAACGCTGAACGAAGCAGTTCGTGTATTTGAAGAACGCGGGATCACTGCGGACGTGACTCAGATATCGGCAGTACGCACCCGCGCAGTCGGAAGGCACACTATGTTTGATGCGCAGAATCCCGTGTTTATCATCGGAGGTACCGCGAAATGAGACGGATACTTATTGCGGGAACGCACAGCGGCTGCGGAAAAACTACCGTTACCTGCGCAATTCTCGCGGCGCTGAAAAAACGAGGGCTTCGGGTATCCGCGTTCAAGTGCGGTCCCGATTACATCGACCCGATGTTTCACCGTGAGGTGATCGGTGTACCCTCGTACAATCTCGACAGCTTTTTCTGTGACGATGATACTCTCAGAGTCCTGCTTCATGAGCACGGCGCGGACAGCGATATCTCGGTAATAGAGGGCGTCATGGGTTTCTACGACGGTGCAGACGGCAGAGGCTCGGCCTTTTCTCTTTCGCAGATAACCGACACGCCCGTCATAATCGTGATCGACTGCAAGGGAATGAGCGAATCTGTCGGCGCTGTTATGCGCGGATTTCTTGAATACAAGCGGACGAACAACATCGTCGGATTCATTTTCGACCGGCTCCCCGAGCGGCTTACGGGGCTTGCGGAAAAACTGTGCGCAGAGCTCGGGACACGGTATCTCGGGTACTTCCCGAAAACCGAGTTCAGTATAGAGAGCAGGCATCTCGGGCTTGTGACTGCAAGCGAGATCTCGGATATAAAACAAAAGCTCGGAATGCTCGGAGAGACTGCGGAAAAATGTATCATGACCGATACGATCATTGAAATATCAGAGCGCGCTTATCCGTCTTACAAAGCTCCGGCACTCCCCGTTACAGTCGGTGAAAAGCCTGTCATTGCCGCAGCGAGGGACAAGGCATTCTGCTTCATATATGAAGATAATATCGGACTGCTGGAGAAGCTGGGCTGCGAGATACGTTACTTTTCTCCGCTTACCGACAAGAATATACCCGGAAACGCGTCAGGTCTGATACTCTGCGGAGGTTATCCGGAGCTGTATGCAGAGAAGCTTTCCGCAAATACGGAAATGCTCGCGGACATACGGGAAAAGATCACTGCGGGGCTGCCTGCGATCGCAGAATGCGGCGGTTTCATGTACCTGCACGATACTTTCGAGAATATGGAAGGCAGCATATATACAGGTGCAGGAGTGATACACGGAAAAGCATTCCGGACTACTAAATTACAGCGCTTCGGGTATGTCACACTGACGGCAAAGAGAGACAATCTGCTCTGCGGCGCGGGACAAAAATTCCGTGCGCATGAGTTCCACTACTTTGACAGCACGAGCTGCGGAACAGACTTTTTCGCAGAGAAAACAGACGGCAGAACATGGGACTGTATCCACGCAGACATGAATCTGTATGCAGGATTTCCGCATTTGTACTTTTATGCAGATACACGGATCGCGGAGCGGTTTGTGACTGCATGCCGGAAATATATGGAGAATAATCATAGTGATAAGAATTGAACCTTACCCGCTCGATGAAGAAGCGGGACAGCGTGCCGGAGAACGCTGGGACAGCATAGCGAAGCCTCTCGGAAGCCTCGGTCTCTTCGAAGAGACAGTTGTGAAGATATCAAGAATACAGCATACCGAAAATGTCAGGGCTGACAAGCGGCGCGTTATTGTAATGTGCGCTGACAACGGCGTCGTATGCGAGGGCATATCACAGTCCGACAGCAGCGTGACAGCACTCTGCGCGGACGAGATAGCCGCAGGACGCTCGAATGTCAATGTCATCGCCGATACCGTGAACGCCGATGTGAAAGCAGTGGATATCGGAGTTGCGGTGCCCACGGCTGCTATCGACAGAAAGACAGCTTGCGGAACGAAAAACATCGCAGCCGGTCCCGCGATGACCCGTGATGAAGCCGAACGTGCGATACAGACAGGTATCGGGCTCGTCCGCGAAGCGAAAGCGGAAAACATCGACATCATCGTAACGGGAGAAATGGGAATAGGCAACACCACGACTTCCGCAGCGGCAGCCTCGGTGCTGCTCGGACTGCCGCCTCGCGAAGTCACAGGCCGCGGCGCGGGGCTTGACGATGCACGTCTCGCCAACAAGATCGGAGTTATTGAGCGCGCTGTCGCTGTCAACAGACCCGATAAGAACGACGCTCTCGATGTTCTTGCAAAGCTGGGCGGCTTCGATATAGCCGGAATGACGGGACTTTTTCTCGGAGGTGCGGAGTGCGGCATCCCGATTATCATAGACGGCGCCATCTCCGCGGTGGCGGCACTTATCGCCGAACGGCTCCTTCCCGGATGCAGGCACTATATGCTCGCAAGCCATGTTTCCGCGGAGCCCGTGGGAAAGCTGCTTCTTGATTCACTGGGACTAAGGCCTCCGATAACCGCGGAAATGCGGCTCGGCGAAGGCACGGGTGGCCTGATGCTGCTGCCGCTTCTGGACTGCGCTCTCGCAGTCTACAATAAAGCACACAGGTTCGACGAAATAGCTCTGGAAAGGTACAGACCGCTGTGACTACACTTATAACAGGCGGCGCGAAATGCGGAAAATCAAGGCTTGCGGAAAGGCTGCTCGATAAATGCGCAGGTAGGAAATTCTATATTGCTACCATGCAGCCTTACGGCGAAGAAGCTCACGCGGCTATTGAACGTCACCGGAAAATACGCGCCGGAAAAGGTTTTGAAACAATAGAAAAATATACCGGGCTTGACGAGACCGGGCTGCCGGAAAACTGCAATGTCCTGCTGGAATGCATGGCCAACCTCTGTGCCAACGAAATGTTCCGGAATGAGGATATATGCGATCCGACAGAGCGGATAATGCGGGGTATAAAGCATCTGCAAAGCCGCGCCGCAATGCTGGTCATAGTCACCAACAACGTCGGTTCCGACGGCATTTCTTACAGCCCGGAAACAAACAAATACATTGAAGTGATGGGACGGCTCAACGCACTCACAGCCGAGATTTCCGACAATGTCATCGAGTGTGTTTACGGCGTTCCGGTAATACTGAAAGGCGGATCATGTTTCTGAGATCATTTGCAAGCGCGTTTCTTATGTACTCGCGGATACCTATGCCGAGGGTTGAATGGAAGGAAGAGAACAGACGCTACGCACTGTGCTTCTTTCCGCTCATCGGAGCGGTCACGGGCGGGCTTCTGCTGCTCTGGCAGTTTTTCTGCGGGCTGCTTGATATCGGATTCTTCGTTAACGGCGCGGTATCGGTCCTGATACCGGTGCTTGTCACCGGCGGCATACACATCGACGGTTTCTGCGACACGACAGATGCACTCGCTTCCTGTGCAGACAGACAGAAAAAGCTGGCGATCATGTCCGACCCGCACGTCGGATCATTTGCGGTTATCGGTCTTTGCTGTATGTTTTTATTGCAGTTCGCATTATTCTGTGAAATTCACGGTCATATCGTTATCGCCGCAGGCTATGTGCTTTCGAGAGCATTGAGCGGTCTGGCGGCTGTTACGCTGAAATCAGCCAAAAAAGAAGGGGCCTTGCAGAACTTCGTAAAGCCGGCACACAGGAAAATAACGATCACTGTACTTGTTGCGGCAGCCGTTCTGAGCGCAGCGGGTATGTGTATCATCAGCCTTTACGCGGGTATCGCGGTATGTGCTGCGTGTGCTTTGATTTCCGTCATTTACAGAGCTTCCGCGTACAGGAATTTCGGAGGCATAACGGGCGATACCGAAGGCTGGTACCTCCAGATCACAGAAACTGCGGTACTCACAGCGGTATTCGCGGCTGAAAAGGCGGTGATGCTGTTATGATAATGATAACGGGCGGTGCATTTCAGGGCAAACATGATTTTGTGAAGCGGCGCTTCGGTTTTGCGGACACCGACATTGCCGACGGCGGGAGCTGCGAATTGCAGGAGCTTTCGGGCGCAAGGTGCATCGCGCATTACGAGCTTGCTGTAAAGCGTATGCCCGCAGAAAACATTGACCCTCTGGAATTTACGGGAAAGCTGAACTGCAGCGTTATAATAATGAACGAGATCGGCTGTGGGATAATCCCGCTCGACAGAGGCGAACGCGAATGGCGTGAAATGACCGGGCGTGCCGGGTGTATTCTTGCCGACAAAGCTGAAAAAGTATATCGGA
>JAEEGL012431231.1_pt1 | contig 21256 bp, 17 predicted proteins | sample 9134231 | NCBI WGS metagenome assembly JAEEGL01 (sample SAMN16246548, study PRJNA631951) | gut metagenome | biome: gut microbiome; feature: rumen; material: fiber-attached | host: Bos | place: Iran: Karaj | collected 2018-10
TATCCCCATTGAGATATTGCATCATTAATATTATAGCCTAACCAACTGTCCATAATGTTATCCATTGTCTTTTTTTGTCCTGCTATTGCACTGCAGGAAAAACATAATATTGTTATTAAAAATATAATTATTTTCTTTTTCATATAATACTCCTTATAGTTATACTAAATATTATAACCTATATCCTATTAGTTGATAACTAAACTTTTGATGATAAAATTTGTTGAAAAATTATTATATTTAATTTATAATAATGCAGATATAGGAATATAAATAACCTTATATTACGTAGTTAGAGTATGTTTTGGCGATATTTATATGAAAATTTGTGTTATAGGGACAGGGTATGTAGGATTAGTTGCAGGAACGTGTCTTGCGGATATGGGCAACAATGTTATATGTGTTGATAATAATGCCGAAAAAATTGAAACTTTAAAAAAAGGAATTGTTCCTATTTATGAACCGGGACTGGAAGAGCTTATAAAGAGCAATGTTAAAGAGGGAAGATTAACTTTTTCCACAAATCTCGGAGAAGCTGTCAAAAAGTCTAAAGTATGTTTTATTGCAGTAGCTACTCCGCAGGATAAAGACGGTTCCTGTGATTTGAGTGCTGTATTTGCTGTAGCCAAAGAAATTGCCGAAAATATCAATGAGTACAAGGTTATTGTTGATAAATCAACTGTTCCCGTCGGAACGGCTGAAAAAGTAAAGGATATAATAAAAAGTATAACAAAATTCCCGTTTGACGTTGTTTCAAACCCGGAGTTTTTAAAACAGGGTGCTGCCGTTAATGACTTTTTATATCCCGAAAGAGTAATAATCGGAACGGATTCAGAAAAATCCGCTCAGATAATGAGAGATATTTATATCCCGTATTTTAAAAACGGTGAACGCATTATTTTTATGGACGTAAAATCCGCAGAAATGACAAAATATGTATGTAATGCTTTTCTGGCAACAAAAATATCCTTTATAAACGAAATGGCAAATATCTGTGAGAAAGTTGGCGCCGATATTTCGGAGGTCAGAAAAGGTCTTATTTCAGACAGCCGTATCGGTAATAAATTTTTATATCCTGGTATAGGCTATGGCGGAAGCTGTTTCCCTAAAGATGTCAGTGCTTTGATTTCCGTTGCAAAACAACACAAGGTTGATTCAAGTATGTTAGAGGCAACAAAAAGCATAAATGAAAATCAGCGTAAAATTTTTGCGGATAAAATACTGAAATTTTATAACGGTGATATTTCCGGAAAAGTTTTTGCCTTGTGGGGTTTATCTTTTAAACCCAAAACAAATGACATGCGAGAGGCTCCTTCTATCGATGTAGTACATGCTTTGCTGAAAAACGGAGCAATTATACAGGCTTATGATCCTCAGGCTATGGATACCGCAAAAAGTATAATCGGTGATAAAATAACTTATGTAAATTCTGCTTATGAAGCATTAAAAGGCACCGATGCTCTTATTCTGCTGACTGAATGGAATGAATTCAGAAGGCTTGATACCGATAAGGTTCTTCAAAATGTTAAAGATAAGGTTATTTTCGATGCACGCAACCAGTATAATCCAAAAGATATGCGTACAATAGGTATAGAATATATAAGCTTCGGATTGTTATAATTCTTAATTATTAAACAATTATTAAGTTTTCTAAATTAAAAATAATGAGCTTTAAATCCTAACAGGAGTTAGGTTTTTCTAATTTGTGCATAAAAATTTATCCCACAAAAAGTTTTTTTCTTGTTATTATAAAGTCTCACACTAGCAAAATAATTTTTTTGCATTTTTAGAACAGATGTACTAGCGTATGGAATATGATAATGAAAATTAATTCAATCAAGATGAATACGGGATATCTGAAGGGCAGGGCGACTGAAAGCTTGCTTGGCAGAGAGAAGGAGTGCGTACGACATAATAGTAATGTAAATATAAATAATAATGACCAAATAAACACGACCATCAAGAGTAATTCTGATGGTCGTGCGAGTTTTAAAGGCGGTCCGCTCCTTCTTCAAAATGCAGCAGAGCTGGCAGAAAAAGATGCTCCTTTCCTTCTCAGAGCGGCAAAATTTGCTGATGTAAACCCGTTATTAGCCGAAGCAACATTTGCTATTTTAATTACCTGTTTTGCAAGACCATTGACAATTATGGCAAATGCAAGGACAGAAGAAGATAAGGAAAAGTGTTCTTATCAGGCAGCAAAATCAATAACATCAGGTATTGTTGGTTTGGCGATGACAGCTTTAATATCAACACCTATAAAATCGGCTGTAGGTGCAATAAAGAAACAGGGTAAATTCCAGATACCGGATAAAATCAAAGAAGAGGGACAGGCAATTGTAAAAAAAGGTGTTGATGCTCTTTCCGGTTTCGCAAAACAAAGTGCCGAACAAGGCAAGAATGGTGAGCTCGTAGCCAGAATAGGCAAAATAATTAACGGGGATAAGATAAATATATCCGTATTAAGAGAAGGCGGAAAGAAAACCGAAAAGAGTTTCATAAATTTGATAGAAGAGAAAGCTCCCGCAATTTTGGATACGGTTAAAGATGCAATAAAAGAACAGAAAGCTATTAATAATCATGAATCAGGTGCAAAGACTTTGATGGAAAAAATATTCCAGCCTATATTTATGCCGTTAAGAGCAAAGGTTACAATAGCAATGGTTCCCGTAATCCTGAGTTTATTTTTTGGCAGCAAAAAAGGTGGAAAGAAAAAGGAACAGGTAAATAATCAGCAGGAAAATATATTTAATTCTTTCCAGGTATTTCAAACAGATAGTGAAAAGGCATTATTCAAGCCTTTTCAGGAGTCATAAATTATGAGAATAAACAGTATAAATGCAAATAATTCATATAATTCCTTTAAAGGTCCTGCAAGTGCAGCAATATCAGCAAAGGCACAAAAATTGAAAGAGCCTGTTGCAAATGCCCTTATGAATTTTTATGAGGGGGTTGCGAAAAAAGAAGGTTTTCAGAAGTTTGTACATAAAATAAGCTCATCAGACAGAGTTTTTACTAATATGATGGTAGCTGAAAGTATCTTTTTATCAGGTTTCTATATGATAAATACAATGACCAATAAAAAGATTAAAAAAGAGCAGAAACCTCAAATGTTAATAAATGATGCCTTGACGTTAGGTGTTTCTACGGCAGGTGCATTTTTTGCCGAAGAAAGAATAAGCAATGCGGTAAGCAGAGGTGTTGAAAAATATTTTGTAAAACATGCGGATTACTTTAATGGTGTTGCCCAGAAGGTTTTAAGTTCAGCTGCTTCAACTCCTAAATCCGAATTTCTTTCAAAAGTAGGTGAAGTTGCTGCTAAAACAGGCACAGAACTTTCAAAAGGTCTGGATGATGTTGCTTCTTTGATGGGAAAACAGTTAGAAAATATAGTTTCTAAAGGCAAAACGGTTAAGGCCTTCCAAATCCAGCCTGATAAATTTAATGAATTACAGACTTCGGTTAAAAATGCTATTTCATCAAATTCCGGAAATGCAGCTAAAGCAAAAGAAGCAGTAAATGGTTTAGTTGACGGTATTTATAATAATTCCGCAGCAAGAACTCAGGCAGAAAAGTATATTCCGGGATTTAACAGACTTAAAACACTGGTAATCTTCGGTATTATATACAGATACTTAGGACCTGTTTTAATAACCCCGCTTGCAAATAAATTGAGTTCAAGATTATTGGCAAAAAAACAGGAAAAAGCAGAAAAAACTGTTGATAAAAAATAACAAATAAACACTTGATATATAGAAAGAGGTACGTTGAAAAACGTACCTCTTGTTTTCTATTTTAACGATTGTTTAAGCCGGCCCGTATAATCCGTTAGTCCAAGCGGCACTGTAGCCTAAATCAGCACCGTTTGCATTTGTATGATACAACGACTTAAATCCGTCCCAACGGTTATCATTGACATGGTCAAAAGAATTAATTGCGTCCATAGTAGATTTGTAACCGTTACTTTCAAGCCAAGATATAACGTTTTGCTTAATTACATTAAGTTTAGTATCATCTAAACCTGCATCATTATAGTCTTTAACCTCTTCTATTTTACCCGAACCAAAGTAATTTTTAATTTGGATGTATTCTGTATCTCCGCTGTCAAACCAGTTGCCTGATTTTGGTGCATCTGTCTGCATATTCTTTATATCATTTACAAAGAATAAGTCATCAGTTGTCCACTCGCCCATATCATTTTTGTAAACGTGGAAGAAAGTATCAAAATCTGTAATATATGAATCTTCATGACCTTCATAACCGATTACCAATACGTCTTTATTACCGCCAATATCACAGATAACGTCTTTACCCCATTCTGCTACGGAATATTTAAAATAAATATCATTATCGGTAGTACCGTCAACATAGAAACTTGTATCTATACCTTCACCTTCTGTATCAAAGAATGCTGTTCTTCCCCATTCTCTGCCGCTATAGTCAGAAGAAATTTGTGTAAGAGCAACATCTTTCATATTGAAATAACTCCACAAACCTGTAGCATCGACTGTGTTTCCCCCGTCATAAATATGTACACGATGCAACAGGTCGGTACCTTCATAATAACCGTTTGAAACAACATCTGCAGTTGCTGATGCAAATACATTCTTTAATGTTGCAACAGAAGTGAAGTTTCTTGTAACAAGTTGCAGATCTCTTGAATCAGCACTGCGGTATACCATTACATCTTTGCAGTTGTCTGTTTCATTAAATCTGAAAATTGTATATCTGTCATAATAGGTATCTGAATTATTTCCGTCAAGGAAACCGGTAAGTACACCGTTAACGGTAACTTCTGTATCTTCATTTATATTTATAAATACTGTTTTTGCATTCGTATCATTACTTGAAAGGTTAATTGTATTTGTGCCGCCTTTAATAACAACAGTACCGCTGCCTGTATGGTTAACCGTATTTTCGCCTGCTGATAAATATACATAAGTCGGGTTATTTTCATCTCCTGCGATATTGATTGTATCATTACCCTCACTATCCACAACATATTTAGCATTTATTGCATAAATTGAAGCATCATTATCATAAAATGTTGTTATACCGACTTTTCCCATATCGCACAATTTGTCATAGCAATTATCACCTGTAACATTCCCTTTAATCGAAGTTACAAAGTCACCGTTTTTGTATGCGTTTCTGAAAATCATTTCGGTATCGGAATATTCACCCGTATTTAAATCAATGCCGCTAAATACCAAATCATAATTGCTTCCGTTTTGTTGTAATGAATAATACGGCATAATTGAAGGACTATAATAACTTTTTCTTAATTGTATATTTACGGTACCTGCCTTTTCAACACCATTTACGGTTATTTCATTCCTTTCGCCTTCGGTTTCATAAAGATAAGTCGAGAAGTATTTTGTTTTTCCCGTACTGTTATCACCAAAGGTTATTGAAGTTTTTCCGTCCAAATAGCCAAAGGAATCATATCCGTTTGAAATAATAGTATTTGTGGAATATTTTTTGCCGTTATTATATCCTGCATTAACAATATTTTGACCGTTGCCCGTTGTAATGGTATTTTGTTTTCTGCCGTATGCAGTGATATGATTGCCGTATCCGTCACCTGTCGTAACGGTAGTATTGCCTGTTGTTACAAGGTAAATATCATTAGCCGTGCCGTTACCTACCGTAACTTCTATATCACCGTTTATTAAAGGCTCTTCATATCCGTTATATTCCGAATAATACGCTTCATCAGTATTTGATCTTTCGCCCTGAACTATAATATAGTTATAGTTCCCGTTGCCCATTGTTATTTTATGTTTTGTTTTTGCATCTGCCGTAATATAAATTTCATTACTGTTTTTGTCATTAAAGGTTATGGTATAATCTGCCTTTTCTTTTGCTGTAACCGTCATTCCGGGAGCATTTTCAACGGCGGCATCGGTATTAGTGTATGTTGTTTTTTTGCTGTTAAGTTCTACAAGCGGAAGTTCAACAAATGAAAGCATATTTTGAAGATTTGAAGTATAGTAGCCGCCTTCAGCAACATAAACACCCGCAGGACCGTATCCGCCTGACATATCATAATAGTCGAATAAGGTTAAGGTTTCGCCGTTTGTAAGTTTTAGAATAAGGTTATTATTATCTTTTTCACCTAAAATATATCTTTTGGTTCCTACGTTTCTGATTAAAAGACCTTTTGATTGTGATTCATCAAGAATGACCTGGCTGTATATTCCGTCTGATGCGTAGTAACCCATTGAACCGGTATATACATATCCGCCGGAACCGATGTATCCGCCGGAACCGATGTATCCGCCGGAACCGCCGTATCCGCCGGAACCCGTATAACTTAAAGAAGGTCCCGTATAAACACCTGCACCATATATGGTGTCATTACCGTTGCCTGCTTTTAGCATTATTTGTGCTAAACCGCCATTTCCAATACAAATGATATCATTACCTTTGCCGCCGTCAACTTTTACCCCGTATTCAGATTTAGTGTAACCTGTTCTCTGGTTATAAGTTTTACCGCTAATAGTAATAATATCATCACCTTTACCTGCATTGACGTCCGTAGAAGGTCCGAAGTCTTCAAAATTCATAACAAGAATGTCATCAGGTTTTGAGGTGCCGTTATATATACTGTATTCATTATATCTGTTTACGGCATTCGGTGATGTTATATTATTGTGTTGAACTATAGAATCCAATCTGAATGTATTATTACTGTCTGTTATCCATTTAACCGAATGGTCGCCTTTTGCATAGTCTTTTAATGTAACTTTATTTTTACCGTTGTTGGTTGTAACTATTAAGTCATTATTGCTCCATTGAGCGTTTATTGTTGTATATATGGTTTCGTTTGAAAATACAAGTGTATCTTCGCCGCCGCCCGCTAAAATGACATCGGCTCCGTCGCCTTTATTAAAATAAATTTTATTCTTTCCTTTACCTGCATTTATGGTGTCATTTCCTTTTCCGCCCCAAATGCTGTCGTTTCCGTTTCCGCCGTAGATTTTATCTTTGCCTGCATCACCGTATAATTTATCGTTTCCGTTATAGCCTTGAATTGAGTCATTACCTGCTCCGCCTTTTATTATATCGACATTTGAACCGCCCCAAATGGTGTCATTTCCGGCCTGACCGTTTATTGTGTTTTTATATTTGCTCTTTTTAAAATTTATTTTATCGTTGCCTGCGCCGGCATTAACCGTGAGTGCTTTTTTCCATGCTTTTGAACTAACCCAGGTAATTGTATCTTTTTTCTTTGTACCCGTAACTTTTTTGCCTTTAGGCATAATTTTTGCCATAATATAACTCCTATCCTGTCTGCGTTGATTTTATTATACTACATAATAATCAGGGTAATAATATGACTGATAATTGTAATAAATATTCCGTATTTCTTATATAAAATGGCGTTATTACTTTATTACCTTACAAAAGTATTTGCTTTGTTTACATTTGCCTGATTCTTTAAATATTCCATTATTGCACCGCCGATTTCTTCCGTCGGGTCAAAATAAGGGGAATTTGGTATAAAAGTCTGTCTTAACATCATTTTATTTAAGGGCCCAAAGGCATCGGGAACAAGTGTTTTTCTGTAAATTCCGGCAAGCAAAACCTGTACGTTCGGAGAAGTTACGTCATTAAAACGTGAAAGTGTAGGATACATTTTATCTATGCCTTTTACCCCTTTATCCAGCATTTTATCGAGTATTTGAAGAGCATCGGTTGCCTGTTCTTCCGTTTGTGCTGTCTTTAAAAATGTATCAATGTATGGCAGTGCCTGTTCACCTGCATTGACAAGTTCAGTTGTTCTTGCTTCATCGTACAGAGAGTAATTTCTCTGATAATTCGGCAGAGAAACTCCGTTTCCGAGATTATTAACTGCATTCTGAATATTATAGTTGATTATTTCCATATTAAATTCCTATGCATAAACGTACGGAGGACCTGTTTTAATTTCCGTTAATATATTATCGGCCAGTTCTTTTAATTCTTCTTTTGATTTCTTTCCGTCGTTTGCCTGTTTCGTAAAATTATCAATCAATGGCTGAATAGCACTTTCTTTCTTTGATTTAAAGTTTGCAACTTCAACATCAACAAGCTGCTTTTTTAAATCCAGGTCTGTTTTTGCATTCTCTCTTAATACCGTTGCATTCTTTGCTGCGTCCATTACTTCTTTGAATAAATATCCGCCAACACTTGTTGATGCAAAAGACAGAAAGATATATTTTGTAACCTTGTTTTTCGGGTTCAGTATCCAGTTGTACAAGTGTCCTTTGTCCTCATCTATATAACAATAATACTGGATTTTTTTCGGGATACCGCCTAATGCCATAGGTGCATCGGCAAATATCATTTTCTTTGACTGTTCCACACTGTTTATTATGTTTTGAATTTCAGTTTCATTCAGGTTGTACTTACTGCCGATTTCACGAACGTATTCGGGTTTTGCACAAATGGCTTTCAGAAGTTCCGTTATTTTGGGAAGGTCGTTTTTATCCGCATTTTTACTCATGTTATTAATCGAATCAATAGTCTTTTCGGCAAAATTATTAGCAAAGTCGTTTGTTATTTTTGCGGTTTTTCTTAAATTATTTATTGTTAATTTACCCGCAATAACGGCGCCTGCCAGTACACCTAAAGTTATTGCTATGTATTTCCAGTTTTTATCTATATTAAACGGTTTCTTTTTATTTCCTGTTTCCTGAGTTTCTTCTTCTTTTCCTTTGAAGGTAACGAAGGGCGCAAAAATGTCGGATTTCTTAACCGCTGACTTTGTTTTGTTTATAATTCCGTCAAAGTATTTGACGTTTTTATCAAGCATTTGGTTTATAACTTTTAATTTGCCCGAAAAAGCATTCGTTTCAACCGCAATAAGATTTCTTTGAAGTGTCTTCTCTATATCTGCGGATTGTTTTTTAAGCCATATTTCTTTTGTACCTTCGACAAAGTTTTTAAATGCGATAGTTATACCGCTCATTGCAAATACACCTAAGGCACCTAAAATGTTTCTTGAATTCGGGTCTCTTATTGCTCTGTATAAGGCAAACTGAGGCTCTTCTCTTATATTCATATTAACGGCCAAATCGGGCAGCTGTTCAAATGACGGTGCTTTTGTTACTGCTGTAGAAGCATGTTTCAGTACTGATGATACTGCAAGCATTCCTGCTATAACTACACTTGTACCGATAATAAGCGGTTTTAAAGCCTTTTTTACATCAAAAGAACTTTCTGACTCATCTTTCGGTTTCATATCCTGTTTGACGGAATAGTAGCTGTCCGAATTATTAATTAAAAGGGAATCTTTTATATTATCAAAGGAAATATAATTCTCGTCCTGTTCTGGTCTTATATAATTGTTTAACAAAACCCCCTTTAAAGTATTGTTGATTTCGGGTTTTAGTGCTTTATTCTTAAGGTATAATTCTTTATTCTTATGATCCTGTGCTTTTAATGCTTCAATCGGCATTCTTTTTTATTTCCCTGTCTTTTGAGAAGATTTTTACAATGTATTTTTTTAACTCTCTGGCTTTGAAGACTGCAAGTGTTTCATCATTTTTATAGTTTTCATCTTCCATGTTTATAGTAAAAAACAAGAAAAATTTTTTTGCCTTTTTTTTGATATTTTCAACTATTTTTCTGGTGATAAAACTTTTTATATCACCTAATATTGCCGCAAATTTTTCTGATGCCTGCTGTATAAATTCCGCAATTCTCTGCTGGAGGTTAGCGAATTTCTCAATTAATTTGGGAATTTGAGATAATAAATTAAACAATGGAGTTATTATTACATTGTTTATAACCTGTATTACATTTTGTATAAATTTAGGTGATGACATCTGAAGATTTTTTATTGCATTTTGTATGCGTTCTGCCAGATTCCTTATGCTTTGACCCAATTGTTTTGCAAATTCTATCTGTTTCTCAAAAACATTTTTTGCATTTTCACTTCTTGCTTCCCTTGCCTTTATTGCAAGACCTGCAGCATAACACTTCATAAATGACCATTCGCCGGAGTGTATATTTTTCATTGGTGCGGTATCTCTCATTTTAGTTGAGCCCATTCCTCCGCCGCTGCATATAGGACAGGCTGCGGGAGGAAGTCCGTGCGGGCACATTCCTGCTTTTGTTGTATTCGGTTGTGTAGTAATAGGTGCTGACATATAACCTTCAGTAATTTCTACAAATTAATATTATCATTATGCTGATTAGTGGTAAATATTATTATTTTATTGAATTTCATCATATACCCGTTTTATTTCTTTGATATCCTGCCATGTCAGCCATTTTGGGCTTCCTTTTTCTCTTGAATCGTTTCTTAATAAATAAGACGGGTGAAAAATGGGCATCATTTTGGAATTGTAGGGGCCGTCAAACCATTTGCCTCTTACCTTTGTTATTCCGCCTTTATCCGGTAATAACGAATTTAGTGCAACACTTCCGCAAATAAGTATTATTTTGGGTTTTAATATTTCAAGTTGTGCATCTAAATATTCTCTGCAGGCAGATTTTTCTTCAGGCAGAGGGTTTCTGTTCTCAGGAGGTCTGCATTTAATTGTGTTACATATATATACATCTTTTTCTCTTGAAAGACCCACGCATTCAAATATTTTATCAAGTAATTGACCTGCCTTACCCACAAAAGGCTTGCCTTTCTGATCTTCCCAATATCCGGGGGCTTCACCTACCAGTACCAGTTTATTATTGGGAATACCGTCAGAAAATACAACATTTGTGCGTGTTTTTGATAAGGCACACTTCTCGCATTTAAGGCAATTCTCTCTTATTCTATCCAGTTCCTCGTACATAATTTCATTTTAGTATAAAAATTTTTGTATATACAAAGATGTTCATTTAATATAAACTTTAGTTATGGAAAAGCGTTTTGAAATATGTTCCAAATATAAACCCTCGGGCGACCAGCCAAAAGCCATTGAAGAATTGACTGCAGGACTCGAAAAAGGCTATGAAAATCAGACTCTGCTGGGTATAACCGGTTCAGGGAAAACTTTCACAATCGCAAATGTTATTGAAAAGGTTCAGAAACAGACTCTTGTAATTGCACATAATAAAACGCTTGCAGCACAGTTATACAACGAGTTTAAAGAACTTTTTCCCAATAATGCCGTTGAATACTTTATTTCTTATTATGATTACTATCAGCCTGAAGCATATATACCGAGAAGTGATACTTATATAGAAAAAACAGCCTCCATAAATGATGAAATAGACAGGCTTCGCCATAATACAACAAGAAGTCTGTATGAACGAAATGATGTTATAGTTGTTGCTTCCGTCAGCTGCATATACGGTTTAGGACTGCCCGAACAGTATCTGAGCAGTGCCTTGAAGGTAGAAGTCGGTGATGAAATTGACAGAAACGCTTTTTTAAGAGAACTGGTTAAAATTCAATATAACCGAAACGATTTGGAATTAACCCGTTCAAGCTTTCGTCCGAGAGGTGATGTAATTGAAATCATGCCTGCCTACGAAAAAATGGTTACGAGAATTTATCTCTTTGGTGATGAAGTTGAAAAAATAACAAGAATTAACCCCGTAACCGGTGAAATAATTGAAAATATTGATACGACAGTTATCTTCCCTGCTGTTCACTATATATCAGGTGATGAGGATAAAGAGCAAACAATAAAAATGATAAGACAGGAGCTTCAGGGACAGATTAAAAAGTTTGAATTTGAAAATAAACTGATTGAAGCCCAGAGAATTGAACAGAGAACAAACTATGATATAGAAATGATTAAAGAAATGGGCTATTGCAGCGGTATCGAAAATTATTCAAGAATACTGGAACGCCGCCCCGCAGGAAGTGCACCTGCAACTTTACTTGATTATTTTAAAGAGGATTTTCTTCTTGTTATAGATGAATCACATGTTTCGCTTCCTCAGTTAAGGGCTATGTATAACGGGGATCAGGCACGTAAAAATGTTCTTGTTGATTACGGTTTCAGACTCCCGAGTGCAAAAGATAACCGTCCGCTAAAATTTGAAGAATTCTGGTCTAAAGTAGGCAAAAAAATATTTGTGTCTGCAACACCAGGTGATTTTGAAAAATCTGTTTCTTCGCAGTTAGTTGAACAAATTATTCGTCCGACCGGGCTTGTTGACCCTGAAATATTTGTAAAACCGACTTTAAATCAGGTTGATGATTTGATTGAAGAAATCAAAAAGGTTACCGATAAAAAAGAAAGAATACTTGTTACTACTCTTACAAAGAAAATGGCGGAGGATTTAACCGATTATCTGCAGCAAATGGGGATAAAAGTCAGATACCTGCATAGTGAAATTGTATCAATGGAAAGAGTTGAAATTTTAAGAGATTTAAGATTAGGTCTTTTTGATGTTTTAATAGGTGTAAACCTTTTAAGAGAAGGACTTGATATTCCGGAGGTTTCGCTTGTTGCTATTATGGACGCAGATAAAGAAGGTTTCTTGCGCTCGGAAACAAGCTTAATTCAGACAATAGGCCGTGCCGCAAGAAATGTCTGCTCTAAAGTTATTATGTATGCCGATAAAATTACAGACAGTATGGCAGCCGCTATTAAAGAAACGGAAAGAAGAAGAAAAATTCAACTCGAATACAATAAGGAACATAATATTATTCCTCAGACAATTAAGAAACCGATTGAAAACAATTTACTTCAGTTAGTTGCCAGCTACAGAAATATTGAAGATATTGTGGCGGAAGAGATGGTGGAAAATAATATATCCAGAGAAGATTTGCCTAAAGTACTTGATAATCTCGAAAAAGCGATGAAAAAAGCAGCCTCTATTCTTGATTTTGAAAGGGCTGCTGAAATAAGAAATCAAATTAAAAAACTAAGAAATCTGCCTTATTAGTTCGATTCCGGAGGTTTTGGTCTCGGTATCGGTCTGTTAGTTGGTCTTGTTCCCGGTTTGTGTACGGGATTATGTGCAGAACCTGTATGAGGTTTCTTTCCCTTATGTTCGTGCATTTTTTCTTCATGTTTAGAAGCCAGTTCCGCTTCTTTTTTCTTTTTATTTTTCAGATTTCTCGGTTTTTTTGTGTCTTCGGCAAATTTAATTTCAGGAATTGCTTCACCGTATAAATCCGAACTGTATGCAAGAAAAGAGTAGAAAGATAAAACAATTATAAAACATTGTAAAACAAGTAAAATCGGGTGATCACCAAGCATTTCAACGAAGAAAAAATATAAACATGCCGTAATAAATCCGAATATTATTATGTATTGAATTACATAAGAAAGTGCCTGGACAATATAATTACCTGCACCGGCAAAAAGGTTATTTAACCTCAATGCATCAATGGGGTTACCTCTTACGGACATTAAAACAAGCGGAATAACTATAAATGGAGAAACAATAGCAGCCGCTATTGTATATACGATAATTGTAACAATAAGGTCAAATGTAAAACTTTTACTTAGGTATGTAAAAAGAGTATATCCCAGAAAAATACCTGGTGCCGTAACAATAACAGCAAATACGGATTTAAGCAATATATCAAAAATACTCAACGGGCCGGGGAAAAACGGTGTTTTATTATTGATATTTCTGTGCATGGCTATAGATCCTATACCAAGCATAATAGCAAGCAATATCAATTGAAAAAGCTGCGCCGTTTGTTCATTTAATACAGGATTATATATGTGCTCCTGATTTCTCAAGAAAAAGTATGCTGCCGTAATAACCCCGATTTTTACAAAACCCCATGGGTCTTCTGCCATATCTTTTATGGAACCTATAAGTGATGCCATATTTTTATCCTTTTCTCTTAGTATTAAATTGCTTCGTTAAAATTTTCACCTCTGATTTTAGTGATAATTTCTGTAACTTCCTCGTTATCAAGAGTTTCTTTTTCTAACAGATCTTTTGCTATTGCATCAAGTAAATCTCTGTTTTCGGATAATAATTTTTTAGCGACTTCATAGCGTCCGTCGATAATCTTTTTAACTTCTCTGTCCAGTTCTGCGGCAAATTCTTCCGAAAAATCTCTTTGCGTACCGAAATCTCTGCCCATAAATACATGTTCCTGGGATTTTCCGTATGTCATAGCACCCATTTTGTCCGACATACCCCATCTGGAAACCATTTTCTTTGCAAGGTCCGTTACTTTTTCAAGGTCGCTTGATGCTCCTGTTGAAATCTTATCCTGTCCGTATACTATTTCTTCCGCTACTCTGCCGCCAAGTGTCATTGTTATCTGGTCTAACAGTTTTGATTTGCTTATATGAACCTTATTATCTTCAGGTTTTGTCCAAGTAATACCTAAAGCATAGCCCCTTGGGATAATTGTTACTTTATGTAATTCATCACAATCCTTTAGCAATTTGGCAAGCAGTGCATGACCTACCTCGTGGTACGAAGTTATTTCTTTATCTTCATCGGTCATTACCTTGCTTTTCTTTTCAATACCTGCGATTACTCTGTCTATTGCATCATCAATTTCAGACATATTAATTGCATTCTTGTTTCTTCTTGCCGCAAGCAGAGCTGCTTCATTTAACAGACTTTGTAAATCCGCACCCGTAAACCCGGGAGTGCGTTTTGCAAGTACTTTTAAGTCAACATCATTCGCAAGCGGTTTATTTTTTGCGTGAACTTTTAATATTGCTTCTCTTCCTTTTACATCAGGCAGGCTCACCATAATTTGCCTGTCAAATCTTCCCGGTCTTAAAAGTGCATTATCAAGAATATCAGGTCTGTTTGTTGCTGCCAGTATTATAATGTTTGTATTTCCGTCAAAACCGTCCATTTCAACAAGCAGCTGGTTGAGTGTCTGCTCTCTTTCGTCATGTCCGCCGCCTAAACCTGCACCTCTTTGTCTTCCGACAGCATCTATTTCGTCTATGAAAACGATACAGGGCTGATGTTTTTTAGCCTGTTCAAATAAATCTCTTACTCTTGACGCACCGACACCTACGAACATTTCAACGAAATCGGAACCGCTTATTGAGAAGAACGGAACACCGGCTTCACCTGCAACTGCCTTTGCCATTAAGGTTTTACCTGTACCGGGAGCACCTACAAGAAGTACACCTTTGGGAATTTTTGCTCCGAGTTTTAAATATTTCTCGCCGTTTTTAAGAAAATCAACAATTTCTTCAAGTTCCTGTCTTTCTTCATCAATACCCGCAACATCTTTAAAGGTTATTTTTACCTTGCTGTCAAGCATCATCTTTGCTTTACTTTTACCGAAGGACAGAGCCTGAGAACCTCCTGTTTGTATTATTTTGGCAAGTATAACAAAGAAGACCACAATCAGCAGGAACGGAAGCATTGTTCCCATTAATCCCAGTGCAGGAGTGGATTCTCCGGATTTTTTTATGTCTATATTAACGTTGTTTTCTTCAAGCAAGGTCTGAAGTGCTGTATCATTCGGCAAAATATTAACTTTATATCTTCGTGTAGCCGTTACGGTTTCTTTTCCGTTTGTGTTTGTTATAATTCCGTCATCAAACGGTGTGGCCGTAATTGAGCTTGTCGTATTATCTATTACAACTTCTCTGATTTCAGCATTTTTTACTTTGTTTATGAAATCGGTATATGATATTGTCTGCGTATTGGTTGTAGGTCCGCCCATTAATGTTGACAAAAGGAAGATTATTAATAATATAACAATAAACCATATACCCATTGTTTGATTTTTATTCATTTTATTTTCCCCATAAATTTTTCTTAGATTATATCATTAATTATTGTCTGTAACAATTTGATTAACTCTGCCATACAAATCTTCATATCTTATAATATCATCTTCCGATATATAATCACCTTTTTGCACCTCCAGAATTTTTAATTCTTCTTTTCCTAAATTTTGGAGAGAGTGTTTTGCTTTCACCGGAATATCAATACTTTGTCTTTTATTTAAAGTATATGTATTGTCTTCCAGTATAATTGTTGCCGTTCCTTCAAGTACTACCCAGTGTTCTGAACGGTGTTCATGTGATTGCAGGGATAATTTATGTCCGGCAGAAACCGAAATTATCTTTGAAAGCCAGCCTTCGCCTTTATTAAGACAGGTATAATATCCCCAGGGTCTGAATACTGTTTTTCTGATTTTTGTAGTGTTGTCATTATTGTTTTTAATTTTTTTAACAAGTTTATTAATTTCTGATGCTTTTCCTTCATCGCAGACAAGGACTGCATCTTCAGTTTCTATGATAATTGTGTTTTTTATTCCTGATGTTGCGACTAATTCCTTTGATGAATAGATAAAAGAATTTTCTGTTTTTTCAGTTATGACGTTACCTTTTATTACGTTATTATTTGTATCTTTTTTACTGTTTGTATATATTGCATGCCAGGAACCATAGTCCTTCCATTGTGTTTTAAGTTCTGCCATCATAAGATTATCAGCTTTTTCCATAATTGCATAATCTATTGATATTTCGGGAAGATTTTCGTAATACTTATAATGTATTTTATTGTTTTCATCAAACATACTTTTGGAAAAATTATTAATAATTACTGGTGCATATTTACTGTACGCTTCAATTAATGTTGATACTTTTGCCAAATATATACCGGTATTCCAATAGTAATTTTTTTGTTTTGAATATTTTTCAGCATTTTCTTTATCCGGTTTTTCGATGAAGCTCTTAACAATTTTAATTTTCTTTTTTGAAATTTCTGTCTGTATATAACCGAAGCCTTCTTCAGAATATGAAGGTTTTACTCCGAATGTAATAATATTTCCTGCTTTTAACTGATTTTTTGCATTCTCAATTCCTGCTTTTAAGGCTTCAATATTCTTAATTTCAAAATCAACAGGAAGAATAAGGACTGTTTCGTCTTTTTTTGTTTCCGTAAATTTAAGAACTGCTGCAACGGCAGGTGCAGTATTTTTTGACATCGGTTCGGATATAATAACGGGCGATTTTGAAATTTCTTTAAGCTGAAGTTCTGTATCCTGAGCTTGTCTTATATTTGTAACCGTTATAATATTTTTTTCTGTTGTTAGTTTTAAAGCAAGACTATATATGTTTTGAATAAGAGTATTGCCGCCTGCAATTTTTAATAATGACTTCGGATATAACTCTCTGGAAACCGGCCACAACCTTTCACCAAACCCGCCTGCCAATATAATACATTTCATAATTGATTAACTCCTAAAGAATATAGTAATAGTAACATAAACTAATTATATTTTAACTACAGCTTCATGAATTTACAAAATGAAAAGTTATGTAAAGATACAAATAATTTTTAGACAAATAACTTGAAACCAGATATAATGTTGATAGTAGGTCATGCTTTTTTTAGCAAAAAGGGGATTTTTTTCATGGGAATATCAATGGTAGAGAAAATTGAGGGTAAAGAGTTTTCACCTAAAGAAATCAGGGAAATGCTTGGTATTGACAATGCTCAAATTCAGGAGTTGTGTAAAGTTGCCGATATTAAGTTAAAAAAGAATACAAGAGGTCTTACTTATTTTACTCAGGATGATGTTAAAAGTTTAAAATCCGCTTCGGAAAATAATAAGTTGTCTCCTGTTCTTCCTTCTAAAAATCTTATTCATAAAGGTACAAATTCTATTTCAAGTGCTTCTATTGTTCAGCTTGTTGATACTTTAAGAAATATTGAAAAGTCAATGACAGAGAAACTTACATCTGTTCTTGATGAAAAGCTTGACGGTATGGACGATGTTGTTATGGAACTTATCAGAGTTAAAACTGAAAATGAAACAATGAGATATAAAATTAATGAATTAAACAAGGAAAATTACAGATTAAAGAAAGAAATTAATTCATTTAAGAAAGTACCGTTCGGTTTCTATGCAAAAACAACATCTGAAACAAATCTCTTTTAAATAATTTCAATTCTTTCTATTTTATTTGAATCATTCCAGTGGACTTTAAGATTGTTTTGAAGATTATGATATTTTAACTGATTAGAAGATGCACATTTTATGGCATCTTCTGTTCTTAGTATATTATTGTCAGCAAGGTTTTTGACAATATCGCATAAAAGCATTGAGCTTCCTGCAAAAACTCCGTCTTTATTGACAAGTTTTCCGTTTTTGTTATAAATTGTCTGTCCTGCAAAGGTTTGCTCTTTGTTTCTGCTGTGTGCAAGAGGCAGTGCATCACTGATTAACAGAATTTTATTAATATCTTTTATTTTAAAAGTCAGTTTTAAAACCTCGTTATTAATATGCATAGAATCAGCAATTATTTCCGTATAAATATCATCGTTGATTAGAGCATTTACCACCGTTGATTTCGCTCTGTGAGAGAATGTTCCCATTGCATTATACAGATGTGTTACCTGATTTACGGAAGATAAATCATCTGCCATGCAATGACCTGCAGAAATTTTTACATTCTTTGCTTTTAAATATTCAATAAAGCTCCGGTTTGTATCAAGCTCGGGCGCAAGGGTTATAATCTTAATTATTTCATCTTCAATCTCTTTATAAATGTCGACTTTTAGAGGCTGAATGTATTTTATTTCATGTATACCTGATTTAACCGGATTAATAAAAGGTCCTTCAAGGTGAATACCTGCGATTCGTGCGGTAGCATGGCTCTGTTTTGCCATTGCTTCTTTTATAACACTGATACGTTCTTTTATTTTATTTATATCGTCTGTCATTACGGTGGGAAAGAATGCCGTAACTCCTGATTCAACCAATAATTCACCGCATTCAAGTAATTCATCAGCGCTGCATGTCATAAAATCAATTCCGAATGCTCCGTGAATATGTTGTTCTACTAATCCGTCCGTTATCATCATATTTACCTCAGTGAATCTATGGCTTCTTTTCTGTTTTGGAAGGAAAAAATATAATTTCCGGCAACAAGTGCATTTGCGCCAAGCTCTTTACAATATTGAGCGGTTTCTTTATTAATTCCTCCGTCTACTTCTATAATCAAATCATCTTTTGCATTTTCTTTTATTTGCAATATTTTATCCGCACAGTCAGGCATGAATTTCTGCCCTCCGAACCCGGGTTCTACTGTCATAACAAGAACCAGATCAACGTCTTTGATAAACTGTTTGATTTCATCAGGTTTGGTTTTTGGTTTTATAGAAATCCCCGCTTTGATTCCGTATGATTTAATTTCTTTTATGATCTCTAAAACTTTGTTATCAGCTGCTTCGTAGTGAAAAGTTATAATATTTGAGCCTGCAAGAGCAAAGTCTTTTATGTATTTTTCAGGGTTTGAAATCATTAAATGCACATCTAAAGGAATTTTTGAAACTTTTTTTAATGCCTTTACAACAGGTGCACCTATTGTAAGATTCGGAACAAAATGTCCGTCCATAACATCAACGTGAATCCAGTCAGCCCCGTTATCTTCAAGGCTTTTAATTTCTTCTCCCATTCTGGAAAAATCGCTGGATAAGATTGACGGTGCAATTATTATTTTACTCATTTTTTGCTATTCCCAATTTAATAAGTGCATTAAGAGCCGCTTCTTTTTCGGCTTCTTTTTTTGTTTTGCCTATACCTGTTCCTAACTGCTCATTATTATAGTATACACCGGCTTCATAGGTTTTATTGTGTTCTTTACCGGCTTCCGTTAATATTTGGTATTCGGGTAAATCTTTATTTTTAGCCTGTGTATATTCCTGCAGAATTTCTTTTGCGTTAAAATTGCACATTTCCTTTTCAATATTGACATCTTTATATAAGTTTATAACGTAGTCTTTTGCGCAATCAAAGCCTGATGATTTATAAACTGCTCCTATAACGGCTTCCATACTGCAGGCAATTATTGATTCTTTATTCCTTCCTCCGCATTTTTCCTCGTGAATACCAATATTTATATATTTTGGCATATCAATTTTTATTCCGAGTGTATGTAAAAATTTATCACTTACAAGGCAAGCTCTTATTTTTGATAATTTACCCTCGGGATAATCAGGATATTTATCAAATAAAAAATCGCTTACTGCTATTCTTAATACGGAATCACCGAGGAACTCCAGTCTTTCATAGTCTGGTGCATCTGAAATATTTCGCTCCGAATTAAAAGAAGGGTGAGTTAATGCTTCTTCCATTAACTCATCATTTTGCTTTTTTATTTTAAGTTTTTTATAAAGCTCTTTTAATTCTTTTTTCCTATCCGCTGATAACATTAAATAATTTTCCTATAAAGTTTGTAATCATAGGGAAGGTCAGACCTGTAAGAATAAAATACTTGATATAGAAATATGCAACAGGTACAGAGAAAAGGTAGCTGTCTGCTCTGTCCAGGAAGCCTCCGTGTCCTGGCAGAGAATGCCCTGAATCTTTTACTCCCGCATCTCTTTTTATCAGTGATTCCGATAAATCGCCTAATTGAGCCATTACTGTTGTAATAAATGCCAGTACAAAAGAATGATATAAAGATATTCCTATTAATTTACCTATAATCAAGCCTGTAATTAAGGCTGCAACCGTGCCTGCAACCGAACCTTCTATTGTCTTTTTAGGGCTGATTACGGGGCATAATTTGTGCTTTCCGTATCTGCACCCAAAGAAATATGCGGAGATGTCGGTTAATAAAATAACAAAGAAAAGGAATACAAGAAAATAAAGCCCCTGTCTGAAGGTTATCCCAAACAGCGAAACCTCCGGTCCCATTTGTCTTATCAAACATACATGGCAAGGCATCCAGGCTATCAAAAAGCCGAGAATTGTTGTGGCAACATTTGCTATATATGGCTGTCTGCCCCTGAACAGTACGGCAAGAAAAGAACCTATTGTCCCCAACAGAAGAACAAAAGGTATCAAATTGTCATATCCGCAGGCGGAAACAAGAATCATTGTTACCGATATTATAAGTATAACTTTGAAAAAAGGAAGAAATCCCTTGTTTCTTAATATATCAGTATATTCTTTTGAGGCAAATATTATAAAAACAAGCAAAAGCGCCAAAAGCCATTTCCCCCCTGCAAGAATGCAGGAGAACATAATTGCGCCCATTATAAAGCCTGTTATAAGCCGATTTTTTGCAAGCGTATCGAGGACAGCCACTATACCGTTAATACCTCTTTTTCTTTTTCAGCGGAATTATCATCTGCTATTTTACTGTATTTATCGGTTAATTTCTGGATTTTATCCTGATTGTCTTTTACGATATCTTCGGAAAGATTTTCTGATTTTTCAAGTTTCTTTAGTTCATCGGTCATATCGCGTCTTATGTTTCGGATTGCGACTTTTGTATCCTCACATACTTTTTTGACGTCTTTGCAAATTTCTTTTCTCTTATCTGTTGTTAAAGGCGGAAAAGCAAGTCTTACAACAACACCGTCGGAGTTTGGATTGATTCCCAAATCAGCTTTAACA
>JAEEGL013008300.1_pt1 | contig 21256 bp, 16 predicted proteins | sample 9134231 | NCBI WGS metagenome assembly JAEEGL01 (sample SAMN16246548, study PRJNA631951) | gut metagenome | biome: gut microbiome; feature: rumen; material: fiber-attached | host: Bos | place: Iran: Karaj | collected 2018-10
CCTCGGGTCTTCCTTCGGCAGATACATCTCTTGTCACAACCCACGGTATATATTTTTCCAATTCAAAGGATTCAATGGAAGTTCCATATCTTTCCGTCTCGCTGATCACTCCGCCGTACCATGCATTGCTGAAATTGTTTCCGGTGAGCGCTTCAAGCAGAGAACCCGATGCAATCGAGGAGTCCATAAATTCAGAAAATACCAGCTGAGGTACCGCCGGATCTTCCGTTCCGGCATCGCCTGTATAAACAGCGGTGTATGCGAAAGCCGCGTTACCCGGATTGATGTAATACTTGTACGGTTTGTAGGTGCTGAAGGTCTGCGATACGGAAGAAGGTCCGGTTCCGCAGTCAAACTGGGGTCCCGTAGCCTCCGTTTTGAAGGAGACATAATGACTGTCAGGATTACCGGGTTCTACATCATAATCTATTCCCCAGATGAACTGAACATCATAATAATGAGCACCTTCACTATCGCTGAGGTTCGTGAACGTTCCGAGCGGCTTTAACGGAATGCTTATCCTTCCGTCCAGCGGCTCAAAGCTCAGATGCACCCCGTCGATAATGCCCATATCACCGTTTTTGCGATACAGATAATACTTCTTTCCCGTATCTCCGTCTTTTTGCTCCAGCTTAAGTACCGCATCCAGGGGCACTTCGTAATATCCTTGGGGCGCATACCTAGCGTATGTATAGCATTTTGCCACAAGGCTCGTGAGGTCGATCTCTGTGATCGCCCTTCCGGCGTTTGCATATTTGTCAAGTCCCGAAATCTCGAGATAATAGGTGTACATTGCCCAGTTCGCTTCCGCATTGTTTGGTCTCACGGTAGCTGCCCCCGGACGCACCAGGTTGATCGTGAACGGCGGTCCGTCAGGGATAAAGATGGGCTTGATCGTATAGGCCTTATTCTCTGTTTGTTCTCCAAGCCTAAGGACATATTCACCATCTATATAATTGATCCATTGATTTGAGGCTTCTTCCGAATTCAGGTAAACCGTATCGGTCTGTGTGCTTTGATTTTCCGGGTTGTTGCAGATGATTGAAAATCCCGCAAGTCTCATACCGGCTTTCGAAATGGCAAACGATTTATCACTGAGATTGGAAGTCCTCTTACTTCCTCCCGCCGACCAATCAAACTCAGCGTCTTCAGGGATAAGAGCCGCATTGTAGTATAGATTTCCGTATGATATAGGCTTTTTTATAACCCTGAGTCTGAATGAGCGGCTGCCGGTATCTCCGTGCTTTCTGATCAGGTTTTGAGAACAGCTGCCGATATTCTCTGAAATACCCGATTCCGAGAGATCCAGCGTAACAAACTTGTACTCATCAAGCTCAAAACCTAACGAGTTGTAATTGAGCTTGGTAACGCCGTTTTCGGAGCAGAAAAGCCACGATGATGAGGTACCCGTCCTTGATATCGTCATCGCGTTAATATTTCCCGACGCGGGCGTGTTGACATACGTCTGCTCGACATGGCCACCCGTCACAAGCGGTTCTTCACCGTACAGGAGAAGTTTTGCCGACAGGTCATAGAGATTCTCTCTGGACTCTGCAACCGCAAAGGAAGGGATCTCAAGCGGCTTGCCAAAGTAGTAAGTCTCGAAAACATAAATCGGGTCGCTGTCCGTGTCATTTCTCAAATAATTCAGGAACACTCCCCAATATTGGTCTTTATCCGGCGAAGTGCCGTTGCGCAGCTTCAAAAGCTGAGGAGTTGCCTTTTCGCGTCCCACAGGGTTCGTCTGCAAATTGTTTTCAGCCGCAGCAACAGCCGCTGCATTCGCAGTCGCGTAATCAAAACCGTATCGCGTGAGGACTGTCGCGGTATCAGCCGTTCCTTCGGCGTCAAGCATCCTGACGGGAGTGCTTCCTCCCTTCGGAACCGTTAATGTTACATTTGTCGAGAAGTAGAGATAGAAAGTCATGTCACTTCTTATCTCTGTGGGATTTCTGTAATCAGAATCGATTCCGGTTTCATATCTGACAAAATCGTCCTGTCTCGATGCTATATAGTCTGTATCTCCGAGCAGAATTCTCGCAACGTTGATATCATCACCACCCCTGACGACACCGTCAGAACCTTTTGTTCCGATACCGATACCCGCATATTCCGTTAGACCGAGAGCTGTTTCTGTGAAATTTGTCTCAATATGCAAACGAGACGCAACCTCGGTATTCTCATATGTCAGTATATCTGAGGTCATCGGTAAATAGATCGTATCACCGTAATGCAGTCCGGTTATTTCGACCCATTCCGATTCCGGATCGGTATCCGATGTGTATGTGAGCCCGCTCCAATAATCCTGACCGGGAACAACTATTCTGCCCGCCTCAGGGAACATATTCACAAATCTGATCTTATATTCTTTTTCACGGATTCCCGGATAAAGCGTTACCTCTTCATTCGGAACAGTCGTGACTCTGGCTGATTCGAGACTTTGATTGGCTGCTTCACTCGAGCGATACCATCCGGTAAATTCATATTCCTTACCTTCGGGCACATCGCCCTGTACATCAAGCGTTACGGAATAGCTGCTGCCTTGCACTCCCGGAAGAAGTGCACCCACTGTTGTGGGAAGATTGCTGTACGCAACAACAATATTACTGCTGTCGTGGTAAACGGGAGTTACAGTCCATACTATTTCCTGTGCAACTCCGGTCGCTTCATCCTGCGAACCGAAAGAGAATTCCCAGTGCGAGTCGGAATATGAAACCGTTGATGTCTCACTTACCGACCCCGATCCGGTTCCGGATCCCGATTCCTGCTCAGCTGCTTCTTGTGCTGCCTGCTCAGCTGCTTCTTGTGCAGCCTGCTCAGCTGCTTCACGTGCTGCCTGCTCTGCCGCCTCGCGTGCTGCCTGCTCTTCCGCCTCGCGTGCTGCCTGCTCCGCTGCTTCACGCGCTGCCTGTTCCGCTGCTTCACGCGCTGCCTGCTCCTCTGCCTCACGCGCTGCCTGCTCCGCTGCTTCACGTGCTGCCTGCTCTTCCGCTTCGCGTGCTGCCTGCTCTGCCGCCTCGCGTGCCGCCTGTTCCTCTGCCTCTCGCGCTGCCTGCTCTGCCGCTTCACGTTCCGCCTGCTCGCGCGCCTCACGCTCCGCCTGCTCTGCCGCCTCACGCTCTGCCTGCTCTCGCGCTTCTTTTTCGGCAGCTTCTTTTTCAGCCTTTTCTCTTTCCTCTTTTTCCTTCTTTTCCTGTTCTTCCTTTTCGAGGCGTTCCTTTTCCTCTTTTTCCTTCTTCTCCTGCTCCTCTTTCTCAAGACGCTCGGCTTCTTCCTTTTCGAGACGCTCCTTTTCCTCGCGGGCTATGCGCTCCTCTTCGGACTCGCCTTCCTCCGTCTTTTCATCATCGGCTGCATCAGGGTTCTCTTCTCCGTCCTCTGACTGCTCGCCTTCACCGTCGGCGTCTTCGGCATCATCCGCATTCTCTTCGGGATCGTCTTCGGCGTCGTCACCGAGTTCGTACGAAACCAAGGATTCATCTCCGTTAACAGTTATATCTGTCTCGCCGGCATCCTCCCCAAAAGTGCCCGCCGTCTGCGTGAGCGAACCTGCTTCATTGCCGTCGCTTGTCACAGGTGTATCATTCACTATCGGCTCGTCATAGTATGTCTGAGCACGGTTAACGACATATTCCTCAACTGCCGAAGGCAGTTCAACCTTACCATCGATCACATCGTTGAGTACATTGATGGCTGCGTTCAGTTCTTCTTCCGTGATATCTCCGGAAGTAAAGCCTTCCTCTACGTCCTCTTCCCGGCTTCTTGCAAGCACTTCGACGATATTTGTCAGGAACTCTTCACTGAACTCAGGGGTTTCAAGGATCGTACCGAGTTCTTCATGCGTTGTCTCCTCCGCAACAAGACCGTCCGCTGTCTTTCCGTCATCGGCAATGTGCTTGACATCTTCCTGCGAAAGAAGGTCCTTATTATCGGTGGTGACTCCGAGACCCTGACCTTCTTTGAGGTCCGTCGAAACGATCACGGCCTTACCCGTACTGTCTTTCTGGATCGTCGAGAATGATACATGACCTTCAACAACCGCGGCACTTGTTTTGATCGCGCCGAGAACGTCCTCATAAACCTCCGTCAGCGTTTTTGTACCGCGGATGGACATCGTGGTGTTTGGTGTAACTATGTCATAAGACGAAGTCGCGGAAAGCTTCCTTTTAACCTCTGTGAGCATTGAACCGCGTTCGATATAGACCATGGTTTTACTGTCTTTTTCCGTACCGGTAGCGGTAAGATTTATCCTCGTGTTCGCCTCAAGGTAAACAAATTTGTCATCGTCAAGCTTAAGACGTGCAAAGCTCCCTTCTCCGACCGTGAAAGAATCACCCGAAGAAAGCGTCATGTCCTTGAAAGCATCAAGACTGTCGCCGGCTCTTTCAACCCTACACGAACCGTCGATCTCAAAGACTTTAATTGAGCGGTACGCATCCTCACCGCCTGTAAAAATAAATAGCAACACGACCACGATTGCTATGATTGCCAAGGCTCCCACACCCGCAAACAGAAACTTTTTGTTCTTCATCATAAACCTCCACGCAGAGTTTCGGACTGATCGTCCAAAAATACACTGTTGAGCTTTAATATCCCTCTCACAAGCGCATCCTTCGAATTTTTCCACGGAGCATCGGCATTGCGGTAATCAAATTTGTCGGTAAACCACTCAACATCATCGCAAACGCGATTCATGTTATCCAGAAATAGCTTGTCAAGCACACTCACGAATTCATCTCTGTCTTTACCCGAAAGCGCTTTCCCCGATCCCTCGCGCAAAAGCGCGTAATGACTGCTGCAAAAACCTTTGCACGAAGCGAATTTGTCCCTGAACGCCTTATCTTTTCTGTAGAGATAGAACACCGTCTCTACGTAGCGCGAAAACATCCTGTTGATTCTGTCACAGATAAAGCAACTCGCTTCAAGTTTCTCAAAATATTCCGTAAGAGGATCCTTTCCTTTCGAAAAGAACGATCGACCCGTGACCGGTTTTTTCTGAAGAGAAGTGACATCCCTGATCACTTGCTGCATGTGCGTGTGGAGCATAAGCCCGAGTCCGAGCCTGTTTCTCTGCGCGTAAAGCATCCTTACGTGTTCCGCGCAAAATCCGGTCTTGTTGGTCTGCATTCTCACTTCGTCATCCATATACGAAGGTCCCATTGTAAAATCGATTGCGTCGGTCTCGAGAGCTTTGTGCATCACGCACAACGGGCACTCGCAGTCGCTGTCAAAGGCATCGTTGACCGGGATCGTGTAGAGCTGTTCGTCCATCTGATACCCCTTAACCGAAAAAAAACGGTATTATCCGTTTCCCTCGGATTTACTGATTCTGAGCTTCCTTTCCTTCGGCAAGCTCTTTGATATTCCTTGCTTTTTCTTTGATGCGGTCCGGCGCGTTCTGATTAAAGATGATCTTTCCCGCCCAGCGCATAGCTTCTTCTTTGTTTCCCACTTCAAGGTTAAGAGCAGCGATCAGATAGGTCGATGTCTGCTCATCAAGGACATAAAGAGGGAAGTTCTCTTTAGTGTATGCCTGATTAAAGCCTTCAAGAGCTTTTTTGAGGAAATCGTCTTCCTCTGCTTTAAGCTCGGCGCACTGTTTTTCAACGCCGTCGGGCCGGAGTGCTTCGACCTCTTCTCTCTTGCTGCGGATAAGCCATGCAAGTATCAGGCAGAGATACGCTCTCTCACTTGTCTTACCGCGCTTGACAACCGCATTCACGAGCGCAAGCTTATGGCGTTGGATCGCATCGTCGTATGTATATGTTTCTCCCGGCTCGGGAAGCCCCGTAAAGAATGATGAAATTTTCTCCCTTACAAGAGCTGCCTGACCGGAGGTAAGTATGTCAAAGTTCTTCGCAAGCGCCGCATATCCGCAAACCGGGCATGCGATGACGCCGTATTTCACGGAATCGATCTCCTTGTACCTCGGTCGCAGATCGATATCCTGCGATACAAGTTTTGCCTTTCCTGTTTTTACGCTCTTTGTTTTGAACATAAAATCACAGATACGGCACTTCTGAGACTTTTCAAGCAGGCACGCCTTCTCATCGATCAAGGCCTGTTTTGCGGCATCCACAGCCGATTTGCGGGCTGCCTCCTTCTCCTGCTGCGCTATCTTGGCAGGATCCTCAAAAATATCCATACTCCCCATGTTGCCGAGTCCCAACGACTCAAGCCCGGATAACATATCGCTCATTTTCTCTCCTCTTGTATCAGGTTATCTTTAGCGGCTTTTTCACCGCTGATTCTTGCCTTCGCAATTCCCGAAGGGAATGCAACAGACCTTTAGACCCAAAACATCACTGTGTATCAGCCTTTTTTGTGCGGACTCGTTAGATGCTCGACGCTCGTTTATTGAGGCTTATAACTGCTCTTGAGTGACGCTGTCCTGTTAAAGACGGGAGCACCCGGCTTCGAATCCTTGTAATCGACGTTGAAATAGCCGTTCCTCAAAAACTGGAAGCTGTCGTACGGCTTCGCGTCTTTAAGCGCCGGCTCGACAAACGCGTTTTCGATCACGGTTCTGGAGTTCGGGTTTATGTTGACGCTGCCGTCCTCGTTATAAACGCCTTTTTCCTCATCAACAAGATTCTCGAAAAGCTTAACGGTCGCTTTTAACGCCGTGGGCTCATAAAGCCAATGGATCGTTCCCTTAACCTTTCTTCCCTCGAATCCGCTTCCGCTCTTTGTCTCGGGATCATACGTGCAGTGAACGACGGTCACACGTCCCGAATCGTCCGTCTCGTAGGAGACACACTTGACAAAATATGCGTACATGAGGCGAACCTCATTGCTGGGGAAGAGTCTGAAATATTTCTTCGGCGGTTCGATCATGAAATCGTCCCTCTCTATGAGAAGTTCCCTTCCGAACGGAAGCTTTCTGCTTCCGAGCGCCTCATTTTCAAGGTTGTTGGGCGCGTCGAGCTCCTCGGTCTGTCCCTCGGGATAATTATCAATAACAAGCCTGATGGGATCGAGCACCGCCATCACTCTGTTCTTCTTAAGCTTCAGGTCCTCCCTGATGCAGTACTCCAGCATCGCATAATCGCATGAAGCATTGCTCTTTGAAACGCCCGCAAGCTCCATAAACATCCTGATCGATTCGGGAGTAAATCCCCTTCTCCTGAGCGCTGCGATCGAGACAAGTCTCGGATCGTCCCATCCGTCAACCGTACCGTTTTCAACCAGCCTCTTGATGTACCTTTTTCCGGTGATAACATTGGTCAGATACATCTTGGCGAACTCTATCTGCCTGGGCGGGCGCTCATATTCAAGCTCTCTGACAACCCAATCATAGAGAGGTCTGTGATCTTCGAACTCAAGCGTGCAGATCGAATGCGAAATACCTTCGATCGCATCCTCAATGGGATGAGCGAAATCGTACATGGGATAGATACACCACTTATCGCCCGTATTATGGTGAGTCATGCGGGCTATCCTGTAGATCACGGGGTCTCGCATGTTCATATTGGGCGACTTCATGTCTATCTTGGCGCGGAGTACTTTCTCGCCGTCACCGTAAACACCGTTTTTCATTTCTTCGAAAAGCCTTAAGTTTTCTTCAATGCTTCTGTCTCGATAAGGGCTGTCCTTGCCGGGTTCGGTGAGTGTTCCCCTGTATTCTTTTATCTGATCGGCGGTAAGATCGCACACAAACGCCTTTCCTTTTTTGATAAGGAAAACTGCCGCCTCGTACATTTTTTCAAAATAATTCGATGCGAAAAGCACTTCGTCTCGAAAATCAGCGCCGAGCCACTTAACATCCTCGATGATCGACTCGACAAATTCTGTTTTTTCTTTGGTGGGGTTTGTGTCATCAAAACGAAGATTGAACCTTCCGCCGTACTTCTTCGCAAGACCCGAATTCAGGATTATCGACTTGGCGTGTCCTATATGAAGATAGCCGTTGGGTTCGGGAGGAAAGCGTGTCACAACCTCGGTGTACTTCCCTTCCTCAAGATCCTTGTCTATCATCTGTTCGATAAAATTTTTAGATACCTCTTCGGTTGAGGTTTCGGCAGATATGCCGTTCAAAGAGCTTTCATTTTCCATAAAACGTTCCTTCATCAATTTGCAGCATTTTTCATACATAGTCAAATATACCACAAACATCGGCTTTCGTAAAGCACTCCCACGCCCGAAACGTTATGAAAAAGATAAGAATATTAACACATCAGGTATTCCGGAAATATATATGTCCGCCTATGATCCTGTACGTAGAACCCGCTGCCTCACACTTTTCTTTGGTCCGCGTTACACTGCCGTTAAAATACAGGAAATCATCGGGGATGACTTTTTTGCCGCGGAGGACCTGTTTCGCGGCTTGAATGCTGTCCTCCATATATTCAATCTCCCATTCGCGGAACTCCGACGGATCCATGCTCTTATAAAGAGCAAGTGCCTTTTTTAAACTTCCGTTGATCGTGGGTGAAAACTGGACCGCCCACTTTCTGTCGTAGATAACCTCCTTAATGGTCGTCACATGTGCCCAGTCGCCCTTTGCGCGAAGGCGGTTTAAGATCACATTCCCAACCGCGATCTTGCCCTCCTCGGACATACTGTTAGCCTCACAATATATGATACACGAGAGGTATTTCAGGTCGGTCTTGTCAAACGAATCATTCCACTTTGTTTTCTTGTATGTTTTTTCGTACTCGGCTTCGACGTCCTTCTTTGAAAACGTGATGTCTTCAATGTATTTCTTCCCTTTTTCGTCTTTTGGATCGATCTCACCCGAAGCGATCATGTCCTTTACAAATCCGGGCAAAAGTATTTCGGAGGCTTCCGCTTTATCCGCGGGCATGAAAAACAGCACTCCCACAACAGCGGTGAGTGCGGCAATAACAAGTACCTTAAGGATCCTTTTCCCCGAAAACAACCTTGACATACCTAACCTGCCATTTTCAGACATAACGAAATGTCGTAATAATTTCGTAACAATTATACAGAAATTTCCACATATGTCAATTTTTTTGCTGTTTTTAACCCAAAACAGACAAAAAACAGGTCGTTTTTCGGGGTTTTCGCTCCACTTTTTATAAGTACTGGCGTTTGACAGAGTTAGTAAGCATCCGTGATATCGGCATACTCTCCGTGGTTCTGCGTTATGGGAGTGTGTATTCCTGTTTCCTTCCCGGATCAAACCTCTCCGTCCCTACGGAAAAGCGCCATCACGAGGTCGAGCATCCGCCCGTAGCTCTTCGTTCCGTCTTTCTGACCGTTGATCTTCAGGTAGGTATTGTTCATGTTGTTCCCGGTTTCATAGAGAACGGTATCCCTGAATTGATCCCAGTATTCATTATCTTCCACCATATCCGCGCGCATGCCCGGAGTAATGAGTGCCGCAACCTCCGCTCCCGCCTCTTTTGAGAATGAGCAGAGCTTATTGAAGGCTATCGTGAAAGTGTAAACATATCCGGAATAGGTGAGTTCTTCATCATCGCTTTGCCTGCACGCAAGGTAAGCAATAAAGTTTGCTTCATCCTCGCGCATAAACCCGGCGACATGTGAAAGTTCGTGACAGGCTGTAAAGCCTTTTATGTAATCGGGCGGATCAACATTGACATTTGCCTCGATCGTCCAGGGAAAAAACACACCGGTAATATCAAATCTCGACATCACACGTGAAAAACCTACGCTCTTCGGACACGGGAAAGCGCCTCTGAGCACATCGACCTCACCCGAGAGCTTTTTCATGGCCTCGCGGGCGGCTTCGGCGCGCTCGCTGTTCGTGTACATAGATTCGAAAGGAACCGTGCGGATCGTGTTCTCGTACTCCTCAAGAGGAACTTTCTTGTACTCTATGCCGTATCCCGGTTCTTCGAACCACGTCCCGATCCTCTTGTCTTCGAGTTCGGTGCGTGCCGCTGCAGCCTTATTTGCCAGCTGTATGCACACTTCCTTAAGATCCCCGACGTTGTTTTCTCCGACCTCAAGTCGGAGCGCGGTTCCGATACTGTCACGGCTGTAATTGACTCCCGCTCCGATCATGAACACAAGCCATATAAATCCGACAGCCATGAGGAAGTTACGGAGCGTCCTCATTAGCGTTAAGAGTGCTTTTTTCTCTTTATGCGCACGCACGGTGCGGATAACGGCGCGCACCAGCAGGAAGATGAACGTGGGGAGGATCAGGATCACGATGATCTCGGCGAGCGAAAACGGGAGCAGCCCGGTGATCGATGCGATCACAAATCTGAACGCTCTGTACACTCCGCGCGCCCACACGTATTCCGCAAATCCGGGGACGCACCTCGCGAGGATCGTAAGGAGCAGCGCCACCGGATATGTGAGAAGCAGGAAATTCTTTTTTTCTTTAAGCAGTTTTTTCATAATCTCAGATGAGCGGTATCATGACAGGCTTCTCTTCAAGGTAATCCGAGAAATCGGTCTTACCCTTTCTGCAGACAGACTCTTCGGGGGTGAAGTCCATCTTACTGCCGTCGCTGTCGTAGGGTGCCCACTCGGGAAGCTCTCTTCCGTAGAGCCCGGGACCGTTGGGGTTGCCTGTTTTGATAAAGTTACAGAAGTAGTCGCACATCTGGCCGGCGAGCTCGTAGTGACGTCCTCTCCAGGGGCGTGTGCACTTGGCGAAGGTCTCAAACCAGAACCAGAGGTCAACGGAGTGGAAGGTTCCGGGATTGTCCTCACCGGGGATGTCGGGCTCAAAGCAGTAGAACCAGTTCTTGGCTGCGGGGCTCGTCTCAAGGAGCTTATCGAACGCCGACATTACCGAGAATTCAACGATGCTCGTCGAACCGCCGTTCTTTAACGGGATCCTGAACTCGTCGAAAGTAAAGCCGCTGATGAGCGGGATGTTGTTATATTTGCCTTCCTCGACCGCAAGGTAGGCATCACACTTATAATTCACGCCGTCGAGGGTCGGCCAGAATCTGCCGCCCGTGCGGGCAAACTCGGCATACTTGTCTCTGATGAAGATTGCATCAAGCTTTCTGGCTTCGTCGATGCTGCTCACGCCAAGGAACTTAAGGAACGCCTCGCCGCGCTTCTCAAGGTCTTCGATTCCGCGAGGAATAAGGGGGCTTTCGGGCGAGAAGGGATCGTGGATCATGCCGCTCATGATGACAGCGCCCTTGATAATCCCAAAATTCTTAGGGTCTGTGATCTGATTAAGAACACTTCCGCCGCCTGCCGACTGACCCGAAATCGTGATCTTCTCGGGGTCGCCGCCAAACGCAGCGATGTTGTCATAAACCCATTTGACGGCTGCCCTCTGATCGAGGAGACCGAAGTTCGCGGGCGCGTCGGGCTGAGCCTTCGTGAGCTCGGGATGAGCCATGAATCCGAGCGCAGCGAGCCTGTAGTTGATCGTTACAACGACGACGCCACGTCTCGCGATGCGCTCGCCGTCAAATTCCATCTCTCTCGAATACCCCCACTGAAAGCCGCCACCAAAAATCCAGACAAGGACAGGGAACTTCTCGTTGCCTGTTTTAGCGGGTGTCCATACGTTGAGGTAAAGGCAGTCCTCGCTCATGGGAATCTCGGGATCGACGTGCCACTCGCGGCAGTAGATGTCCGTGCCGAGCCCCGGAGTATCCTGCACAGGGATTGGTGCGAAGCGGCTGCAATCGCGCTCCCCCTCCCAATCGGCTGCGGGCTGAGGAGCCCTCCACCTGTTTTCACCAACGGGCGGAGCCGCATAAGGGATGCCCTTATATGCCGTGATCCTGGGGTCTGCGGCCTCAATACCGCGGACGATGCCGTTTTTCACTTTCGTGGTTCTGAGCATGTCGAAATCCTCCTTATTTCATCTTCTTCTCATAATCTTGCAATTCATGAAAAATATTATCTATAACAGCAGTATCACCTTCCAAACGATACATCATGAAATATCTGTGTTTCAAAAAAATGATCCTTCTATATCCTGCTTCTTTTAGATTCGTGTTGTCGCTATATTTAATTCTTTCAGCTACCATAGAGAGCTCTTCTTTTGTTACTTCAAAATCATCCAAAAGGTTTGAAGCAGCCTGCTCATTCATTTTTTCAAACAAGAGATATCTTATGAATCGGTCAAGGTCATTTTCTGCATCTTTTGTGACTAATACCTTATAAATCATAGCGTTTCCTCATATCAGATATCACATCATCCGCATCACGCAACAATCCCTGATTTGCATGATTTCTGGATTGTTCCAGTCTTGCGAGCATCTCCTTTTCGCTAAGAGGAGTAAACAGATTATCATCACGTTTTTTTATAGAAAACGGGAAACCATTTACCGCAACTGCCTGAGTCAAAAACATTCTAATCGCCGATGTTGTATCAGTTCCAAGTTCTTTAAACAACCGATCCGACTTATTCTTCAATTCATCATCAATACGAACCTGAATAGTGCTTGACATTTTTGTTCCCTCCTTGTCATAATTGATTAATCCCGAACACTATTGTAATGCACAAACAATACAATTGCAATGACTTAATACAGCATATCTAATCAAAGGTGTAATGAAAAACATGGAAAAAGACCTCTTCAAACCGATAAAAAAACACTTTGAAGCGCAGGGATTCGTGTGCGACGGCGAAGTCGATGGGATAGACATGTACATGGAGAAAGACGGCGTGAGAGTCGCTGTCGAACTGAAGGTGAGCCTTGACTTCCGCGTGGTCATGCAGGCCGCACTGCGCCAGAAACTGGTTCCTTACGTGTATATCGGGACTTTTTCGACGAAGAAGACGCGCAGCTCACTCTTTAATGACAAGCTTTATCTTTTAAAACGTCTCGGGATCGGCCTGATACTTGTTTCGAAGCGCTCCAAGATCGTGAACGTGGTCTGCGAACCTGAAGAGGTGAGCATGAAAGACACCGCCTCAAGTATCAGGAAGCGTAAGCACTTGCACGAAGAATTCTCCGGACGCAAGACGCACCTTAATACCGGCGGTGTGAACAAACAAAAACTTATTACGAGCTATCGCGAAGACGCGCTCCTTGTGCTCAATGCACTTGCGGAGCTCGGAGGAGAAGCTTCTCCGAAGGAAGCTTCAGATCAGTGCGGTGTGGAGCGCGCTTTCGGCATCCTCTACGGAAACCATTACGGCTGGTTTGAGCACACGGGAAAAGCCTCTTACCGCATCTCAGAGAAAGGCTATAACGCACTCGAAGAGTTCGAGGATGTTCTGTACACACTCATAAAACATCCCGTAAAAAAATGAAGCAATAATTTACAGGAATAGAGACCAACGTCTTCTACCCCCCGAAGTACCACCCGATATCAAATCCAAAGCATCGTCGGGGAGTTCAAAGCCTTCGTTTTGGATCAGATCCACTACCTCTTCCGGGGTCTTGCATGCCTTGATCTTCTCTTTCTGCTCGTCAGTCAGTGATTTAAAAAGCTCTCTCATTTTCTCTTCCTGGAAATTTTTCTCATCCATAATGCTCTCTCCTTTTATCTTCTCGGATATCAAATACAACAAGATGTCGGTCTTCGCTGTTCTCAAAGGCGATAAAGCAATCTCTTTCAACACCTGTGTTATCAATATACGGATCCGTCCGTAACTATCCACAAATAAGGGGTAGAGCGTGCCCGCGGCATACTCTACGGTAATCCCTACGGCTGGTTCGAGCACATAGGCAAAGCCTCTTACCGCATCTCTGAAAAGGGCTATGATGCACTCGAAGAGTTCGAGGATGTTCTGTATACCCTTATAAAAAACCCGAAATGAACCGCTGTTCCAAAGCGGACGACAGCAGTCCGTTACACATGCAGAACATAACGATCGATATTATTCCCACCCGGCACTATACCGGCCGATATTAATTCCAGTGCTTCATCCGAAAGTTCAAGTCCTTCGCTCTTGATCAATTCGAGTACCTCTTCCCTGGTCTTGCATTTCTTTACTTTCCCTTTCTGATCGTCAGACAGCGAATCAAAAACCTGTCTTAATTTTTCTTCCTGAACATTTTTCTCACTCATAGTATTCTCTCCTCTCCTTTTTCGAATGTCATCTGTGATCAGGCTCAGTTTCCGGTCGGTACCGAAAGTGCTGTTCCCGAAAGTAATTCGGTGTGTCTTTCAAAATCAATGTCTGTATAATATTATACGGATGAATCCTGCACTATACCCGCATTCAAAAAAGTAAAACGTCAAAAGTATTACTTTCAATTGTTTCTTTCGATCATCGGTCATTCATTCGCAGATCTTCTTGTACATACCGGGTCTGCGGTCGCGGAAGATCCCCCAGCCGAGCCTGTCGGTCTCTATGGCATCAAAGTCGAAGGTTGCATAGAGAATCTCCTCTTCGTCCCTACCCGCCGAAGCGATGATATCGCCGGTGTGGTCCGTGATGAACGAGCTTCCGTAGAAACAGAGCGCGGAATCCTGACCTGCATTTGCCTCACACGGCTCAACCTTCTCAAGTCCCACGCGGTTTGCCGCAACAACAGGGATTATGTTCGCTGCCGAGTGTCCCTGCATCGTGCGTCTCCAGTGTCCCGAGGAATCCACATTGAGGATCGGCTCGCTTCCTATGGCCGTGGGGTAGAGGATTATCTGAGCCCCCATAAGCGTTAAGCACCTAGCTGTCTCGGGGAACCACTGATCCCAGCAGATCCCGACGCCCACGCGTCCGTATGCCGTGTTCCAAACCTTGAATCCGGTGTTGCCGGGTGTGAAGTAGAATTTTTCCTGATAGAAGTGATCGTCCGGGATGTGTGTCTTGCGGTAAACACCGAGTACCGAGCCGTCCGCGTCGATCATAGCTACCGAGTTGTACATCACGGAGCCGTCCTTCTCGTAGAAGCTCACGGGGATCACAACCCCGAGTTCCTTCGCGAGTGCCGTAAAGCACTGAACAGCAGGGTTCTCCCCTGTCGGAGTCGCGAATTCGTAGTACTCGTACCTGCGCTCCTGACAGAAGTAGGGTCTCTCAAAAAGTTCGGGCAGAAGGATGATATTTGCTCCCTTTCCGGCAGCTTCCCGCACCTTCTCTGCCGCATGTGCAATGTTCTTCGCCGGTTCCGCGCACATCTTCATCTGGATGGCTGCAACTTTCGTATTACTCATTTCGGTTCCTTTCTATGCTTCTCTGATCGTACAACTTCTCTCATTTGGCGCGTTGCTTTCTTATTCTTTCAGCACAAAGTAGCAATGAATATGACCCACTGGGGACGGGGGTTGTGGGTCATTTTAACTTCGGGATCTGCTGTGTTATGCAGTGAATGTTCCCGCCTCCGAGCAGGATCACGCGGGCATCGATTCCTATGATCTCGCGTCCGGGGAATGCCTCTGCAAGGATTTTCCCCACAAGACTGTCGCTTTTTGTGTTTCCTTTTGATATACCACCTTCAGTGTTATCTTCCGATGTATTGCTTTCAGTACTTTGATCTTTTCCTGTCAATTGCCCGGCAGCCCAATTGATGCCTTTCAATATACCGCTTTCGGTGCTTTGAGCCTTGCCTGTCGATTGCCCGGCGGTCACGGTTTTTGAACCGAAGCAAGGGTAGATTACCGCCCCGTTTGAAATAAAGAAATTCACGTAGCTTGCCGCAAGGCGCTCTCCGACTTCCCTCGTGTCTTCACCTTCCTCGAAGATGTAACCTTCAAGGTCTTCTTCCGTAAGGATAACGGGTTCAACAGGGAAGGGGAGCTTTCTGATCTTAAACGATCTGCCTTTCGCATCCTTCTCGTTCATTAAGATTTTGAAGGCGTTTTGGCAGCTCTCATAATTTGGGTCATTCCTGTCGTCCGTCCATGCAAGCAGCACCTCGCCGGGTGCCGAGAAGCAGCAAAAATTGTCCACATGTCCGTTTGTCTCGTCGTTATAAACCCCTGTCGGAAGCCAGATGATCTTCCGGACTCCGAGAGTTTCCTTGAGTCTGTTTTCAATCTCTTCTTTTGAAAGCTTCGGGTTTCTTCCGGGACTCAAAAGACATTCTTCCGTAGTGATCAGCGTACCCTCGCCGTCCACATGGATCGAGCCGCCCTCGAGGATGAAATCCTTCATGTCGATCCTTTTGTCACCGAGGACCTCACAAAGCTTTTCTGCCACAAGTGCGTCCCTGTCGTAATCTGTATAGAGGCCGTCATAGTCGCCGCCCCATGCGTTGAAGCCCCAGTCGACACCACGTCTTTCTTTGCCGTTTATCACAAATGTCGGGCCGGTGTCCCGAGCCCAGGAATCGTTGGCGGTGTATTCTATGAGCACTATTTCACTTTTTTTGCTTTCGTTCGCTACCTTCCGAACCTTAAGTCCACGATCAAGCAATACACTCGAGGCATGCTCAAGCTTCCCGGGACTCACCATCATATACACGGTCTCGCTTTTCGCGATTGCACCGGCAACCGCCGTGAAAGCATTTTCAGCCTCTGTCCCGTCCTTCCAAGAGCCGGGACGCTCGGGCCAGATCATGAGGCAGCCGTCCTGAGGCTCAAACTCGGCGGGCATTCTGAATGTACCCGTTGTTTCTTCTGTATAATTTTTTTTTTGAATTGTCCTTTTCCATGTCTGTGTACGATGCTCTTCATTTGAAGCAATTTCAGGCGTTATGTGGTTTTCGGATCCGATTCCCGTTCAAACTGATTCAGGCGTTTTTAACTTTCGTATCCGATTCCCGTTTAAAGTGATTCAGACGTTTTGTGGTTTTCGGATCCGATTCCCGTTCAAACTGATTCAGGAGTTTTTTACTTTCGGATTTGATTCCCGTTCAAAGTGATTCAGACGTTTTGTGGTTTTCGGATCCCAGCCTGCACTCAAAGTCTTCATACCCGAATTCCTTAAGCAGCCTGCAATCACCACTTTCATCCATCGCATAGATCGAAGGGAGCGGAATTCCGTTAAAGGTGTTGTTCTTGACAAACGAGTAGATTGCCATGTCGTGGAAGTACAGTCTGTCACCGGGCTTCTTCTCTGTGTCGAAGGAATAATCACCGATCACGTCGCCCGCAAGGCAGGTATTGCCCGCAAGCCTGTAGGTGAGCTTTTTTTCACCGGGCTCTCCGGCGCCCTTCTCATCCGCATCCGTAACTCTCGGAGTATAAGGCACTTCCAACACATCGGGCATATGGCAAGCCGCGGAAGCGTCCATAACGAGGATCTTCATCCCGTTTTCGACCACGTCGAGTACCTCGCTCACGAGTACTCCGGCATCGATCGCGACAGCTTCGCCCGGTTCAAGATAAACCTCAATGTCGTAGGTCTCGCGCAGCCTTTTTATGAGTGCGATCAAACCGTCGACATTGTAGCCCTCGGAGGTAATGTGCTGTCCACCGCCCATGTTGAGCCACTTAAGCTTCGGCAAAAACTCTCCGAACTGCTTCTCGACTTCCTTTACGGTTGCCTCAAGATCGTCGAAACGCTGCTCACACATGGTGTGGAAGTGTATTCCGTCTATCCTTTCAAGTATCTCGTCGTCAAAATCCTCACGTCTGATGCCGAAACGCGACCCTTCCACGCAGGGATCGTACATGGGATGCTCTTTTTGTGTGCTGAACATGGGATTGATGCGCACGCCGATGCTTGTCTTCCCCTTTACACTGCTATAGTGATGCATGAGCTGTGCTTTTGAATTAAAGATCATATGGTCGCAGATCCGCGCGAGCTCGGCCGCATCCCCGTCTTTATACGCCGGTGCGAACACATGGTTTTCTTTTCCGAAGGGAGCCGCCATTTTTTCCGCTCCGAGACGTGCTTCAAAGATCCCGCTCGCAGTCGTTCCGCTTATATATTTCGCAATGATAGGATACTCATCAAACCCGGAGAAGCATTTCTGTGCAAGCAAAATATGTGCGCCGCTCTCACGCTCCACTCTGCCCAATATTTCAAGATTGTGGATGAGCGCTCCCTCGTCTATCACGTAACACGGCGTTTTCACTTCTGAAAGTTTCATTTCTCATTATCCCATCTTTTAGTTGTCACACTGAGCAACTCTGCAACTTTTCTACATTTTCCTTGTTTAGTATTTGACAAGTTGCAACTTGACAATTTCATATCGGCTATATAACATCAGGTTCAAAGAGGCGGTTTTTTACCGAGCGGTCATTGTGATTCAAACGGCTTACCCGCTTCTTTTTTGTTTTCAGTCAACAGGTTTCTATATGTCTCTGAAAGTAATACGGCGTGGCAGCCTACCTTTTAATTTTATATGGACATATAGAAACCGTCACTTAGTCAGTAATTACCCTCTAACCCTTGGAACATTCACGGAAATGGCATTCATTCTACAGTTGTAGGATTCTCATCCACAACGAACGGCAATCCAAACTTTGCAAGCGCCTCTATATAAGGATCGGGATCGAACTCGTCTGTCGTGAACACGCCGGGCTTCTTCCAAAGTCCCTTCACTACCATCATCGCGCCGACCATAGCGGGCACGCCGGTCGTGTACGAAATAGCCTGCGAGCCCACTTCTTTGTAGCACTCCTGATGATCGCAAACGTTGTAGATGTAGATCGTCTTCTCCTTGCCATCCTTAACACCTGTGATGATGTTTCCGATATTGGTCTTGCCGACAGTGCGGGGGCCGAGAGTTGCAGGGTCGGGCAGAAGTGCCTTAAGGAACTGGATCGGCACGATCTGGTGTCCCTCGAATTCTACAGGCGTAGTCGAAAGCATTCCGACGTTTTCAAGGCACTTCATGTGCGTCAGATAAGACTGACCGAAGGTCATGAAGAAGCGGATTCTCTTCACGCCCGGGATGTTCTTTGCGAGTGCCTCGATCTCCTCGTGATGGAGAAGGTACATGTCCTTCATGCCAACTTCGGGGAAGTTGTACTCTCTTTTAATGCTCATCGCAGGGATCTCAACCCACTTGCTGTTCTCCCAGTACGAACCGGGTGCCGAAACCTCGCGAAGGTTGATCTCGGGATTGAAGTTCGTGGCAAAAGGATAGCCGTGGTCGCCGCCGTTGCAATCGAGGATGTCGATGTAGTGGATCTCGTCAAAGTAATGCTTTAATGCATATGCCGCAAATACGCTCGTTACACCCGGATCAAATCCCGTTCCGAGAAGACCTGTGATGCCTGCTTTTTCAAACTTCTCCTTGTAAGCCCACTGCCACGAGTAATCAAAGTATGCTGAGAAGCCGAGGTCCTTGCAGCGCTTCTCGTAAATCTTGCGCCACTCGGGATCGTCGGTGTCCTCGGGCTCGTAGTTAGCCGTGTCGATATAATCAACCTTGCACTCAAGACACGCATCCATGATGGTGAGGTCCTGATAAGGAAGAGCCAGGTTAAGTACGGCATCGGGCTTATATGCGTTAATGAGCTTAACAAGCTCGTCCTTGCTGTCTGCGTCAACCCTCGCGGTTGTGATCTTCGTCTTTGTGGTGGGCGCGAGCTTCTCCTTGAGCGCGTCGCACTTAGCGACTGTCCTGCTCGCGATCATGAGCTCGTCGAAAACCTCGCTGTTCTGACATATCTTTGCGATTGCAACACCGGCTACGCCGCCGCAACCGATAACCATAATTCTTGCCATAATATTCTCCTCCTTTTTCGATCGAGCCTTTTTTCTTTGGCTCAGTTTTTCATAACCGACTTTTCACTATCTTAACTGCGGTTTTTCGTCTCTGATTTCCCGTCCGACACATAACCATGTATCAGGTTCCTTTAATCATGCAATTTCCTCTTTATTCCTGCCGATCTTTCATCAAAATTCCGGCTTTTGTCTGATATGCGTAACGCTTATATATTTGGTTCTTTACCGTCTTCTTACTCTTTCTTCCTGTCTTCTTCCTCTTCCAAGAGATCCTCAACATATTTAGGCAACATGAACGAGCCGATGTGAAGGTTTGTCGTGTAGTACCATGTTTTGATTCCGCGGTCGTTCCAGCGTTTCGGATCGAAGTCCTGGATCGGATGGTACTTCTTCGAAGCGAATCCGAAGAGCCAGTAACCTGCCGAGCATGTCGCGATGTGAGCCTGATAAACGCGGCTGATGGGGAAGCTGTGGAACACCTTTCTGTGCATCGACCTGCATGCTTCCTCTTCTTCGTCGTAGAAGGGGCTGCCGTGCTGGTAGACCATGATGCCGTCGCTCTTTAATGCCTTGTAGCAGCTTCCGTAAAACTCTTTCGTGAAGAGGCCTTCCTCATGACCGAAGGGGTCTGTGGAATCATTAACGATTATGTCATATTCGTTGCGGACCGTACGCAGGAAATGAAGTCCGTCCATAAAGTAAATGTGGACTCTCGGATCCTCAAAGCCCGCAGTCTGCTCGGGGAAGTACTTCTTGCAGACCTCCACCATCATCTCGTCGGGCTCGACTAGGTCGATCTGCTCGATCTCGGGATACGCGGTAAATGCCGTCGCTACTCCGCCGTCGCCTCCACCGAAGATGAGCACCTTCTTAACATGCGGATGCACCGCCATGGGCACGTGCGTCACCATCTCGTCGTAAACGAACTCGTCGGACTCGGTGAACACGATCTCGCCGTCCGAAACAAGCATCTTGCCAAACTCGGGTGTGCTGAACACATCGAACGACTGGTAGTCGCTCTTGCCCGAGAAGAGCTGCTGGTCGGCTCTGATGGAGAGCTTGACGTTCTTTGTATGATATGCTGAGAACCAGTATTCCATATCAATCACTCCTATAACGCTTATGTTCCCTCACGCCACTTTCGCGGCTTCGGGGTAAATTCACATGATCTGATTTAAGGCGGATGACTGCTAAGGTCTTCATTGACCCGATCATTCTGTCATCAGCATCTTCTGTCAGATGAGAACATTCAAATTATTGGCTTCCAAATCCTCGGTACCCTGCAGCGAGCAGCCCTTTTCCTTCGCGTACTTGATGTACTCGATGATCTCCTGTGTGATCATCTCGCCGGGTGCGAGGATCGGGATCCCCGGCGGATAACACATGATGAACTCTCCGCAGATCTTCCCGACTGTCTCCTCGAGCGGGATGAGCTTCTTCTCGCTGTAGAATGCCTCCTGAGGTGTGATCATGACTTTGGGCTGGATGTAATCGCCCGAGATCATGGGTGACTGCTCTTTCTCGTACAGTCTCTTTATGTCGTCAAGCGCATTAACGAGACGCTCGATATCCCTGAGTCGGTCTCCGATCGAGATATATGCGAGGATGTTTCCGATATCACCGAACTCGATCTGGATGTCGTATTCGTCGCGTAAGAGGTCATAAACCTCAATGCCCGTAAGGCCGATGCCCTGCGTGTACACCGAAAGCTTCGTTACGTCATAATCGAAGATTGAGCCGCCGTTGCAAAGCTCGCGGCCATATGCGTAGTAGCCGCCTATCTCATTGATCTCGCTTCTCGCGTACTCGGCCATGTCGACAACC
>JAEEGL014140638.1_pt1 | contig 21256 bp, 1 predicted proteins | sample 9134231 | NCBI WGS metagenome assembly JAEEGL01 (sample SAMN16246548, study PRJNA631951) | gut metagenome | biome: gut microbiome; feature: rumen; material: fiber-attached | host: Bos | place: Iran: Karaj | collected 2018-10
GCGATGGAGTCGCCGTTGTACACCACCTTGCTGGCGTCGTACAGCGTGTTGTCGCAGGACAGGTCATAGCCCGTCACACTCTGCTCCGTCCCGTTGTACACCTTGCTGGCCGTGTGGCCCGTCACTGTGATCGCCAATGTAGCCTTCGTGACCGTCAGCTTGCCGTCCGTCACGTTGAACGTCACGTTCTCGAAGTTGTTGTCGTTGTAGCTGAACTGGTTCTGGGCAAGACCCATCGGGTATTCGCCGACCGTCGTGCCGCTGGCGATGGAGTCGCCGTTGTACACCACCTTGCTGGCGTCGTACAGCGTGTTGTCGCAGGACAGGTCATAGCCCGTCACACTCTGCTCCGTCCCGTTGTACACCTTGCTGGCCGTGTGGCCCGTCACTGTGATGGTCAACGTTGCTGGCGTGACAGTTAACGTGCCATTACTCAAAACCTTATTATAGTAACAAGTCACATCTGTCGTGCCGCGCATCACCGTGACACTGCTCAAAACGTTCGTCTGCGTGCCCACATCCGTGATGCTGCCCGTCACGACAGCCGTAACCACGTCGCCGTTCAACAGTTCATGGCCCGTGGCGGCATCGGCGGCTGACACAGTGTAGCTCTCGTTGCCGAAAGCGATGGTGTAGCCTGTATCAGCATGCTCCTGTCCGTCATACGTCCATTCGCCGTTGTTGGCCGTCACCGTCAAGGTTTCGGCAATGGGCGCGATGGTAAATGGCATACTCACTTCACAACTCGAATTACGTGACTGTACGTGAAGAATATGGGAACCATCAACTAAATCGGAGAATTGGTTATGATTAAACGTGTAGGTATTATTCGTTAGTCTATTCGCTTGATCATCCTCGTTGTCGTCAATCCAAATGTAACATCTCCCCTCTCCATCAATTGTAATTGTAATCTCCGCATCTGTAGGATCGGCATAACAACCGGCATCCACACTGTCAATTCTCACAGCCAATGCACCGGAAGCAGTGACTTCAACCATTACAGAGGAACTGTTGCCGCAGGCATCCTTCACGGTTACCGTCACATCGGTGTTGGTGGCTACTTGTTCGCCTGCAGCAGGATACTGCGTCACGGTCAAATCGGCTGTAGCCGTGCAGTTGTCCGTAGCATGCGCCTTCACATCGGCACACACATCCGGGACTGTGTAACTACACGCATCGTTCGGGGTGGCCGCCACACTGGTGGCATAGCCGGACGCAATCACCGGCTTGGTGGTGTCCTCCACCGTGATGGTCTGCACCTTGGAGGCGACATTGCCACAGAGGTCGGTCACCGTCCAGGTACGCTCGATCACCTTCTTGCTCGGACAAGAACCAGCAGGTGTGACATCCTGATCTATATGGTTCACCACCAAATCCTCAGCCGCTGTGCAGTTGTCTGCCTTCACTGTAACATCACCCGTCACCGTCAAAACTTCGCTATCATCGCTGCAGTCGGCCTTCTTGTAAACCGTGATAGGACCAGGAACCGTGAAGGTCGGTCGGGTGGTATCCGAAATGGTAATCACCTGCACAGAATCGCTGACTGAGACGTTACCGCACGCATCCACCACACGCCATACGCGGTTGAAATGGTATGTGCCTCCGCAATCTTGGACAGGATTCTCGTCGCGGTAGGTCACCGTCGGGGTTGCCGTACAGTTATCATTGATCACCGTGGGTGCGCCCGTCACCAAAGTGTCGGTATTCGCCAAGCAATTGTCACCTGCGAAAACTTCCGCATTAATCGGTTTGGTGAAAGTCGGTTTGATGTTATCCTTAACGAAGATTTGCTGTACTGAGTCGCTAATGGAAACATTGCCGCAGGCATCCACCACACGCCACACACGCTCAAAATGGTAGGTACCCTCGCAATCCTGCACTATATTCCGATCGTAGTACGTCACCGTCGGATTCGTTGTACAGTTGTCGCTCACAGCAGTGGGCGTCAGCGTGCTTGCCGTGGTGGTATCCGCCACGCCGTTCCCATTCGCGTAAACCGTAATGCTGTCAGGTCTGGTGAAGGTGGGTTTCACAGTATCCAGCACCGTGATCACCTGTACGGAATCATCGGTAGCCGCATTGCCGCAAGCATCCACCACATGCCATATACGATCGAAGTGGTAGGCACCCTCACAATCCTGCACTGGATCTCTGTCAATGTAAGTCACCGTTAGATGGGCCGCACTGTTATCGTGTACCGTGGGTGCACCCGCCACCGTGGTGTCCGTATTGGCCTCACAATGTTCATCCTTATAAGCAGTGTAAGGATCTGGTACTGTGAATATCGGCTTTGTACTATCCGACACGGTAATGATCTGGATCTTTTCCGTAGTATTGCCACAGGCATCCGAGAGAGTCCACGTACGTTGCCAAACCTCCTGGCCTTCGCAGGCACCCTCTGAGGTGATTTCAGCATCAGCATAGGTTGCATTGAGGCCGGTGGAGCAGTTGTCATGTTCATCTGTAACATCACCCGTCACACTTACCGACTTGTTATAGTTACCATTGTTATCTCTGTAAATGGTGATGGGGGCTGGAACCGTGAACGTGGGCTTGGTCGTATCCATAACCGTGACCACCTGCACCTGGTTTTGAGCTGCATTCCCACAGTTGTCACTCAACTTCCACGTACGGCGGATAACCACCTTTCCGACACAAGCATCCTCCGGCGCCAGCGTCACAATCGTATCCACATAAGTGGCTTGGATACCCGTGGAGCAGTTGTCGGCCTCATCGGTCACGTCGCCCACTACGGTTAAGACGTTACGGTCATCGCTGCAATCGTCTTTCTTGTAGATGGTGATATCCGAAGGAGCGTTGAAGGTCGGTTTCACAGTATCCAGCACCGTGATGGTCTGTACCTGATCCTCGGCGGCATTGCCGCAGTTGTCCTCCAGATGCCACGTTCTCTTAATGATCTTCTTGCCCTGGCAATCACCATCCGTCACCACATCCGTATGGGTGGCTTGGAGGCCCGTGGAGCAGTTGTCGGCCTCGTCGGTCACATCGCCGGTCTTGCTCACTGAAGCATCATAGGTACAATTCGCATCCGCATAGATGGTATCGTCCGCGGGTCTGGTGAAGGTCGGAACTTGATTGTCATTGAGCTGGTAGGTGTATTTCCATTCCACATACTGTCCGTCGCAAGCGCTGTAGCGATAGGTGTAGGTGATATCTTCATTACAACCGTCTTTAACAACATTGGAGTGCGTGATTTCGGGGCCGGTACGCTCGCAAGTCGTGTCACAACCATCCTTAATCACGGGCATGGTAACGTCCGTTCTGGAGTGCGGTGCCACCACAGCGGTATTACAAGTCACGGGTTCTGTCACATCGTCTATAATGCCCGTCCAAGTGTTCGGTCCAGGGATGACAATCTTCACCTTGCCGGTCTGACTGTTGGTGCAGCCGCTCTCGTCGGTGTAGTCCACCGTGTAGGGATAGCTGCCGGAGCAGTCGGCAATGGAGGCGAGACTGTAGTTTTGCGTCAGATTTGCCGTATGAACTCCGTTCGCAGTGTCGCCGGTAGAGGTGGCAAACTGCGTGCCGTTGAACTTCCACACAAGACTGTAGGAGCTATACACTTGGGAAAGAGCTGCCGTCAAAGAAGCCGTTCCTTGCGGGCAGATGGTGATGGTGTCTGCTGCCAGCTGCACCGGCGGGTTAACCTTGACGTTCACCCCGACGGTGAAGTCGAAATGATCACCCACGCAGATACCGGAAGTCGGGGTCACGGTATAGGTGACCGCCACGGGCACGGAGCCGGAGTTGGTCAGCGTGCCATGGATATTCTCTTCATCCGTACCGTCAGCCAATCCTCCGATACCGCTTACAGTAGGAGCGGTCCAAGAGTAGGTAGTGTTAGCCGGTGCGCCCTGCAGCGTGGCCGAGAAGGTGCCGCCGCTGCAGATGTCGGCGTGGTCGATCGTAGCCGAGAGATTCTCGAACGGGTTCACGAGTGTGACGACAGGATTCGTAGTGGCCTGACAACCCATCGCGTCCGTAACAGTGACCGTGTAGCTACCTGCATTTGACATATTTTCAAGCACTGCTGAAGTTGCCCAATCCGAAGCACAAGAGAACTGATAGTAGTTAGCCGAGCTTATAACCGTAGGTGTACCACCTGCGGCCGTAATAGTAGCCTTTCCATCGTTCCCGTTACAAGATTCTTGGGACAGCACTTCATACGATGCTACTAATTGAGCTGGCACGGTGACCGTCACATTTTTCTGGCTACGATTGCCGCAAGCATCTTTAACCGTCACCAAGACAGTCAATTCTTGCGCAGTCGTACTCAATTCAATTTCACCACTCTTATCTTGCTCAATAATCAAATCTGAAATGGCCGTACAATTGTCGCTGACATAATTTCCTGCTTTTAGATAGTCATTGAAATTCGGATAAGAGTACTGGCAATTACCTCCATTGACATTCAGCACAGATGCCACAGTGAGAGGAACATTATCTACATCGGGAGTGAGGCTGTCGTTTACAACAATGATTTGTGTACAAGGATCAGACTCGTTATTTGCCAGGTCTTTGATGGTGTACTTCCGGGTAATCGTTGTGAAGTGACAATCCGAACTATTAGTTTCTGAGGAAACCAATTGGAATGAACTGGTCTTCAGTGCATTCTGATCATCAGTAGCACTACCGCCAGCCGCCACAAAAGCATCGTAATCAGCATAAGCTTCCGGTACATCATCTATACAAGCATAGCGAGGTGATTCGGGACATGTAATCTCCGGGGGCATATTAGGAGCCACTGTGATGTAAAATCTAAAATTCTTATTTAATTTCTTATTATAACAAGTACTTTTTAGCTGATAATTGATCGTATACGTTCGTGTGGTATAATTAATCGAATCAGAATACAAAACAAACGGTGTCTCATCAGCAAAATTACCTACAGAAGAAGTGCCTAACGAAATAGTTCGAGAAATATTCGGATCGTTCTCATAAGTGGACAATTGCGGAATTTCAAACGTAGAACCAGGCGTGATTGTGGCATAATTATGACCTTCATCACAGGGGACATTGATCGTGAAGTTCTGGGTGCCTTGCCATTCAGAAGCGGCTGGCGATGACATCGCAACAACCATAGATGCCTCACAATGATTGTCATCAGAAACCGAGACAGTGTAATTACCACGTAAATAGTGGTTGTTATGTCCTTCCTCAATTGCAACACTGTCTGTGTTGACTGTTGGAATGCCAAGATTACTAAATGTATACACATTTCCATCCACAACGGGATTCATACTTGAACCTCCACCAGCAATAGTAATCGGATTATATGATGGTGTACCACCTAAAATTCGAACCGCAATCTCTCCAGTCAATTTGCTATAACAATCAATGTCTTGACTGGAAACAAGCTCAACCTTCAGTTTCGCCGGCACTCTCACTTTGAACACCACCGTGCTGTCGTTGCCGCAGCTGTCGGCGACCGTGACAGCCACCGGGATGACGCGCACCGTGTCATGCTGCGCCAACTCATGGCCAGGAACAGAATCTTGGGTGATAATCAGATGGTTTTGTGCCACCACGTTGTCGGTGGACTTGGCACGCACCACTTCCCTCAGATCCGGGATGGTGAACGTACAGTTGGTAGAGGTGAGACGCTGATTCAACACATCCTGCGCAATCGTTTGGACTACTGGCGCCGTCGTGTCCTTGATGGTGTAGGTGAAGGTCCACACGAACTCGCTGTCCACGCAGTCCTTGTAGGTGTAAATATACGTACGGGTGTTCTCGCAGGCGTTGTCCGTCGTCTCGACATCAAGCTCCGGATTCGTCAGCGTAATACCGCACACATCCTTCACCACCGGCAGAATGCCGGGAGGCGTGGCCTGAGACAGCCGCTCCACCGTTGCCTCGGTCGGGACAGGTGATTCACCTTCCGCCACATACTCGCTCGGAGGCGTGGTGCGCTCAATGTAGTAAGTGAATGACCACTCCTTCGTTCTGCCGGAGCAATCGGTGTAGGTATAGACATACGTCATGTCGCCCTCGCAAGAAACAATCTGAGGTGTGGTGGTGAGAACAGGTGCATCCGTAATCACGCGACCACAACCATCCGTAGCCGTCGGCAGCACAATGGCACTGCCTGGCTCTCCAGCCTTCAAGGCTTCCGAAGCACACTCCACTATAGCTTCCGCAGGTACGCTGGAGAAGGTGATGTCCTCGAAAATGCCCACGATGATGGTGTCCGTCATAGTGGCGGAACATCCGGCAGCATCCGAATAGTTGATGGTGTAAAGATAGGGATGGGCACAAAGCTCCGCAGGAACAGTCACCTGGAAGGTGGCCGTGGAGACACCGCCGGTCGTGGTGTGAATGTTGTTGTTACGGGAGTCTGTTTCTCCATTGAACACACATTCTGTCGTATATGTACCATTGGAAGTGGAGAAGTTATTGAATACCGGAACAATGTTCACAATGCCTGCGTCGGAACAGAAACGATAGGTTGCGGTGTCAATCTGCACGGTCGGGTTCACCGTCACCGTAAAGGTCATCGGGGACAAGGTGCAGTTGCCGTTCGAGGGAGTCACCGTATAGTTCAGCGTGATAGCCGCTGTACTGGTGTTCGTCACACCATTGTCCAAAATGGAAGGACCGCTGCCCGTTCTCTCCACGCCATCCTGCGTGCAAGACCATGCATAGGTCGTGGTCGTCTGGTAGTTGGAGGTCGGGGTAACGTTCACATTGCCGCCGGAGCAGATGCTCTGCGGCTGGATGGGTTGCACCGTCAAGTCGGAAGTACGATTCACGGTGATTTCAGTCGTCTTCTCGCAGCCGTTGGCATCCTTCACCGTAAGCGTGTATATGCCGGCGGACAAACCTCCGAACGCGTTCTGACCCTCTGCGGATGTACCCATACGGTTTTGGTTGAAGCCAAGACTGTCGCAGGTCAGATTGTATCGGTAACCAAAGTCGTACTGCACACCACCAGAAGTGCCCGTAATGGCAATCACACCGTCATTGTTGGCACAGGTCGCGGGCGTAACCGTCGGCGTACCCACTGTGATGGCAACAGGCTCGCTCACGGTCACAGGCGACATCGTGACCGTACAACCATTGTCATCCGTGGCCGTCACCGTATGGTTGCCTGCCGCGATATTCTCAAACAAGGTTGAAGCCTGATAATCACCGTCGTCTATCTTGTACTGGTAAGAAGGCGTGCCGCCCGTGGCCGGCTCAATGGTCACCTTGCCCGTGGCATCACCGTGACAAACCACATCCGTGGAAGTGTAACCGTGCAGGTCGAGACCATCCGGCACCACCACCGTGATTGCAACGCTGTCCTTGTTTCCACAAAGATCCGTCACCTTAACCTTAACCACCGTGGTTTGGGTAATCGCACCCGTCTTATCTTGCACTTTGGTCAGCAGATTCGTGGCGGTGCAGTTGTCGCCCACCGTCACATACTCGATGGTAGTCAAATTGGGAATAGCATAAGTACAATTGCCCGTACGTGTTGCCGGCACGGAAGCGTTCACCGCCGTGATGGTCGGCAGCTCGTTATCCACGGCGTTAATGGTAGCCGTGGCCTCATTCGAGGAACAGTTGTTGCCCTTGGCGATGGTCAGCGTCACCGCATAGGTGTGGCAGGTACCGTCGCTGGTAATGTGGATGGTGTCATTGCTACCTGTCCTCCAGTCAGCACCGTCACGCTTCACGTTCCAGCTATAGCCAGTGGCACCGGTCAGGCTCACCAATTCGGAGGTGAGCACATAGTCATCTCCGTTATCCAGCGGACAGCCGTCGGCGGGCACACCGTTGATCTTCGCCTGCAGGATGGTCTGCGTGGCGTCGACCGTGATGTTGTAGTTGGAGACATAGTCCACGCCGTTTCTCACCATGGCAAGGTTCGTGGCAAGTAATGATGTGTTGTCTGCCGTGCCGTATGTGCCACCGGCAGAAGAGGTGGTCGTGATGGAACCGGCTGTGATGGCATCTTCACCCACTAAAGCAGGATTCACACTCACATTTGTATTGTTAGCCATTTGCGTAACCAGCGTTGAGCCATCGTACGGTTTGCAGTCCTCCACCGTCACCGTCACCGGCTTCGGCGTGACCGTCATCGTGTAAATACAGTTGGCCGTGGTATAACCCGTCAACGTGGAGGTCAGACGCACAAAAATCGGACCGTCAAAGACATTCGTGATGGACGGCATGGTACCAGCCGGGGTCGTGGGCGTCCAAGTCGTGTAGTCCGGGGAGGTCTCGTAAGTGAGCGTCGTCAATGTATCAACAAGGTTAGGATTATAGACCTGAGTAACATGGTCAGGAAGATCTGCCGTATGCGAAGCACCATCGTACGGAACCGACACATTGTTCGGACAAGTCAGGATTATCGGGCTCTCCACCACTTTAATTTCGCAGAAATATTCAGTGGTTTGACAGTTCACAGGATTTGAGCTGTTTGTAATCGTGGCCGTCACCGTAGAAGTGCCTGGACCATTGCCCGTTACCATCACCGGCGTACCCGTGGTCGGATCGATGGTGATGGTATCATTACCGTGCGTCCATGTCCAAGCCACCGTTTCATTCTCGGTCAATTCGCGGGATAATGCAAGTTCCTGGTTGAGACCGTTACCCAACGTTCCCGGACAGGTAAATGAGAATGCCGCCGGAGCGTTCTGCACTATGACGGTGGTGTTTGCCGAAACCGTACATCCGTTGGTGTCCGTGACGTTCACATGGTAGTTCGCCGTGTCCGTCGGATAGGCACTTACCGTAGCTGTATTTGTGGCACTCAGCCCTATGGTCGGTATCCACTCATACGTATAGGTGTCCAATGCGGGAACCACTGTAGCTGTCAGCGTGACCGTATCATTCGGACACTTGGGAGCAGGCGTATTCACCGACACCGTGTGTTTTGCAGGTATTGTGCAATTGACCGTATATACCGTTGACATGTTGCCGCAGGCATCGGTCTTGGTAATCTTCACAGGAATAATCTTCTGTTCATTCGTCTGATAGACAATCGAATCGGCGGCAGGTGCCTGATGGAAGGTCAGCGGACCGTTACAACCGTCCGTAGCTGTCACCACATTGGAGAAGTCCGGAATCTTGAACGAGCAGTTGCCCGACGCGATTGCCGGCAATGCTGCCACCGCTGTGATGGACGGGGCGTTGACATCCTTCACCGTGATGGTCTGGTTCTCAGCGGCCACGGAACAGCCGTTACCGTCGGTCACCGTCACCCCTACCGTGTAGGTGGTGTTGCAGTTCGCGCTCGGGATGGTGGCGACACCCGTGCAGGTGGCGCCGTTCAGTGTGGGAGCGACATCCAGGTCACCCGTCCAAGCGTAAGTATAACCACTGCCGCTGCCTGCGGAGGCATTGGCGGTCAAGCTCACCGTGCCCACGTTCGGACAAACATCGCCCGTCGGCACGCCCGTGATGTTCACAGAAGGTAAACTGTTCACCGTAATGGTCTTGCTCTGATGGGATTTACAGTGCGAGGTCGTGTTCTCCACCTCCACCGTCACCGTCTTGGTGCCCGTGGTGGACCACTGCGCCGTGATGGCGTAAGTGGCATCACCACTTACCACCGTTCCGTCCTCGCCAACACTCCACGTGTAGCTGTAACCGCTCACGTTGTTGGTGCTCAGCGACAGCACATTGTTGGCCAGCGAACCCGTAGCATTCAAACAGATGTTGTCGTTGCCGGTGATGGTCAACGGCAAGGTGTCGTTCACCGTCACCTTGATGTTCTGCGTTTGCGTAGAACATGCGGGCGTGTAGGTGGAGTTAGCGGTAATCGTATAGGTGTACGTGCCGGCCAAGAGAGGCTTACCTTTGATGGTCTTCACCGTCACGCCTTCAACGGTGTTTTCAGCATAAGTCAAACCGCTGTTCTCCTCAAACGTAAGAGTCGGCAGCGTGGAGTTCGTATTGGTGATCTCCATCGTGGTGATCTCTTGACCCAAACAGATGGTCTGCTCTTGGTTGGTCACCGCCAACGTCACCAACGGGTTCACGTGAATAGTGACAGTGGCTTGATCCGTACCACAGTTTGCACCATTCAAGCCCGTGAGCGTGAAAGTGGCCGTCACCGTGACGGTGTAGGGCGTAACTGACGACTCCGTAGGAGCGCCAGAAATGACGTGAGTCTCTTCGTTGTAAGTGATACCGGCGGGCCAAGTCAAATCAGCAGCATCAATGTCGGCATTCGTGAACGTGATCGTCATCGGGGTGATGCTCTCGTCCTGACAAACCGTCTGCTCAGCATTGGTGATATTGATGGTCGGCAGCGGGTTCACCGTGATGCTTACCGGCACCGCCGTAGCCGTACCGCAGCTGTTGGAGGCCGACAGGTTGAAGGTAGCCGAAGCCGTGGGCGTGCCCGTGATGGTCGCCGTGTGCGCGTCAGCATCCGGAGTGAACGTCAGACCGTAAGAAGATACATTCGGGGCGCTGAGATTCGTGTTCGGATAGCTGATGGTAATGGTCTCGATGGCTTGGCCAGCGCAGACCGTCTGTGTAGTGTGCGTGGCCGTCAGCTCCGGCAGCGGGTTCACCGTGATGGTGCCCGACAAGGTCTTCGTGGTACAGGCAGGGGTCTGATTCGAGGTGGCCGTAATCTTGTAATGGTAAACGCCAGCCGTAGTAGGTGTACCCGTAATAGTGGCCGGGGAAGCAGTCATATCGACCTCAAGACCGGCAGGCGCGGTAGTACTGGTGCTGGTCGGATCATTCGTCCACCATTCGATACCCAGATTGGCATTGCTATAGTTGATGTTGATGTCGTTCATTTGCGAATTGGCGCAAACCGTCGGGTTGGCATCGGTGGCGGCAGAGAGTTCCACCAACGGGTTCACCTTGATGGTGCAGTTCTCAGTCTTCGGACTGCACGCAGGGGCAAGGTTGCTTGTGGCCGTGATGGCGAAAATGTACGTACCCGTGGAGTTCGGCGTACCGCTGATTTTGTGATCCGCTTCGCTGTAGGTCACGTCAAACGGCACCTGACCGGTGAGCGTCACCGTGGAGTGGGCGTCGTGGGTGACCGCGATATCGGTAATAGCACTGCCGAAGCAGAAAGTCTGTGTGGTATTGCTTCCGACTGTCAACGTCACCAACGGGTTCACCGTGATGACACCGCTCATCGGGACAGGCGTACAGACGGGGGCATCCGTAAACGTGGAGGCAGCCGTCACCGTGTAGGCATACTCCGTGGGATTCGTTTCGTTCGTCAACGTCGGCGCGCCGCTAATGGTCTTGTTCGTGGCGAAGTTATCCGTCGAAATGCCGGCGGGTGCACCGTTCGTCCAGTTAATGCTCAAGCTGGAATTCTGGTTTTCAAAGACAATGTCTGCCAGATTCTCTCCAGAGCATACGGCCTGGTTCAACGCGCCAGAGCCGGAAGCCAGGTTCAGCACCGGCAACGGGCGCACTGTGATACGACCGGTGATGGTTTTCTCGGCACATACCGGATTCTCTCCGTCCTCTGTCTCCTCATCGGAAACGGCGGTAACATTGTAGCGGTAGGTCACCGGCTGGGTGCCCGTAAGGGTCGGCACACCTGTGATAGTGCTACCGTAAACCACTATGCCGGCGGGTTCGACATCACCCTCCCATTGAATTTCTATATCGGCGTTTTCATACTCAATCTCTATCGGGTCAATGGCCGTGCCGGAACAGACCGTCTGCACGGAATCATCCGGGTCTGCAAACGCCAGAACCACATCTGGATACACCGTCAGCAACCACTCGCCCGCACTCTGCTCGAATGCGGTGTTGCAAGTGCCGTCCTTCGCCTTGCGCGTGAAGGTGTGCGTACCGGCAGCCAACGTGTAGTCATCGTTCACATTCGGGGTGTATATGCTGTCCGTCGCAGTTTCAATAGGAGCACCGTCAAAATACCATTGATACGTGATGACGCTGTCGCCGCCAAAAGCCTTCACCGGACTGCCGATCTTGTTGAAGCCCGTGGTAGCACCAAAACAGACGCTTTGACCGTCAGTGGCAATCTCACCCGGCGAGAAGGGAGCGCGCACATTCACCGTGCACACCGCTTCTTTGTGACAAGTGTTGTCGTAAAAGTCGCTCACCGTCACCGTGTATTCCGTGATTCCGGCCGCCATCGGGGCGACGTTCACCGTCTGGTCTGTAGCGTCATTACTCCACAAGTACTTGTAGTTGCCGCTGCCGCCGCCCGGCGTCACACTGATATTGACATTGCCACCATAACAGATGATCTTGTTATCGGCCGCGGCCGTCAGTGCAGGGATATCCTGCACCGTCACCGTATTGTCGTCGTCCATACATCCGTTGGCATCGGTCACCACCACTTTGTATGTGCCGGCAGCCAACCCCCTCCACGTCATATCCGTTTCAGACCAGATACCGACAGTCTCATTGTTACTATTATATATATTGTAGGTATAGGGTGCCGTGCCGCCCGTGGCAGAGGTTACCGTCACCGAGCCGCTGGCCGTGCCATTACAGGTCACGCGCGTGGAGGTCGGTGCGGGTAACGTCAACGTCTCGGGCAACGTCAACGTGACACTTTGCGTAGAGTCGTTACCGCACTTGTCGGTTACCGTAACCATAATGGTCATATTGCCGCCTGTGATTTCTACATTGGCTGACGGCGACTGCGTGATAGTCAACTCATTCGTCGGAGTGCAATTATCCTGCGCAACCACCATGGAAGTCACGTCTGGATACAAATACGCGCAACTTGGGGTCACACCCTCTCCATTGTTCGGAACAGCCGCGATAGTGTGCGGCCAACTCTGGATGGCCGGTTTCTCATTGTCCACCGAGTTGATGGTCACGGACTCCGTGTTGGAAGTACAATTGTCGTCCGTCACCGTCACGCTCACCGTGTAGGTGTGGCAGGTGCCGTCGGCGGGGATGTCGAGGGTGCTGCCCGTAGCCGTCTGCGCTGTACCACCATCCACCTTGTAGCTCCATGCGTATGAAGCATCATTGCTCGGGGTCACGCCGACAAGACCGGCATTGAAGGTGTAGTTGCCAGTAAGCAGCGGACAGGTGTTGTTCACGATGTCGTGGCTGATCTGCGCCTGCAGGATGGTCTGCGTGGTGGTCAGCGTCACATCGTAGTTGGCCGTGACATTGTTTTGGTTAGCATCCTTAATTACTAACCCGTCCACATTGGCCGTGTTGGAGGTGGAGGTGCTGCTGTAGTGGTATTCACGGCCTGCCGCAGCGTTGGTGGTCACCGTACCGGCGGAAACCGCATGTCCAGTCACAAGACCGCTGTTCTCGGTAGCCGTGGCTGCCGTCAGGTTGCTAACCATCTGATTACCCGTCCATGCCGCACACTTCGTCAACGTGAGCGTCACCGGACGCGGGTTCACCGTCATGGTGAACTGGCAGGTGTTTTCGTTATATTGCGGATGCGTGGCCTTCACCGTCACCTGCACCGTGTCGGCATCGGTGATGGTCGGAAGCGTGCTGCTGAAATTCTGACCATCGGTGCTGTACGTCAGCGTGTATCCCGTGATGGCTTGGTTATTGGCATCCGTCACCGAAATTTCAGTTGCATTAAAGCTAAGGGCAGTGCCGTCATACGTCTTGGTCTTGTCGCCCGGACAGTTCACCGTCATCACGTTCTGTGCAATGTTGAGGGTGCAGGTTTCGGTCTTGGCGAGACAGTCGTCGAGGTTGCCCGTCTTGGTGATGGTGGCGGTGACCACAACATCACCGACGCTTCCGCCGAGGACAGTCACTGGATTGCCTGTGGTTGCACCGACAAATGTGGCGCTACCTGTTCCATTGGTAATATCCCACGTGATGGTCTCACCTGTCACTAACGGGCGCACGCTGAGGGTGCCGTTGGTATTGTACTGGATGGTGCCGGGGCAGTTGAGGTTGACTTCAGCCGGGGCGGTGTGCACCGTGACGTTTACCGTGGCGGATTGCTCACAGCCATCGGCATCCTTCACATAGACCGTGTAGAGGCCGTTGTGCGTCGGAGCAAAGGTGAAGTTGTTGTTGTCTGCGGCGGCCGTGGTGTGGCCGGTGATATCGGGCCAGCGGTAAGTGACCGCACCATTGGCATTGGAAACTGTAGCATTGAAGGTCGCGCCAGTTCCCTCGCACACCGTGACGGTGGAAGGATTCGTCTCAACCGTCATCGCGGCGGGCGTGGTGACCGTGAAAGTTTTTGTGGTCACCAAAGGATGGTCCGTGGTGCTACACGCGCCGGTGGCCGTGATGGTAATTTGCTGTGAAGCGCCTCTCGGGAGGGAGATGCCCGGCAGCGGGTTCTGCGTGAGGGTCACATTGGAGCAGCTCTGGTCCACCGTGACGAAGCCCTGAGCCTCGAGGTAGTTGGGAATGAGGTATTCGCAGGCACCGTCATGGAGAGTAAGGGCCGGCTGTTTGGTATTATCTAACGAGATGGTCGGAGCCGTCGCATCATTCACTGTCAGCGTCACGGGCGTGGCCGTGGCGGTACAGCCGTTGTTGTCCACCACAGAGACGCCGATGCTGTAGGATTGTCCGCACTGGGCGGGGATGGTGAAGGTGGCGGTGGCATTGCCGTTGGTGGCGGGCACGAGGGTGCCGCTCCAATTGTAGGTGATCGGAGTTGCCCCCGTGGCCGTGGCCTCGAGGGTCACATCGCCCGTGTTAGGACAATAGGGGTTATTCAATGTGGTGGTAATCTCCACCGTCGGGGTTTCATTCACCGTGAGGGTATAGGTCTCCTCTGTCGAAACGCCATCCGTGTTGCAGGCATTGAAAGCCATACGTCTGAAGATGTAAACACCAGCTTCGCCAGTATATTGCGCTGTGGGCGTATAGTTAAGTTCGTCGTAGGTGCCGTCAGCCTCTTCGAACGCACCGTTTTCACCAGTGTTCACCTGCCACTGGTAGGTGATGGTGCCGTTGCCGCCAGCAGCCTGACCAGTGCTGAGAATCTGCGGAGCTGTAGCGCCAACACAGATGGCTGCACCTGTATTGTTGATACCGCCGGGAGTGAAGGCGTCATACACGCTCACCGTGGCATTCGCACTGCTCGAACATTGCGTGGTGCTGTTTGTCACCGTCACCGTGTAGGTGCCGGCGGAAGTGACCGTGGCCTTGTTGGGATTCTCGGTCAATTGGGTAGCATCGGAACTCCATGCATAGCTGACACCCTCCGAAGGCGTAGCTGAGGCTGTCAACGTGGAGCTTGCACCTGCGCACACGGGGTTAGGCTCAGCGATAAGCGTCACCACCGGGGTGTTGTTCACCGTAATGTCCTTGGTGGCCGTATAGGTACATCCGAACTCGTCCGTGACGGTCAGGGTGACCGTCTTGCTGCCGGCGGATGCCCAGCTGAAGGTGGCGACGTTGTCTTGGGAGCTGACCAGCGAACCGTTGCCATACGTCCAGGCATAGGAATAGGTCGGATGTTCTGGATCGTTATTGGCGGGCAGCGCAGGCGAAGCCGTCAGTTGCAATTCAGTGTTGGTGAGCGAAGTGTTGACACAGACATTGCCGTTGTCCGAGATGGCGGGTTCAACGTTGGGGTGGACGACAAGGGTGTAGGTTCCCGTGGCAATAGTGTCACCATTCTCGCCATTGACGGGAGCGCAGTCCATATCGTGCGCCACACGGGTGAAGACGTGTGTACCCGGGATGCTGGTGTATGCAGAAGGAGTGTAGTTGGCAGAAGTGGCGCCATTGATTGGCGAAGCAGCGCCGTTATTGGTGCTGACATACCATTGGTAGGTTTTGTTGCCGTTACCGCCATTGGCTAGGCCTGTGCTGAGAATTTGCGGAGCATTGCTACCATAACAGATAGCTGTATCTGCAGAGTTGATGCTGCCGGGGGTGAACGGGAGATACTCGTTCACTACCGCATTCGCGGTTGAGGAACAACCGTTAACATCTGTTCCTGTAACAGTATAAGTACCTTGAGTATTAACCTCGATAGATTCTCCCGTTCCTCCAGTACTCCATTTGTATAAATTAATATCAGAGGTTGAGGATGCTGTAAGAGTGTATATATCATCTGCACATATCGTGGCTATATGGATGGCATCTTCATTAATCAGTATGGCAGGTAACGAATTCACATTAAGGACAACAGTTGCAGGTTCTGGAGAAACACAACCATTATCATCTGTGGCTGTGACAGAATAAGAATCTGCAGTCGTAACAGAAATACCTTGTGAATTTGTAATACCATTACTCCAGTCATATCTAAAACCACTATTACTACCGCCTGTAGCTGAAGCGAACAAGATTGCGGTTTCCCCATCGCATATAGGATTTTTAGAGACATAAATGCTTGGAACTACCACATTAGGTTCCGTGATACTGACGGAAGTTGAGAATTGGCAACCGTTAGTGTCCGAGACGACCACCATATAAGAACCGGCTGAAAGTTTGCTGATGGAACTTCCCGTAGAGTCACTTCCCCATCCTTCATGGGTCCAGCTATACGAATATGTTCCTACGCCGGAACCACCAGTAGCACTAACGGAAGCAAATCCGTCATTGCCCCCATTACAAGTGACGTTTACCACGTCATCGTAGTCAATAGATGCTGAAAAACGTGGAGGCACCGTCACAGTGAACGGTGTCGTTGTGGTCTCACTATTGCCGCAACGATCCGTCACAGTCACGTTGATCTCGACAGTACGCTCGGTTGTGGTTTGAGCAATATAGCTGCCTGCCTGCGGCACCTGGGTTAAGGTTAAATTCGCCAATGAGGTGCAGTTATCACTCAGATAAAGCGCATTACGAAGTGTGGCAGTCACATCTGGCACAGTAAACACACAATTGGATTTATTCGGAGCAACAGCCAGAACATCAGCTGATGGAGTTGTTATTACAGGATTCTCATTGTCATTCACTGTATAGACATAGCTCCAAGTATCGGTGGTACCATTGGGAGCCGTGTAGGTGTAGATGTAGGTCACCTGGGTATTACACTCGTTCAGACTCGACACGATTTTCAACGGACTATTGTTGTATGTGGCTTGGAAATTCTGCGTAGAGCCCTCGCAGGTGATATTCACCTCCGGCATGGTGACTGAATTGTTCTCATGTGGCTGAATGTCCGCACTGTCTATACATGCCACAGGGGAGCTACCGTCCGGAGTAGTGATAGACCAATCGGGCAGATCCACATAAATGTGGGCACTCTTGGTGGAAGTACAGTGGCTCACATTGTCCGTAACCACCATCGAGTAGAGATAGGAGGTCTTCACCGGTGTGGCAGGGGGATTAGCAAGAGGGATATCCACTTGATAGCTACGTGATGCCTCTCCTATGTACGTTATTGGGTCACCTACATCGGTGCCATTGAACTTCCACTGGGTGGTGTAAGAGGAGGTAGTCACATTGGTAAAACTGGTGGATAATATCACGTCTTCTTCGCCGGGACACGCAGGGATATCGGAGAGGGTGAATTCCATCGGCACCGCACCACCCTGGGTAACTGTGAGGACTAAATCAAACGATTCACCCACGCAATTCGTTCCTAACGTTGGAGTCACTGAATAGGTGGCTTCCAATGGATTAGGATTATTATTTTGAATTTGCCCCTGAATGAATTCCCCACTGCCACCATCAACGCCGGTCACGCCATCAGGTGCATCCCATGAATAGACAATACCCGACGGAATGTTTTCATTAGCAGGTACTGTTACAGTAGGTACGTAGCTAAACACTGATCCACCACAAGTTGTCTCATACATATCGGCAAAGTGTGGGATAATATCATTGTTACGAGGTGCTATGGGTTTATTTTCCGTAACAGAACAATTATGATTATCCTTTACGTAAAAAGTATAGGTTTTGGGATTGTCCAAATCACCAAGATTAGAAATTGTTTCACTACCCGGTCCGTTGAGTGTAACTGGACTTAACTCATCCCAATCATTTGCGCCATTCTCTTTCCAGTAAATATCATAGGAAGGTGTTCCCCCGCTAACGGTGATAACATTTTTACCCTTCTCAAAACATGAGACATTCGATATGTCATGGGAAACAACTAACTTGGGAGCTGATTGAACATTAACTAAATTTTCCGTTTTTGCAATACATCCATTATCATCCTTGGCGTAAACTGTATAGTTTCCAACAGTCAATCCCGTCAAAGTAGTAGCATAGTCATTATTGTTTGTGGTGGAGAAGGTTTTTACCCCTGTTCCTCCAGAAGCGGAAACCGATATAGTTCCATCATTATGAACACCATCATTTTCCGGATGGCATCTAACTGGTGTTGAAATAGTATTATTTATGGTGATGGCAGAAGGTTCTATTATCACCTTGTTCTGTTCTGAGGAGAGACATCCTTTGCTATCCTTCACCCTTAAATCATAGCTACCAGCACCCAAACTGGTCAATTGCGGTGTCGTTACAGTCTGCCAAGCACCATTATCTTTGGAATATTCGTACTTATAGCCTGAATTACCACCTGTCACGTTGCTGAATGTAATTTTACCATTGTTGTGCGGACCAATATTCTGACTATTACACGTAATATCTGTCTTTGAAGATGAGAACGTAATAGAATCAGGTTCTGTCACATTCACTGTACATTCAGCTTCACAATGAGTGTTCGTTTCGGTAACTGTTATCGTATAGGTACCTTTTTTCAAACCGGTAATGGTAATCTCGCTTGCAGTCTGGCCATATGCAGGTTTCGTAACCCCATTATCTCCAACACAAGTATAGTCATAAGAGGGGCTACTTTGACCAGAATTATTGGTAATCGTCAACTTAATCTCACCGTTAGATTCTCCATTACACTTCACTGCTTGTGTTTGTACCGCTTCCGCCTCAATGTAAAGAACACGGACATAACCACTCCATCCAGCTCCTCCAGAGTGAGAGCTAGTCAAACTACTCACAGATCCAGCACCGCCACCGCCATAAGGTTTTCCCCCATCTCCCTGTTGACCTCTACTGGTTTTTCCAGCACCTCCATGTCCATCACTAGGATTGCCTCCACCCGGTTCTCCTTGTGCATTGTTGGTGGGTTTAGTACCAGGGCCGTCTGGGCCAGCAGCACCGCCGCCACCGCCACTTTTCCAATTCTTAGTTCCCGAACCATTCTGCGCATCACCTCCATCTCCACCCGAATATTTCACATCGGTATTTGCGACCAAAGTATTTGTACCTGACGTTTTAACTGTACATTCATTATATTTACCACCGGCAGCTCCCGTAGTATTATTTGTTGTGAAGCGTGTTTTGCCACCGACAGCCTCAACCAATCTTGAGCCAGTATACGAAGATATTCTTACAGAACTGCTTCCACCTTCCGCATCAGCACTTGCATCATTATAACTAGAATAACCTCCTCTCCCCGCCGTCAAAAAGAATGTTGTGCCTTGGGCTATTCTGAATCTACCAGATGCAAAGGCTCCACCACCACCGCCACCACCAGCATGGTTTTTACCTCCTGAGTATTTCACATCATTACCACCACCGCCACCACCCCAACATTGGAATACCACAACTGTGGAAGAGGTAGAGGTCCACGTTTCTTGTTTCGTTTGGTTATCAGCAGTGGGAACTACATTTTTTTGTCCCCACGCATTCCCCATTCCCACGAGCATCATCCCGGCCACGAGTAGCGCTGTGTAGAGGGTGAGAAGCGGGTATCCCTTCACACGCGCGTGTGAGGCGAGCGCCCGCGCGCGCGTATATATACACGCGAGGGTGTTGTTGTTTGCTGTCTTCATCGGTTGGTTCTTTCCTTTCGTAGAATTTCTGTGCATATTGTTACTTTTTTACTTTTTTTCGATTCGGGTCCCGCAGGGAGGCTGTGATCTCGAAACATCAAGCCGCTTCCGTCACCGCATTCTCTCTCGGGGTTCTCTGCTAACTGCTCACTACTAACTTCTCACTGCAAACTGCATTTCGCGCAGTTAACAAAAAACCTGCAAAAGTACAATTTTTTTGCATATATTATACCATATATATGCGCGAAAGTGCATTTTTGTTGCAAGGGGCTGGGGGACAGGGGGTTGGGTGGTGGGTGGTGAGGCGCGGCCTGCGGCCGCGCGGGCGGACCACCCCGGCCTTCGGCCACCCCTCCTGAGAGGAGGGGAATGTCTCGGGACCGGTGCTGTTTGCGGGGGTGAGGGGGCGGTGCGGGGTACGCCGCGCATTGATGGGCGTAATACGCTGCGCGTATTGGTGGGGTGCGCTGCGCGCAGAAATTGGATACGCTGCGCGTATTGATTGGGTGCGCTGCGCGCAGAAATCTGGGAAAATCTTTATAGAAAATCAGAGAAAATCAGAGAAAATCAGAGAAAACCAGAGAAAATCTGGGGGGATTCACATCAGCTAAACCTTAACCCTCAAACCATAACCCTTAAACCTTAAACCATAAACCTTAAACCTTAAACCTTAACCCACGCCGCAAAGATACAACGAAATAAAAATTGTGGGAAAGAAAGAAAGTTTGAGAAACTTTCTTTCAACTTTCAGGTTGATAAACAACGGGTTACGAACGAAAAAAGAAAGTTTGAGAAGTTAACCTTACAAACCCACAATGCATACGTGGATGTGTTGAGGAGGGAGATGCATCACCGCTTTCGCCGCAGGCGAAAAGAAAATCCGCGAAATACCGTCCCGAAAATTAACTATTCGACCTCGATTAGTTAACGGACTTCTTGCATCAGATTGAAAACCAGCAAGAAAAAAAATTTCAAAAACTCTTGACAAACGCGGTTCGGTGTTGTATCTTTGCAGGCGGAAACTTTAACAAGTACAAATCATCAAAAGAAAATGTTATCGCAATTATGGTGACAAAAGTAAAGAAAGACAAGGAAGATTCTCCAGATGTCGTCGCAACAAACAACAACCCTCTGATTTACAAGAGCGATTTTGAGACAATCTATGACATCATTGCCAACCGCAAACGGCGGGCGATGAATGTGATACACAATGAATCGCTCCTAATGCTCTGGGAGGTGGGGGCTTTCGTATCCGACCGATTAAAGGGAGCTGTCTGGGGCGACGGTGTGGTCCGTATGCTGGCGGACTATATCCGCACCCGTAATCCCAAAGCCAAAGGCTGGAGCTACCGTACTATTTACAAGATGGTGCAATTCTACGAAACGTATTCCTCTGAAGAATTCACGCAAACCGTGAACCGCTATGGAATGCAGAACTATCCGGCTGAAACAGAGCAAAAAAAGCTGTCATCCAAGAATGGTGAAATTGTGCCAATCGAATTGGCACAATTGAATGACAGTGTAATTATGCCATTTGAAATGGCACAAATTCCCAACGTGCTTTTTGCCACAGGGTGGAGTAACCA